>OLPL01000906.1_pt1 | contig 20423 bp, 18 predicted proteins | sample 1673211 | NCBI WGS metagenome assembly OLPL01 (sample SAMEA3136766, study PRJEB25190) | human gut metagenome | reverse complement strand
TATCCTCGGTGAAAAAGGGATTGAATGAGATGGGACTCTCATCCGTATAGGTATAGTAGATACCATCCTTTCCACCTGTCTTTCTGTTGATTATCTCGCAGAGTCCCTGGTAGGAATTTCCCGTATCGACCAAGACCACATGCGTGCCTTGCTCGTAATACTGTCTGACGAGGTGGTTCATGAAGAACGACTTTCCGCTTCCCGATGGTCCGAGCACGAACTTGTTGCGGTTGGTTGTTACGCCTTTCCTCATCGGCAGGTCAGAGATGTCTATGTGCAGCGGCTTGCCACTGATGCGGTCTGCCATCTTGATGCCGAACGGTGATGAAGAATCCATATAGTTGGTTTCCTCCGTGAAGAGGCACACTGACTGCTCAATGAAGGTATGGAAACTCTCCTCTGACGGGAAATCACCCTCGTTACCGGGTATCGCTGCCCAGAAAAGTGTCGGACAATCCACCGTATTGTGGCGTGGCACACATTCCATGCTTGCCAACTGACTGCCCACATCATTGCGAAGATGCTTCAACTCTTCCATATCCTCGCCCCATGCCAGGACATTGAAATGGGCACGGACAGACTGCAACCCCTGTGAGTGAGCCTCGTTCAGATACTCGTCAATCCATTCCTTGTTGATGGCGTTCTGTCGGCTGTACCTTGACAGCGAGTGCATGTTACGGGCGGTTTTCTCGAACTTCTGCAAGGTCTCGTCACTGTTGTCTATGAATACATACTGGTTATAGATATGGTTGCAGGACAACAGCAAGCCAACTGGAGCGGCAAAGGAAAGTCGGCAGTCACTTCGGTCAGTGGACAATCGCTCAAAGCGGTTGTCCGTAGATACTTCCGTTGGCAGGTCTTCCGTTTGCGACAAGGTATGAAGGCATAGGTGTTTGTTTCCGATACGCATACCACTTGCAGACAATTCCATATCCTCCAAACATTGCACGTTCTCCGTGGAGAGCGAGAGGTATTTGCCTACAAGTCCCGTTGTCCGTTCCGTGCCTGTGATTTCATCGTCTGTCAACTTTCGCAACGATATATAACCACTGTCATTGATGATTCTTGCGAACTGCTCCACGGCATCGAGGAATCTTGCTACCGTTTCCTTGTCCTTGATTTCCTTGGGAATGATATGCCCACGGCACAAAGTGGAAAAATTGCTCTGGTGTGCCATGCGCTCCTTGGTGGTCTTGGTAAGGAACAGGTAACACTGGTGATGCAGGTAAGGACGCTCATTGAAGTGTCGCTCATAGCTTCTTGACAGAAAGCTCATGTCGCTATTCTGCAAGTCCGGCGCATAGTTCTCTTTCACGAACCAGTCCTGCTTGTGGACGATGCTGTAGTCTGGCAGCACCTTGATAGCCTTGCACCATGCGGCATGTACCGACTCATACTCCTGCGATGTTACCGTGAAGATTTCGGGGAGCGTCACCTCGTAGGCGACCGTGATGTCGCCATTCTTGGAGATGATGCAGCCTTGCTCCACGGCAAGCAACGGGAACTTGCTTTCAAGGGTGCTTGATTTTCTGATATTTCTCATTCTTCTTTCTTTTTATGTTTGAACATTCGGTTTGTTTTCCTTCGGTTGAGGATATAGCGTGGATGGCTCTTGGCGGCAAGGAGCTTCATCAGTCCATGCTCTCCGTACTTGTTGTTCAGGTGGAATGTTCCCCATACAAGCAATGATCCGAGCGTGAGACCCAAGCCGATGCAGACCAGTTGGTCCGCACCTGCCATATAGAGAACTACCACAAGGAAGAAGACGGCAAGCAGTCCACCTGCGAAGATGAAGAGGTACTGTGCCTTCAGTCCCTTGAACTCAACCGAATGACCAATGCCCTTGTTGATTGGGTAGTCAGCCATAAGTCTTATACCTTATTATATTATAGGAAGAATGAGCGGAGGATGGTTGCGCTCACGATGAGGAAGATGCAGGCTCCGAACCAGCTTGCGGCAGTCTTGCTCGTGTCGGGGTCGCCAGATGAGAACTTGCCATACACCTTGATGCCTCCGATGAGACCTACCACGGCACCGATGGCGTAGATGAGTTTCGTTCCTGGATCGAAATAGGAGGTCACCATACTTGTTGCCTCGTTGATACCTGCAAGTCCGTTGCCTTGCGCGAATGTCTGTGATACGGCTGCGAAAATCATCGCAGCGAGAAGAATGATTCTGTTTTTCTTGTTCATAAATCGTTTTTTTCTGTGCCTTGGGGGTTGGATGATCCCGGCTGGCGGTTGATACTTTTGTTTACTCATGCGGCATGATGCCGACTTGTGGATTCAGTGGCGAGCAGAGATTTTAGCCGTAGTCTTTTTTTTTCATTGTCTTGTACTTTTTTATGTTACACAAAATCGAGGATATTGAAGTCCTCATAATTGTCAGGCAATCGGGAACTGATGTTTTCCTCCACCGTATCTTTTTCATTCATCGCTTGGACGGCAATGTTTATGGATTCCTCTATCTGCATAAAAAGTTTCTCGTCATTGATCATCCGTGCGAACAGTTCCGTTCCATCCAAATCTTTGAACACTTCTCCAGCCTGTACCATTTCTGCCTTGGATGCCTTTGGCTTTTTCACCGTACGGACAGCAAGGTCTATGTCCTCAAAGGATTTACCCTTGGCTTGTGGTACATCAGCCTCGTCCTCGTCAGAATATTCTGTCGGTACATCCTCTATTCGACAATCCTTGAAAGTTTCATCCAAGTCTTCGTCAGGAATCTGAGCAGAGGATTTTTTCTCTTGTTGTGTCTCCTCAAAAGTTACATCTTCCTCTTTCACTGGCTCGGACATATTGCTTTCTGTCTTATCCTCGTCCTTATTTTCTTTCAAAGGAGGCTTATACTGATACTGGCTCTTGGGAACAAACTCATAAGGGTCTATCGGTGGTTTTGTTTCTTCACCTTTTCCCTCTTTCGGCAGACATCGCTCCTTTTCCTCTCTCATAAAGAACCATATTGTCCAAAAGTTGAACAATACCAGCAATATGATAAAAACATTCTCCATAGGCTTACACTTCGATAAGTTATTTGCCCACAAAAGCACTAACGCTCGTAGATGTTCGCTGCTTTTCCAAATACATCTCGTCTATCACTGTGCCATATTGCTTGAAGTGTTCCGTCAGAACATGGTCAATGTAGCTTGCTATGGACACGGTTCCATCACTGATGAGAGGTATCATATTCGCAATAATATGATGATAGTCCTTGCGAATATAGGTCATTCTTCCAGAACGAGCAGGAAACTCGGTAGGACGTATGAACTTCTCCGTGTATCTGTTACGGAGTGCATTTCCCTTGTTTCCATTAGTGGACTGCTTACTTACTGTTGTCGTTGGCTTTTTACCATAATTCTTCTTTGTCTGTTTCATGTCTCTTATTTTTATATGTTAGTGAATGTCTTGATATGCTTGCCGAAAGACTCGGCAATATCCTCTTGATAGTCCTCGAAATGAGATGCCAACACATTGTCGATGTAGCTGGCTATCGTCACCTCGTTCTTGCCGATGACTTGTATCAACTTCATGATGCGGTCATGGAAGTTACTGCGGATGCAGACTTGCTTTCCTTTGCGTGCCGTCATTCCCGACTCTCGCATAAAGGATTCCTCATAGTCACGTTTCACAATGCATTCCTTGTTTACTGCAATATCCTTCGTCTTGTTCTTTCTATTTTGTGGAACTTGTGGAGTTGCTATCGCCACATTCTTTTCTGTGAAGGTAGATTTTTTATCCACTTTTGCGCCATCTGCTTCTTGTGCATCACCTTTGTCTTCCATGTCTTGCGACTCATTGGATGTAGCAGCACTTTCAACAGGCTTTGAAACGCTGTAGTCTTCTTGAACCAAGGACTGTATGACTAGGTCGGCATACTCTTCCTCTGCTTTTGTCTTTTTTGCCATGTTACTTATGTTTTGATGATTGTTAATACTTCGTCCACCAACTTGTCAAGATTACTTCCTCTTACAAGGCTCTTGTCTGCGGGAAACACTGTAGAGCGAAATACCGCTTTTCTCTCATTGGCAGTCTCCTTGCGGAAACGCTTGCTGTCTGGCAGAAATGTCTTCAATACAGGAAGTGCATGCTCTGCGAATACCTTTTCGTAGGTATCATACAGTTCCGTCTTTTCACGACCATCCACCATGTTCCAGACAAGATGAATACTCTTGACGTTGCCCCTTCCGATGGTGATGAACGCCTCATTGATAGTTTTGGCATATCCGATGGAACTTGTCAATACCACACGGTCTGCTATAATCGGCGTGAAGATATGATTCATCTTGGAAACCAAGCAAATCACATCGTTGTTGTTTGCGGTTCCTGGCAAATCAAAGAAGATGAAGTCCAATGTAGGGTGCTTTGCCTTCATCTTCTCGGCAACCTCCAAGGCATCCTCTGCCTTGCTTTTTGTTACAGGATATGGCTTCTTGTTCAACTTCTTGATTTGCTCATAAGCCATCTTTTTGTAATGTGCGTCCTTGACGGATGCTTCCGCATCACGGCTGCGGATGCCGCTGATGCTGTACTGAGGGTGGTCGCAATCAATGATTGCCACATTGAATCCCTTCACGTAATGCAGGTAACTTGCCACAAGCACCGTGAGCGTCGTCTTGCCTGCGCCTCCTTTTTGGGTGGAGAATGCCACATACTTTGTCTTTTCCATTTTGTTTGTCTCTATGAGTTGTTATACATTATATTGTTGGATTGAGTGTCACCTTGAACGGTCACTTATCCGTTTTTGTGATTGAACGTGTTATTGTCAACATGAGTGTTCAAAAGAACATTTGAACACTTGCTTTTCTAATCAATTGTTCATGTGGGTCTATGCGGATATTTATGGATGTATTTTTGACTATCCAAATGTGCTTCCACATAGTCCAACAAACAGTAATTCAAGCATTCCAATGAACACCGATTCATTTGAATCACGCTGCAAAGTAACAACGCTTTTTCCGAAAAACAATGGTTTTCAAATCCTGTGGCAGCATGTTGCCGATAGTTGCAGTGGTTGTCTGGGGTGCATCTGTTCCAAGGGTGCTTTTTTAGCCGTAATTTTGCACCCGAAAGGCAAAGCGATGTGTAGCGCATCCATATCGTTCCGAGAAGAACAAGGCTTGATGCTCCGCAAAGGACTGGATTTCCCGAACAGCATCCATTCGGGATGGGGACAGCTTCTTACGAAGGCTAACTTCAATCCACCCTAAGCGGATTTTTATGTCCTCAAAGACATAGCAAGGTATGTTTTGAGTTACTCAAAACCTTTGGAGTTACTCCCCGTAACATCGTGCCAGCGAGAGAAGAAGAAAAGTTCCTTTTCATTCTTCCGAGCGCAGCCGATGTTCGAGGGTACCTCAAAGACCTTGCCCTGCTGGGTTGGTAGCCTCTCCGAAGTCGGGCTCCCCATGTTCCAATCTGACGATAGTTTGTGCAATTCCATTATTGCCGCATGTACCACTTAATCCATTTTAATATGAACACAGAAAGAAAACGAGGGGGACGAATCCCCAAGCTGAACCCGAAGTCGCACCATGTGATGCTTCGGTTCGACGATGACGAGTGGATGAAATTCCTCGTCATGTATGAACAGACTGATGTGAAGGCAAAGGCTGTCTTTGCCAAGGCACGCATCTTCGGCGAGCCGTTCAAGGTGCTGCGCGAGGACAAGACATTGGTGGAATACTACACCAAGCTTTCCTCTTTTCACTCGCAGTACCGAATGATTGGCAACAACTACAACCAGGTTGTCAAGGAACTCCGTTGTCATTTCTCAGAGAAAAAGGCGATGGCTTTGCTCTATAAGCTGGAGAACTGCACCAGGGAACTGGTCTCTCTTACCCGTGAGATTGTTGAACTAACCCGTAAGTTTGAGGAAAGATGGTCGCAAAGATAAGTTTCGGAAGTTCATTGTATGGTGCACTGGCATACAATGGTGAGAAGATTAACAAGGAAGAGGGAAAGCTCTTGGCTACAAACAAGATCTTCGATGATTGTTCTGGAAAGACAAGCATCACCAACGCACTGCGTGATTTCCAGCGATACCTTTCTCCGCACATCAGAACAGAGAAGCCTGTCGTGCATATCTCCCTGAATCCGCATCCAGATGATGTGCTGACGGATATGGATATGGAGAACATCGCACGTGAATACTTGGAGCGCATGGGATATGGCAACCAGCCATACATGGTTTACAAGCATGAGGACATCGACCGTCATCACATGCACATCGTGACCATCCGAGTGGATGAAAACGGCAAGTGTTTGGATAGCCGATACAACTACCATAGGAGCAAGGCTATCACCCGTGACTTGGAGGAGAAGTACAATCTCCACAAGGCGGACCGCAAGCAACGCCAGGCAGACAATCCACTTCGTAAGGTGGATGTAAGCCAAGGCAATGTGAAGAAGCAGGTTGCCAACACAGTAAAATCTCTCTGCGCTACCTACAGGTTCCAGTCCTTGGGCGAGTACCGTGCACTTCTCTCCTTATATAATATATCCTTGGAGGAAGTCAGAGGCGAGGTTGGCGGTCGTGAGTATCATGGTTTTGTCTATTTTGCCACGGACAGACATGGCAATAAGGTTGGAAATCCTTTCAAGGCTTCCAAGATTGACAAATCTGTCGGTGTGGAGGCAATAGAAAAACGGTTCGCTTATTCTACCAAGAAGTTCAAGGAGGAAAAGAAACTCTCCGAGATGACCCGTCATAGCGTGGAAGCTGTCTTGAAGCAGACGTACCATAAGGATAAGTTCGTTGAGTTGCTAAAAGCAAAGGGCATTGATGTTGTTTTCCGCCATACAGCTGACGACCGTATCTACGGAGCAACATTCATTGACCATCGCACCCAAAGCGTGTTCAATGGTTCAAGGCTTGGAACGAATCTTTCTGCCAATGCCCTGCAGGAGCACTTCACCTTGCCTTACGAGAATGAGCAACCGATACCGCTTACCATTCCAAAGGAAAATGGCACAATGTCAGAACAGGAATATCAAGGTTCAGGTTTGTTCGATGAGTACGGCAGCGGTCTTGGACTCATGTCTGGAGGAGGTCCTTCAAATGAAGCACAGGAAGCTGCATTTGATAGAGAACTACGCAGAAAGAAAAAGAAACGCAAAGGGCGAAGCCTTTAGTTGTATCATCAAGGTTGGCTTTCTTGAACAATGGAGAAAGCCTGCCTTATGTAAAATCAAAGTATAACTTCGAAATAGAAAAACAATGGCACAAGAAGACGATTTGAGAGCACTGGGGAAAATTATGGATTTTCTCCGTGCCGTGAGTATAATACTCGCAATTATGAATGTATATTGGTATTGCTACGAGGCAATGCACATTTGGGGAGTGACAATCGGGGTGGTTGACAGAATCCTGATCAACTTCAACCGTACAGGTGGTTTGTTTCATTCCATTCTCTATACCAAGCTGTTTTCGCTTCTGCTCCTGGCACTCTCATGTCTGGGAACCAAGGGCGTGAAAGCGGAAAAGATGAGTTGGAACAGGATTTGGACGGTTCTTGCCGTTGGTTCCTGTCTGTTCTTCCTCAACTGGTGGATATTATTGTTGCCTATATCTCATTTGGGCAATGCCACGCTGTACATCTTTACAATGACAGCGGGTTATATCTGCCTGTTGATGGGCGGACTCTGGATGAGCCGTCTCTTGAAACACAACCTCATGGAGGATGTCTTCAATAATGAGAACGAGAGTTTCATGCAGGAGACCAAACTCATGGAGAACGAGTATTCTGTCAATCTGCCAACACGCTTCTATTACAAGAAGAAATGGCAGAGAGGATGGATCAACGTGGTCAATCCGTTCCGAGCGACCATCGTGTTAGGTACACCGGGTAGTGGCAAGTCTTTTGCTGTAGTGAACAACTACATCAAACAGCAGATAGAGAAGGGGTATTCTATGTATATCTATGATTTCAAGTTTCCCGACCTTTCTACGATTGCCTACAACCACATGATGAACCATCAGAATGGATATAAGGTCAAGCCCCAGTTCTATGTCATCAACTTTGATGATCCTCGCAGAAGTCATCGCTGCAATCCTATTCAACCGGATTTCATGAGTGACATTTCCGATGCTTATGAGAGTGCATACACCATCATGCTTAATCTTAACAAGACGTGGGTCCAGAAGCAGGGCGACTTCTTCGTGGAGAGTCCGATAATCCTCTTTGCAGCCATTATCTGGTACTTACGCATCTACAAGAACGGGAAGTATTGTACCTTTCCCCATGCCATCGAACTGCTCAACCGCAGATACGAAGATGTCTTTCCGATACTGACGAGCTATCCCGAACTTGAAAATTATTTATCTCCGTTCATGGATGCCTGGCAAGGTGGGGCGATGGAGCAGTTGGCGGGTCAGATTGCAAGCGCAAAGATTCCGTTGTCACGAATGATCTCACCACAACTCTACTGGGTGATGTCCGCAAGCGAGTTTACACTTGACATCAACAATCCCGAAGAACCGAAGATTCTCTGTGTTGGCAACAATCCCGACCGTCAGAACATTTATGGTGCTGCACTCGGCTTGTACAACAGCCGCATAGTGAAACTCATCAACAAGAAGGGACAACTCAAATCATCCGTTATCATTGACGAGTTGCCGACCATCTATTTCAAAGGCTTGGATAATCTGATTGCTACGGCACGAAGCAACAAGGTTGCCGTCTGCTTGGGCTTTCAGGACTTCTCACAGTTGGTCCGCGATTATGGAGACAAGGAGGCAAAGGTGGTTATCAATACCGTAGGTAATATCTTCAGCGGACAGGTCGTTGGCGAGACCGCCAAGACTTTATCCGAGCGTTTTGGAAAAGTGCTCCAAAAGCGCCAGTCCATTTCCATCAACCGACAGGATGTCTCTACGTCCATCAATACCCAAATGGATAGTCTCATTCCGCCAAGCAAGATTAGTGGTCTTACCCAAGGTATGTTTGTCGGCTCTGTTTCCGACAACTTCACCGAGCGCATAGAGCAGAAAATCTTCCATGCCGAGATTGTCGTTGACACCGACAAAGCAAAGCGAGAGGAAAGCCATTATCAGAAACTCCCTATCATCAACGATTTCTTGGATGCGGATGGCAACGACTGCATGAAGCAAGCTATTCAGGACAACTACAATCAGATAAAGGAGGATGTCAAGCAGATTGTCAAGGACGAACTGGAGCGCATCGCTGCTGACGAGAATTTGAAGCACTTGATACAGAAGTAAAAACCGCATTTATACCGAAAAAATCTCGCTAATATATAAATTACTATAAATATTTGTAGTAAACTGCATATTTTTCGAGATTTTTTCGTTACTTTGCAATAGAATTAAAAACAGATTAGATTATGCTTATCAGATTCGACTTTAGTAACATCTTTTCATTTTTAGAAGAAACGGAGTTCAATATGTTGCCTGCCAAATCTTTGAAGAGTCATACAGACCATCTTCATAAGATTAATACCAACGTGAATGTTCTGAAAGGTTCAGTCATTTACGGTGCAAATGGTGCTGGCAAATCAAATATGATTAAAGCAGCAAATTTGCTGCGTGACATTGTTTTAAAAGGTAGAGTTCCTTCTGACATCAGATATATCAGAAATAAATTTTCTGATGAGGTTACTCCTGTCTCACAATCAGTAGAATTCAGCTATAAGAATAAAATATATAACTATGGAGTTACTTATGTGTCAAAGCTCTGCTTGGAGGAATGGCTTTACGAAACAGGTGTAGAAAAAGATGAAATGGTCTTTGAACGTACCTACTCTAAAGAGACAAACAAACCTGTTGTCAAAATGGGCAGGAAATATGTCGATGGTGATGAAAAAAAGGCTCTATTGGTTAGTTTGCTGGAAGATAACATTTTAAAAAATGATGAATTACTTATCAAACATGAGGATATAATCAAGGAGCCAAGAATTAACAGAGTCAGAGAATGGTTCAAGGATAATCTGAAAATCTTCTTCCCTGAGACCAAGTCTGCATCTATTTTTGATACTCAATACGAAAATCTGAAATTCAAGCATTTTTCAGAAAAGCTCTTAAGAAGTTTTGATGTAGGCATTCAAGACATAGAGTTGCATGAAGATGATTTGGATAAATTCGTCTCGCAGACTGGTATGCCTTTGGATAAAATTTTCGAGGACATCAAGACTAATCTCAAAAAAGAAGAGTCTGGTGTGATTGAAACGCAGTATTTTACTATTGGCGTTACAAAAGAAGAAGATGATAAATATATGATCCGAAGAATAACAACCAGTCATGTTGTAAACAACAAGGCTGTGAGCTTCGAGTTAAAAGAGGAGTCGGATGGTACCCAACGATTGTTTGATTTTGCGCCAGTTCTTTATGACCTGATGCAGTCTGACAAGACTATCATTGTCGATGAGATTGACAGGAGTATCCATGCCAATCTATTGAAGATGTTTGTAGAAAAAGTGATGGGAATGCCTATCCTTGGACAAATTATCTTCTCATCCCACGAATCATGCCTTCTTGATTGCTCTATCTTCAGGAATGATGAGATTTGGTTTGTTGAGAAAGACAGAAAGAACCAAAGCTCTCGTTTCTATACGCTTAATGATTTCAAACCACGAAATGATTTGGACATTCAAAAAGGCTACTTGAAAGGACGCTTTGGAGCTATTCCTTTCTTAGCTCATTTAGAGGATTTAAAATGGGAGGACTGACGTATGCCATATAAAAAACGCAGCTACTATAAACATGAGGAAGCCAAGGCAAGAGACTATAGTCTTTTTGTTATCGCATGTGAGGGTACAAAGACAGAACCAAGTTATTTTGCACCGTTCGATAATTTCGAACGTATCAAGGTTAGAATCTTGGAGCATAAGCAAACTGAGTCTGCCCCTTCACATGTATTGGCATCAGCGAAAAAGTATATGACAGAAGAGGGACTGAATGCTGAAGATGGTGACTCTCTCTGGTGTGTTATAGACGTGGACAAATGGCCTATTGACATGATAAAAGAATTGGGTAGTTTCTGCATAAACACCCCAGGATGTCATATAGCCATCAGTAATCCATGTTTTGAGGTATGGCTTCTATACCACAAGCTTACTGATTTGAAAGATATAGATTGTTCTAAGTCTCACAGCGTAAAGGTTGCTTTGTCAAAACTCACCCCTGGTGGATTTTCGGCAACTGAATATGTAAAACTGATGGCTCAAGCTATCATTAACGCTAAAGCCAAGGACTCTCAACCTGGAGAGCAACATTACTTCCCAGCACTTAAAGAAACCAAAGTATATGAACTGGGTGAGGCTTTAATGGAAAGGATTGGCAAAAATAGTTGGCAGGATTTTATAAACAAGAATATTTAAAATCAGAACCTATGATAAAATTTAGGCAGTAACGTATCCCTATGGAATTTCGTTACTGCCTAAAATAAGTAACGCCCCTCTAGTATGCTGTCTTTCGACGCGCCTGAGGGGCTTATTATCTTTAGTTGAACGAACTGTCTTTCTTGTTGCGCTGCAAAGTTAAGAACTTTTTTTGGAACTACCAAATAAAAAACAAAGATTTTTCTAAGTTTTTTCAAATTTTCCACATTTCTTCGTCTTTCCAACCCTTTGGGAAGCCCATGGCAGTTAGCGACACGACATCTTTATACTCATCCAACAATGCTATCTGCCTGGTTTTGAATGGAGAGGTAGGATTCACCGTCTGCAACAGATAGTTCAGGATACAGGCTGTATAATAGAATTTCTTCAATCTCGCCTTATGAGGTTCTCTGAGCCATGTGAGTTTTTTGGAAAATTCCAACCGCTCCGGCACGATACTCATATCTCGATTCCAAAGACGGGCATGATGGGCACAGATGTTCCTCACGTAGTTGATGGCATGCAACCAGGAGCAAAATGTCTTAGGAGGCAATCCGAAATACGAGGCGATACTAGCTATGTCTGCACGGTTCTTCAACCCCATACATATTCTTGAAAGATGGTTGAAATACATGATTTCCACACTCATCCAAGAAGGTGGGTTCACCGGATCATAGTACTTGCTGGTATAATGCTGTATGAATACCTCAGCACGATTGTTATGCAGCTGTTCCCTGATATGACTTTGTATTTCCGAATATACATCAATGGTCATCTGCTTCCCTCCACGCAACATGATGGTCTTGGGCTCATTGAATATATCCTGTCTGTCTTGCCAATGCGAACCGTATTTATGACTTAATTGGTAGATGATCTGAGTTCTGATGGCTACCTCAAGCCTTTCTATCGCATCAAATACCAACAAACGGAGCTTTCTGTCAAAAACATAAAGGTTATAGACGTGATCCCAGGTGATACCTTTCTTGAAAGAATCCAATATCTCTCCTTCTTGATTGGCTTCTTTAAAAGGCAGCATATAGGCACTCATCCTATAATAGCTGATATTGGCAAGATGCCTTTTGGCACGTGCCTCGTCAGCAAATTGAAGCCCTCTGGATTTGAGGAGTTCAACCTGCTGCTGATAGGTCAATGGTGGCTTTGTATATCTTTCCATACTCTCACAATTTTATTTAAGTTACAAAAGTATAGAAAAAATCCTGTATGAAAGAAGAAATGCCTAATTTTCTTGTATTCTGAAAACTTTTTTCAGTAATTCTATAGAAAATGAGCTTTTTCATCGCCTCATTCTCTCCAATTCATCATCCCGTCGCATCTTATCATTCAACTTCTCCTGCATTCTGTCAAGGAAGTAAGTACGACTATAGTTCTTACGTCTCCGGATATCGGTATAAAAACGGTAGCAGTCCTTAGCCTTGACACCAAAGAATTGGTACATGGCTTGAGCCAGCTCCTTGAATTTCACTTCGCCGTCATTCACACTTCCCATCACGCAGATGCCATATACCATCTCTACGAGGTCTACTGCGTTCCCCGTCCAGCATATCGGCAAAGCCTTGTCCGTCTTCTCATGGGCAACAGCAACAGAAGCCCCCTTGCCCACGCTTGCCTTTACCTGCTGCATCATCTTACGGATGAACGACAGGGCTTTCTTGATATACAGTCCAAGAGCACATCCTGTATCTGGATGTAACAGTGGATGATATTGCAACTCTGTCTCTGCAAACACCAGGGCATGCAGAGCCTCATTGCTCTCTGACGTACGGTGGCACAGGTCTATAACCTGAGTTACAAACTGATGATACTCCTCCTGGATCTGCTCCATCGCCATCTTGCCGCCAAGATTGTTGATAACCTTGAAGAAGGCAGTCTCTGTCAATATATTATAGCTCATAAGTCTTTCTGTTTTGATTGTTAAACTTCTATTTGGCGGTGTACACACAACCCATAGTAGTCCAAAAGCAATGCCAACAGATGCCAGGCAGTGCCAAAACAGAGTATAACTTCCTGATTATCAACACAGCAACAGCAACCACAGCCGAGCAGCACAAAAACAAAAAGTGTTCAAAACCTGAACACCTGTTCACGTTTTGAACACCCCATTCTACACTTTTGCCTTCACAAAAGCCTATTCTATACCATACTTCTCCTTCAGATTGTATAATGTCGTCCGTCCAATCTTCAGTATCTCTGCGGCTTTGGTATGATTTCCCTTGGCGAGTTTCAAGGCTCCAATGATTCGTTCCCGTTCCGAATCCGTATCTCGCAGCGCCGTCGTCCCCGATGAAGTCCCCGAAAAAGAATCAAACTTCAGGTTCTCTTCCGTGATCATCCTCTCTTTCGCCATAACCACGGCATTTTTGATGACCCGTTTCAGTTCTCTCACATTACCTGGCCAGGTATACGTTTCCAAAGCCTTGATGGCTCCGGTACTGAAACCATCTATCTCTTTTCCGAACCGCAGTTTGTATCTCCTCAGAAAGAATTCTGCCAATGGTCTGACATCCTCTACCGCCTCTCGCAATGGCGGCAACTCGATGATGGTCTCGCAGAGACGTTGCAGCAGGTCATGCTTGAAGGTATCGTTGTTCACTGCCTTGCCCAAATCTTCATTCGTAGCCAGCACCAAACGCACATCGGCCTCGATGTCCTTTGTTCCGCCAACTCGTCTGAATCGCTGTTCCTGCACCACTCGCAGCAGCATCTTCTGCACTTCCAGAGATAGGTTGCCTATCTCGTCCAGAAACAGGGTTCCTCCCTTCGCTTCCTCAAACACACCCATACGGGCATTGTCTGCCCCGGTAAAAGCACCCTTCTCATGGCCCAGAAGAGTAGAGGCGGCAAGCTGTTCATTCAGGGTGCCGCAATCCAAGGTAACGAATGGTTTGTTGGCTCGCTTGCTTTTCTCATGTATCATCCGGGCGATATGCTCTTTCCCCGTTCCGCTCTCACCCAGGATCATCACCGTTATCTGGATGGGAGCAAACATATTCACCTGTTCTATCACCTTCGTGAAGGCCTCACTGGTCCGGGCAAAGATTTTCTCACGACTCTTGGCGATATGTTCATTCCCTTTCCACAGGGCATTCAGAAATTCAAACAGCTCTCCCTGCATCTCACTCTTCGGAAAATAATTGGCTGCGCCCTTCTTGATGGCTGCCACGGCAGAGGAATAACTCTCATAGTCCGTCATGATGACAAACTGGTTCTCATAACCATTCTCCCGCATCCATTCCAACAGCTGGATGCCGTCTCCATCGGGCAACCGAAGGTCAGAGAGTACGATGGTAAACTCATCCGCCTCCCGCACCAGTTCCATGCCCTTGCGCATGTTGTAGGCTTTGGAAGTCTCCCAACCTTGGCGCTTCAGCATGTTGCAGATGCGTTCACAGAAGGTCATACTGTCTTCTATCACTATGATCCGCTTCGTCATTCCATTCCTCCTTTCTGTTCTTCATGAATAGCCTGGATAATGTCTTCGCACTGACGTTTGATCTCACAGATTCCCTGGGCTATTTCCTTGTCAGTAGTGGTAGTATTTTTCACGGAAGAAAAAACGCGATTCAGCTTTTCACCGCAACCTATCAATTCCCAGGTTCCTCTCATGCTATGCAATATTTCTTTCAGCTCATGGCGGTCGCCTTTCTCCCAGGCCTTGTCGATACGGCGGATGTTCTCCTCCGTCTCTTCCTCAAACAGCCACAGCGTTCTTTGCTTCTCACCAAATTCATATAGGGGTATCAGGTCTATGTTCCCTTTCCCGTTCACCTCCTTCTGGATGAATCGGTTGGCTACCGACATCAATTCGTTCGGTGAGAAGGGCTTGGATAGGAATCCTGAAAAGCCCTCCCCGGTCAGATAGTCCTCTGTGATACCTGCTGATCCCGTCACGGCAACAACGGGTATCGTCCGGGAATTACCGATGTTCGACATACGCAGGATTTTGAGCACATCATATCCGTTTGCGCCCTGCATCTTCAGGTCCGTAAACAGAATATCATAGTCCTTCTCGCGCATCTTTGCCAGTAATTCATCCATACTCATACTGGTATCGCATCTGATTCCGTTTTCCGCAAAGATGCCCTGCATCCGATGGAGTATCAGCTCGTTATCGTCTATGACGACCACTTCCGCTCTGTTGTCCCCGATAATCTCATTCTCTCTTTCAATATCTTTCTCATGCACCAGTGGCAATGGGATTTCCACTGTGATGGTACTGCCGACATTCTTCTTGCTCGACAGTTCGATTTTACCATCCATCATACCCACCAGATTTTTCACGATAGACAGTCCCAAGCCGAATCCGTCTTTCGTTGCCGCATTGCTCAGCTGTCTGAAGGCATCAAAGATTTGCTGTTGTTCCTCTTCGTCCATTCCGGTTCCGGTATCATGCACGGAGATAAACAGCATGCCGCCCTCATAACTCAGACGAAGGGTCACAGAACCGGCATCTGTAAATTTCAGGGCATTGGACAACAGGTTTCTTACGATTCTCTGTATCTTTTCCTTGTCGCCCAGCACGATGTCATCCGACGAACTCTCCACGGTCAGCACCAGTCCCTTCTTGTCCGCCAGTCCTGCAAATTCCGATGCCAGTCTTGTTCCAAGCCCTTTAATGGTAAAGGGTTTAGTCATTATGGTCTCTTTCCCGTTATCCAGTCTGAAATAGTCCAACAAATCATTGAGCATCTGCTCCATACCTGCTACGGCTTCCAAAGAGATATCTATTTCATCAGCAGAATCCTTCTTCATGACACCCAGATGGTGTTTGAGGGTTGCCAACGGGATTCGCAACTCATGCGTGATAGCCTGTATGGTCTGGCGGCGCTGGGTAAGAAGTTCTATGTTCTGCTGGTTTTTGGCATTCAGCTTCCCGATGAGCTGATCGGTTCTTTTCTTGTTTCTGATAACCTGCAGGAACATACAGAATAATACCAGAATCAATAGGGAGAGCATACCTATATAATAATAGGTATAGTTACCTTCCAGTGTGGCTATCTGCTGCTCTCTTTCCACGATTCCCTTGTTGACATGCTCGTCAACAACGGCAATCATTTTCTGCAGATGATGGTTGATGGCTTCATTCCTGATGCCCAGACTGTCCAGATGCCCATTGACCTTACGGCTCTGTTGCTGATGCCTGGCGACAATCTTATGATTGAGCATAGACAGCATTTGGGTCGTGGCGGTGGGCTGTTGACGCTTCACGGTATCTACGGCAGCCTTTTCTTCTTTTCTAAACAGCCGTACCCAAAATCCCCGTTTCTTCTTCTGAACCGCAGGACGGGGAGTAGAGGACTGTACTTGCTGCTCCTTCTTGCTTTTCGCAACAATCTTGGGCACTTCCGTCGTCAGTTCCTCATGAATATCATTACGTTTCTGTACGGCATTCCTGATTTGCAATAACAGTCTTTCCTTCTCAACAAACAGCTGGCGGAGATTCTCTGCTTCTATCTGACGGCTCATCTTCCCCATATCCAGCAACATACAGTCCACTTCCATCCGAAGTTGATGATAGACTTCTACATCTGTGGTGTCCCAGTCTGCTACCGTCTCGCCAAGCAACGACATCTCGGCGATATGCATGTTCAAATCATGCATATCCTTGCGCCACTCATGCAGTTCAGTGTTCCTGCATTCGATCTCTTTCCTGTCGTGCCATTCTGATAGGCCGATCATGATGGTACATCCTATGATGAGGATGGCTGCCATGATACCGCATGCCATCCATCGGCAGATATGTCCAGTCTGTTTCTTGCGTTCCATCTTTATATTTTCTTAGCCGTTACAATTCTATGGTCCTGCTGTAACCATCATTACCTTGTACTTCAACCGCATGTTCGTTCCACCTGTATATGTATTTATATTCTGGAGGCAGGATAATATTACCCCTCCTGTCCAATAGTCCATACAAACATTTCTGTATGCCTATTCTGCATTCGGCATAATCACCCTTGAAGTCAGAGATATACGAATAAATGGGTTTCACAATGATGTCGTTCATCACCCTCAGTCCCCATCTGCCATCCTGCTGGAAAGGCTCTACATTCTTCAGATATTCATTCAGTTGTCTGGCTGTCATCTTCTTCCTAGCCGTATTCGCCTTCTTCACCGTTATCATCTCATCATTCACGGCAATGATGTTCTGCATCTTCTTCACATAGGTTGGAATGATACCCTTGCCAGCCCTCAACCCAGCAAACATACTCTCCCAGTTACGAGGCTTGTCGGGCAAGCCGAACTTGCGGTAGTTACCTACGTTGTCGATAATCATGCACACCTTATCCTTGTTCTCCTTGTTGATGCGCAACCCGCGCCCCACCATCTGCAGATACTTGGCTAGCGACAGCGTAGGACGGGCCATCTGGATGAATTCCACGTCAGGACAGTCAAAACCCTCATCGAAGAGGTTCACGTTCACCAGACAGTCTATCTCGCTGCGCCTGAAAGCCTCCACCATCTCCTTGCGTTTCTTGGCAGGCGTCTTGCTGTCCAGTGCCACACTTTTCATTCCGAGCGCATTATAACAGGCGGCTATCGCCTGGGCATGCAGAATATCAATGGCATAAACAATACCCTTCTTGCCGTCAGCGTATTTCTTCACGCTGTCGTAGAGGCGTTGGATGGTCTGCGGAATATTCAGTTTCTCGTCCATCTCCTTGATGGCATAGTCGCCATCGCTGCCACGTCCTTTCAGCTGGTTCACGGTCAACTGATCGTTGGAGTACTTGCCGATAACCACGTAGTCGTAGGGTGCCAGATACCCACGCAGGATGAAGTCGTTGGTGCAGGGAGATTTCAACAAAATCTCGAACAGTTTGCTGAAGGATTTCTTGTTCATGCGGCATGGAGTGGCCGTCATACCGAGTTTCAGAGCCTTTCTGTTCCTGCCAAACAGGTCTTGATAGGAGGTTGCTATGGCGTGATGCGCCTCATCCACTACGATGAATCCTGGCGTACACCCAGCCCCTTCCAGTTCGTCGATATGTCTGTTCAACCATTGAATGGAGAGCACCCTTATCCTTACTTTCGCTTTCAGCTCCATTTCCTTCTCCCCATAGTCCAGACAGAATCTGTCCAGCGTCTGCTGCATCTGTTCCACCAGCTCACGGCGGTGCGCCACTATCCACACTTCGCCCGTGTCATGGTTATCAAGAAACCATTTCACCACAGCCGCCATCACATAGGTCTTTCCCGTACCTGTCGGCATCTGCACCATCACCGAACTGCCGACCTTCTCCTTCTTACCATTCTCATTGTAGAATTTACTGGTAGCAACAGAGGTCAGCACGTTGATGATGTCTTCCAGCATTTTCTGCTGGTAGTCATAAAGTTTGATTTTCTTCATTCAAAAGAAATTATTTCTTCAATAGATTCTCAACATCCTTGATGGCTTTATCAAGGTCAAAAGCCCCTTTGCCTTTGAAAATCTCCCAACCATAAGACTTCAATTGCTTCAGCATCTTCACAAAGGCTTCGCGCCAGTTGGATGGGTCGTGTGGCAAAGTCTCCATTACCACCTCATAGCCATCACGTACAATCTTTTTCATGCGGGCTGCCTGTTTCGGATAGTCTGCGATATACCAATCTGAATAGTTGGCACCACTGAAGACTATAGATGAGGCGATGAAATGAGCATAAGCATAGTTGTTGCCTTCCAGATAGACATGCGCTTGCTTCATCCAACCTTCCAACACACGCAGACCATAGTTGAGGTCAGTAGAATCCTCCACCGTCCACTTAAACACCTCGTTGATCTTTCTAACAAAGTATTGTGACGGATTCTTGCCCGTAGGCTTGTACTTGTAATTCGGTTGCTTTCGGCCTTCCTCTCTATTTCGCTTCCGCTTTCTTGCTGCTTCCGCCTCAATAGGATCCTCACCAAGATGGAAATCAAGATTTCCCCATAAATCGAAGTCTGAAACCTCATCAAGATCTTCCTCGCCATAAGCATCCTCATAACAACTCACATGCTCACCTGAAGGTGTAATAAAATAGGAGCAAGAACAATCATCACGCTCATCCTCTTCGATACCATCCCATAGTTTCTTGTTGTCCCATCTTTCATAGACAGCCATATCCATCCACATGCCAGAACCATTGATATAATACTCGCCATTCCATCCCACCATCTGGCAGATAAGGCACATTTCCTGATGACCATCAGGAATAGGAGTCGTGACAACTACAGGAGCGTACTGCTCGTTATCCTTGTTCATCAAGGTCAACCTGCCATCCTTCGATGTCACCACATGGTAACAGTCCAATCGAATACCTCTGATAGTGGAAAGGGAATGTGCCGTAACCGCATCTCCCATCCGCTCAAAGCAATGTCCGAGGCGTTGCATCACCGTTACTCCTTCCTTATCCTTCCAGTTGAAAGCAAAGTCAGAGGACACCATGTTAGATGCAATCCTGCTATCCTCATTGAAGAGCTGTAGATACACCTCTTCCCGGTAATGACTGTTCGGAAAGAGCAAGCCGACAGCCAAGTCAGCATGGGCAAAGAACAAAGCCACAGACTTCAATTCGTTGAAATCCTGAGATGTCACGCTCTCTTGAACCCATTTCACAAGACCGCTCTCTGGTGCTTTTCCAATGGCTTCACCCACAATCATCTTCACTGCGTTCACTGTTGGAACTGACAACTCCATCAGTCCACACCAATGTCCCACCATATCTTCCGAACGGCGGTACAGCTGGGCATATACGCCATCCAATTTCAGATGTCCCATGTTCTCCACATACATCAGTATCTGGATGACATAAAACTCATTGATTTTCTTGCTTCCATCTTTCGCAACGGAGCAAATCCTTTGATATATATCGTAATAGAAAGGCACCTCAGCCCGTAAATCCATCGTTGGATAATGCTGTTGCTGCCATCTCTCTGCAAATTCTTCTCTTGTCATAATATTAGTCTAAAAAATCAATATTAAACACTTAACATTTAACACTAAGCACTAAGCACTCAACATTCAACACTCAACATTCAACACTCAACATTTAACATTACTATAGAATGCTTCCCAGATAACTCTTGAAATAATATTTGTCGGGATAATCCGCAAT
>OLPL01000895.1_pt1 | contig 20588 bp, 18 predicted proteins | sample 1673211 | NCBI WGS metagenome assembly OLPL01 (sample SAMEA3136766, study PRJEB25190) | human gut metagenome | reverse complement strand
TAATACATAACGAGCACCATCCTTTGTACAAGGATATAGTACCTGTTATATTGACAATATCGATGTCTATTTAGTGCATGGGGGGGGCGTTAGATGGGTACTCACATAACAAAATGAGAGTCCAGAAATTCCGAACTCTTAGTTAAATCACGGATATGTTAAGAAAAAAGGCTTCTAAATCAACATCAAGACATCTTTTATTTTGTTTTTGTCATAACACCATATTTATCTACATAATAATTACCTATCCATATATCTTTAGCCATAATACCTGAATCATTAAAATAATACCACTTTTTGTCGATACAATTCCAACCCGTTACCATGTATCCATTTTTATCAAAGTAATACACATTATCTCCAATTACATCAAATTTTTCCTTTGGATAACTTCCATCGCCATAACGATACCACCATTTGCCGTTATAAACCCATTGATCAGGTTGCCATTGACCAGATGCATCGACATAATATTTTCCAACCCATTGGCTCTTTGCCATTTTTCCGTCTTTTCCTATATAGTAATTACCAATCCACTGATCTTTTATCATACATCCAGAACCATTGAAATAATACCAATCTTTATCTATAAGTTTCCATCCTGTTACCATGTAACCTGAATTATCAAAGTAATATTTTTTACCATTAATTGTATCAAATTTAGCTACGGGGTAACTACCATCACCATAACGATACCACCATTGACCATCATTCATCCATCGATTTGGTTGCCATAAACCAGACGCATCTACATAGTCATTGCCAATCCATTGACTTTTTGCCATAGTACCATCAGCTAGAACATAATAATTACCTACCCATTGACTCGTCTGCATAACACCAGCTGAATTAAAATAATACCATACAGAATTAATCTTTTTCCATCCAGTGACATAATTAGAACCTTCATACCAATACCAATATCCTTGGCCATCTCTAATCCATTTTCCACTTGTATTACCATTCTGTACTGAATTTAATGCATAAACAGAATTTGCGTTAATATACGCATAATACTGATCAAAATTATACTCCCCTTTATCTTGTGTAATACTTGTACGATTTTCATTTAAAGTAGGATCCGATTGTACTTTATAGTAACCATCTGATTTACTTAACAATATAATTGGATATGAAGAAAAATTTCCAGAATTAAATAATAAATTAGAATCCGGATTTGTATAAAAAGCAACATTACCATTCGCAATACCTAATGTATATTTATTTACCTCAGTTACACCCAATCCATTTTGTACACTCCAACAAATATGTGCAATCTTTTCTCCCCAGTAAGGATCTGATGCATATTTAACATTAATTCCACTCTCTTTATCTCCTAAATGAGAACCATAATAACGTCCAGAATAATCTTTTGGATCACAATATCCTTCAGAAATAAACATTTTTGCATGATATTTAATACAATCATCAACACTTGCATATCCATTTGCACCATAATATGGATTACTATCCACTGCACCATGCCCAAATAAATTGTTCTTGTTTATAGCAATCTGACTTTGTCCCCATCCACTTTCTAGAGCTGCATTCGCATACATAATCAAGGCATTTACGCCATATGTATTCTGATTTGAAATCAAACTGCTTCCTGCGTTTAAAAGCTTTCCAGTTGAAACCACTTGAGTTGTATATTGATTCAATTGAGAAGCTATTAAAGACGTTTTAGAACGTGCTGGTAAATATTGAAAATAATTATAATACGGATTATTTGAATTTATTGAATTAGAATAAACACCATTCTTATAATCATCAATCATTCTATTGTAACTAGTATAAAAATAATGTCCGTCATAACTATAATAAGTTGTATTATTTGATAAATAATTTGGAATATTTCCAATATAGTTTACTGAGTAATAACTCGAACTATTTGTGATAATATTTGCTACATAATGATATAAACCACCATTACTAGTTTTATAACAACTAACTGTTTTAGCATTATCATAATCAATAATACCTACTTCAGAAGGATTTACCAATCCAGTAACACCCGCTGCTTTAAATTTTATTTTACCATTTTCATATCCTAAGAAAGCACCATCACTCATTGAATATCCATTTATATATCCTTGTTGCCCATTTTCACAATTTGTATATGTAGTAATCTCTGAAGCTGAAGATTTTACTCTAAAATTAACAACTCCATAGGTAATAGCTTTTTCATCGATTACAGCTAACGAAGACATCATCGCATCCGAAACTTCTTGTTCTAATTCATCAGCACTATAATTAAGCAAAGTCCCACTTTCATCAAAACCAACAAAATCTTGATCTAAAGTTTCATTATTATCTAAACTAGTCGCATAAACAGATTGTGTTGTAACACTAATACACAAAAAAATAGTGAATATAAACATTAATACTTGTCTCATATTTAATCTCCAATCATAAAATTAATATAACATAAAAGATAGCTAAATAGCTATCTTTCATTTTAGTATTCAATAAATTAGTTAACCCAACATCCATTTGAATCAACATAATAATTTCCTATCCATTGATTCTTCAACATTTTACCATCAGAGCCAACATAATAGTTTCCTATCCATCGATTTTTGGCCATTGCACCAGATGTATTAAAACTGAACCATTCGCCATTAATCAATTGCCATCCAATAACCATATAACCACGACTATTAAAATAATATGTTGTGCCTTGAATAACTAAAAATTTGTCAATCGGATAACTTCCATCTCCATAACGGTACCACCATTGACCATTATTAACCCATTTATTAGGTTGCCATAAACCAGATGAATCCACATAATAATTACCAACCCATTGATTTGTGACCATTATGCCATCTTTACCTACATAGTAATTTCCTACCCATTGATTCTTTAACATCGCTCCTGATTCATTGAAATAATACCATTTATTATCTATTAGTCTCCATCCTGTTACCATGTAACCTGAATCATTGAAGTAATATACATTATTTCCAATCACATCAAATTTTCCAGTTGGATAACTTCCATCTCCATAGCGATACCACCATTGACCGTTATTAATCCATTTATTTGGTTGCCATAAACCAGATGAATCCACATAACAATTCCCTATCCATTGGCTTGTTAACATTTTACCATCAGATCCTACATAATAATTACCTATCCATTGATTTGTTAGTACTTGTTCATCATTAGAATAATAGTACCAACTTCCATTCTCTTTTATCCAACCACATTTTTTCATGGAGTCAAAACCAATGTTAATATCGACACGACCTTGAACTCCATTTACATATCCACTACTTGTAGCTTGCCAAATACTATACGGCTTAGTATATGTACATTCCGTATTGTATTGAGCTACCCATTTAGTTACTGTATCAAAATATGAATCTGTTAAAAAGTTGTTGAACCAATATAAATTTGCATAAATACCACAACTATATCCTTTGCTTTCTACAGTATTCACAAATGTTTTTGCAATATTTGCAATTGTAGATTTACTAACAGTTGCCATGACATTATTTTCTTCTAAATCATAAAACACAGGATATGATAACTGCATACCATTTAACAATCTTAATACATGTGCAGCTTCAGACTTTGCATCCTCTACAGTTTCAGCATAAGAATATAAATAAATGCCAAATGGAATTCCTAAGCGTTGACATTCACTCACATTTCTTTGAAATTTCTTATCATCATATTTTGTATAATCTCCGGCAAAGCCACAACGAATAATCGCAAATTCCACATCTGTGTTTTTTACCTTATTCCAATCAATATCACCCTGCCATTCACTTACATCAATTCCTTTTGAAATAGCATTAGGAATTGGATTTCCTAAACTGTTATATATAACACCATCTTGTTTAGACCAAGCGTTTACAGAACTTCTTGCATAGGATATTTCATCTTGCAATGCGATAGGTTCTCCATTTTCATATCTCCAACTATTTTCTTTATATTCTTCATCTGCATATACAGTAAAACTTGTTGAAAACATGAAAAATGATAAACAAATTAAAATAAATTTTTTCATTTTACCCTCTCAAAAAAACGAATCTCCTTCAATTTTAGAATGCAAAGAATGGCCCACCATTCTTTTTATCATCTTTATCATTCGATTGTTGTCCCCAAATCGATGAAAGAAGATATGAACCATTTTTACTTGAGTCTAATGGATCGTAAACTGTTACATAACCATCATTGTAACCAGTTAATAATATTTCATGTGTATATCCCCATCCAACAAATGTACCAGGGCCAACTGCACATGCCACTAATTTTCCTGCCTTTAAACTACCAATTAATTGATTGTAACTAAGATTATTTTCATAAGACAATCCAAATTCATTTTTTACCACGAGAAATGAATCCCCATTTGACCCTAGATATGTGGATGTATTCATATATCCTGCATCATAGAATTTTGTAGCTATATCTACAGGTGTATAATTTGTACCTTTATAATAATTTATAATCATAGCAGCCGTTGTCGGTACACAACCCGTACCGCCTATTGTATAATCACCGATTAATGTATTTGACCATCTAGAATCTTTTTGGCTTAAATAAGAAATGTTAGAGACTACCGAACGATAGACATAACCACTATCATCCACGAAAACAGTCACATTTCCAATGTTTAGTTTTCTATTTCTTGCCATTAAACCTTCTTGTCCGCCATTCGCATCATTTTTCTGATAAAAATAATATGCATTGCTATCAATATTTAAAAGACCCGTTTTACAAGCTCCATCATTTCCTAAATAATACCAATCAGAATTATTTATTTGTAGCCAATCCGTTTTCATTGAACCATCTTTTGAAAAATAGTAATACTTATTCTCAATTAGTTGCCAACCACTATTAGCTTGAGTAAAAGTATCTGGCAACCAGTAATACCATGTCCCATTCACTAAATGCCATCCTGATGATTTCTGACCATTTTCATCTAGCCAATAAATATTCCCATTTTCCTCATACCAACCAGTAAGCATTTTTCCATCTAAATCAAAATGATATATTTTTGCATCAATAGTTTGAGTTCCTGTTAAAGCGTAACCATTTTGATTGAAGTAATAATAATATCCGGTTATTTTTTTCCAACAGTTCTTTTCATAATCTGAAATTTTATTATTAAAGCAACGTATACCATTAGCATCGTTAACTAGTTCATATGCTTTTTTACTTTGATCCCAAAGTCCATTGTTATCAACATAGAAATCATCAATCCATTGGTTAACTAACATTTTTCCATCAGATCCAACATAATAATTATTTATCCAGCGGTTCTTTAACATAACACCAGACGTATTAAAAAAATACCAATTTCCATTAATGATTTGCCAGTCTGTTTGCATGTAACCTGCATTATTGAAATAATATGTAGAACCATCAAGTACTTCAAATTTTCCTTTTGGATAACTTCCATCTCCATAACGGAACCACCATTTTCCATCATTCATCCATTTATTTGGTTGCCATAAACCGGATGCATCCACATAACAATTTCCAATCCATTGATTTATAAGCATCTTACCATCAGATCCAACATAATAGTTACCAACCCATTGATTTTTTAGTAAAACACCAGCCGTATTAAAATAATACCAGTCTCCATTAATTACTTTCCATCCTGTTACCATGTAACCAGAATTATTAAAATAATATGTAGAACCATCAAGCACTTCAAATTTTCCTTGTGGATAACTTCCATCTCCATAGCGGAACCACCACTGTCCATTATATATCCACTGATTTTTAACCCAAACACCTGATGAATTTACATAACGATCATTAATCCATTGATGCACTGCCATTTTACCATCATCTAGCAAATAATAATTTTCTTGCCATTGGTTAGTAACCATAGCCCCAGAAGCATTGAAATAATACCAGTAACCATTAATTTCTTGCCATCCAGTCACCATGTAACCTGCATTATTGAAATAATATGTAGAACCATCAATTACTTCAAACTTATTAACAGCATAGCTACCATCCCCATATAGATATTTCCAGCCATCTTGATATACAAATATATTCTTAACCCAGTTTCCTGAGTCATCAACATATCTATCGTCAACCCATTGATTTGTTACCATTATTCCATCTGGACCAATATATTTATCTTCAATCCACTGATTTTTTTGCATAATACCAGATTGATCAAAATAATACGTTGCTCCATCTATTTCAGTCCATCCAATTGCTAGTGTACCATCTTCTTTTGTATAAGTAGAATGTGTACTGTCCCATCCATATTGAATTTCATCAGCCGATGAATCAACAATTCCTTCTTGCTCTTCTATAATTGGTGCCTCAACATCCGTTTCATTTGCATAGACATTAATAGTTGTAGTTACCAAAAAGCCAAATGATAAGCACAATAATAACTTTCTTAATTTCATAATATTTTACCCTTTTCTAAACTCTTCAATAATAGACTCCACTTTACTTTCTACTGTATCCCAAGTGAAGTTTTCACATAACCTCTTATAAGATAAATCTGTAGCCGTTTTTCTCTTATCCTTATTTAAGATTGCATTTTCTAAAGCTAGTAATAATAATTCCTCTGAATTATTTTCAATGATAGTTCCAAAATTATCATTGATCACTAATTCTTTTGATCCACCACGAGCCGTCGTCACGATATAACACTTACAAGCTACTGCCTCTAATACCGAAGTAGAAAAACCTTCTGAAAAAGACGGAAGACAGAAGATGTCTGAATCATCCAATAAAGCTACAATGTGATTAAAATCAATTCTTCCTAATGGAATAATATGTTTATTTTTACGTTGATTTATCATTTCTTCTAAATCCCCTTCACCCGCAATAAATAAATAAACATTATCATATTTTTTATTGATTTTTTCCATTACATTCAATAATTGAGGAATTCCCTTTTCAGGAAGAAGTCTTCCAGTAAAAGTGATAACAGTTGCATCATTTGGAATGGAATATTTCTCTCTATAATTCTCACACTTATTTTTTATTAAATCTTCAACCTCGTGAACATCAATAGAATTATATAAAACACCTTTAGCTTTAATATGAAAATGCTTTAGCCAATCATTACAAGCCAAAGAAACACCATAATAGTTATCACAATGTTTCTTATCTAACATTGTCAAAGCATGTTCATATAACGAACCAAAATAGTCTAAAACTTTGTTATTAACCGATAAATGAGAAGTTCCATGCTCTATCGTAATACATGGAATGTGATTCTTTTCAGCAAATTTCATTGCAACTAAAGAATGACGATAAAACCGTGTATTCACAATAACCAAATCAAAATTCTCGTTTTCTAATATAGAGATAATTTTTTTGTATTCACTATCCTTCTTTAAAAAGGGATAACGACCTTTTAAAAACGGATAACAATTAAACCGATATATACGTGTATCATGCATAATTTCAAAATTAGGTAAATCTCCAATTTTTGAAGTCACGACAACTGGTTCGTTTCCCTTTTCAATTAATTTTTTACATAAATTATAAGTATATCTTTCAACACCTCCCATATGAGGCAAATGTTGTGCTGAAAAAATACAAATTTTTTTATTCGCCATAAATAGGATCCTCCCCCTCAAATTGAATAACTAATGGTGCATGGTTTACCCTTTTTTCTACCGGAGGTATTTCCATGTAGTTATCATACACTTTCTTTAAAAATTCATCATTGTTCGCTGGAATATAAGCAGTAATATCTTCAAACGGAACTTTTACAAGAGGAAGTAAATCTGCTTTTTTTACTTTATCTTTTAAACATCCCATATACTCGTAAGATGTAACATATTCACAATCTACATCATTAAATGAAGTACTTACCTTTTTAAACTTCTTATATAAGAAACTAGGTGTAATGTGGAATAGTTTTAAACCGTAATGAATAATTTGACAACCTAAATGAAGAATATGATACAACAACCCTGCATAAGGAATATGTGGTGAACCAGAGCCAGATAAAAACAACAACTTACCGTACAATGTGGATTTTCTTAACAACTTATTTTGTTCTGATTCTGATTCTGGAACATTATCAAATGGAAAAATATCCATAAAAATACGACAGTTACACTTTAAATCTTTCGTCATCTCTGTAATAAACACTGTATTTTTACGTTGCACATGCGTAACTGTACAAGCATAACGAGAATCAATTTCTGGTGTTAATAATTCATAGTGTTCACCCAATTCTTTAGTAAAGACACTCAATAACTTATCATAATCTTTACGAAGCATTCCGACATCAATATCATCATCCCATGGAATAAATCCTTTATGACGAACTGCACCTATGGCTGTACCATAAATCAAAAAGCATGGTAAATCATATTTATTGCAAACTTCTAATACATCTTTTAGCATTTCAGTTTGTACCTTTTGAAGTTTATTTAATACATCCGGATCATATTGTTTATATAATACATTACTCATTCTTTTCACCCTTTTTATCTTTTAAAACAAATAATAACCCAATAACAAATAGTATAGTTATAGAAACAATACCAAGTAAATAATCTAAACTTGCACCCAAAATTCCATATTTTAAAGTCAATGACTTAACCATAATTTGAGATAAAACCATAGCTATGACATAAATATAAATCATAAATTTTTGTTTACGTACCACAGTAAAAATATAAGACAGGATTGAATTCATACTTGTAAAGCATCCAGCTATAATCAGAATTAAGAAAGATGACTTAACGCTTTGTAGTTCGACTCCATATACAAGCTCTAATAATGGAATACCTAAGAGATAACAACCAACAAAAACAAATATTGATAATAAAATATCAAATATAAATAATTTTACAACAAAATTAATAAATTTATCTTTAGTTGAATTCAACCATGTATTAGCAATAGATGTATATAATGGCACAAAAATAAACATACAAAATAAATTTATAATATATGAAGGCATGAAAATAATATTGTAATAAGTTTGAATACTAGAATCAAAATTTAATTCAATTGCATTTTTTGGTACATTTACAATAAATGTTGTTAAGAAAGAACTAATAAACAATGGAAAACAATTTTTAATCAAAGAAATAATCTTTTCGATTCTAAACTGAACATTCACACTACTAATTTTTTTAATTAATTGTACATCAAATAATATAAGTTCTAGCATTGAATATAACATTGCTAAAATAATAGAAAGAATCAAATTTTTAAAGCACAACAATGAAATCAAGATTACAAAATTATATCCTAAAATACGGATAATATAAGAAATACCCGATAAAAACAATTTATCTACTTGTTGAAAGCGAGCAGAAAAAAGATCTGCAAAAACATCACAAATTAAAAATAAACAATATAAAAATGTAACAATTAATTTATATGTATTAAAATGTAGAAAAAACGAATATATGATACACCCTACAATCATCACAATAGATGTTAATAGTTTTAAAGAGAGATAATCTGAAAATTTGAATTCTTCATTGACATCAGATACCTGGAATTGTCTAGTTCCAAACCAACCAATACTCAACATTAATTGGCCTACGCTATAAGAAATAGAAAAAACACCAGCTTCATCTACACCTAAAATACGAGTTACATAAATCATCAACAAAAAACTTGTGGCTGAACTACACAGAGTTCCCATTGTATACCATAATGTATTTTCTTTTAATGAAACTTTTTTATTTAATAAATGTTCATATATATTATTCATTTGAATGATCCTTTATTTCTTGTTTCAGCATGGATACTTCCTGTATCAATAAGTTGATTTTATTTTTTTGTGAAGAAACAATAACAGTCAATGACATTGTGATAAATAACAATATAACAATAAAAACACCGATAACCATATTTGATGTTGTTTGAAAACTCATTAAGTTGACAAAAAACAAAAAGAAATCAGGCCATATTGCTAAGACAAGTAAAATAATAATGGCAACCCACCATAATAAGGAATATTTAACAGGAATCATTTCTTTATGTAATATTTGCATTACAACAAATGCCAATATACATGCAACCAAAAAAATCGCTATTCTTAAATTAACTGGCATAAGCTAATCCCTCCAAATCCCTATATTAATTATCGACATTAATACATTAATCATATAATATACATTTTTCCAACTATGAATACTTGAAACACCACCTTGTCTCTCATTCATTTTAACTGGCACTTCTATCACTTTTTTTCCATGCTTCAAGATATTTGTTGTAGAAATTGGTTCTGGATATTCAGTTGGATAATTCATTGAGAATTCTTGAATTAAAGTTCGATCAATTGCACGAAATCCAGATGTTACATCATACAATTTTACATTTGTAAAAATTTTAATAAACCCTGATATCATTCGAATTCCCATTTGACGAGCTTTCGTTGACTTAAACTCACTAGTAGAACCTTCTACAAATCGTGAACCAATTGTCATATTAGCGCGTTTATTTACAATAGGATCTACTAAATCATCGACGAAATGTATATCATGCTGTCCATCTCCATCGAATTGAATTGCGATGTCATATCCGTGCTCATAAGCATACTTATATCCTGTTTGCACTGCACCACCAATACCTAAATTGTGTATCAATTTAATATGTGGAATTTTGTTCTTAACTAAAATATTTTCTGTGTTATCCGTTGAACCGTCATTAATCACAATTGTAGTTAATTGACGAGTATGTGTTTTGTTGTATTCTAATATCGTGCTATATGTACTTAAAATACTTTCCTCTTCATTATATGCAGGAATAATAATTAATACTTTTTCCTCCATTGCATAACCCCCATCCATAAAAAAAGAATGTAATAACCGCTCTATATGTTATCACATTCTATTAAAATATTCTATCTTCCAATTACAATAAATAATATCGTACAAACTTCTGTAATGTGAAAGAAAATGTTTCCAACTATCAAACTATTCTCAATTTTAGTGGCATCCTCTTTTAATACAAACAAACCCCTTACGGCAATCATCAACAATGGAAGTATTGGTAAGAAATAACGTCCCTGCACACCATATACCATGTCAAAGAAAGTTGGTGTATAGCTAGTTTGTAAAGCAATCAATACCATAAAGGCAACTCCTGCAAATAAAACAACTAACCATAAATTTTTAAGCAAACTATATTTCTTATCTCTTTCTGTACCCATACAAGATAAAGCAAGCATACCACCAAAACCCATTAATTGAGTCGCAGGCATTGAAATTTCCACCCAACCTAAAGGAGATGAAATCATTTGTGAAATATAATCAGCTGTATAGTTTTGCACCGTACGCGACAATAGAATTAACTCATCTTTAACATTCGTGAATAGATATGAAATGCTATACGTCATATATTCATTTGGTAAACCTGGATTTGTTGGATGTAAATCCCAGAATAGCTTATTAAATAATGTTACACCCATAAAAGCAAAAGCACATATACATAGAATGCCCAAAATCGTTAATTCTTTTCCTCTTTTAATTTTAAATCGCTCTTTTGGAATCAACAAACCAAGTCCGAAGACTGGTAGATAAATAAATTTAATTGAAGCAATTACAGTTGCGCATAAAGCCAAAATAATAAAATCTTTTTTATTGATTTTTTCTTTCCGATGAATCAAATTCAATAAATATCCGACACTAAAGAAACAAATTCCAAATAAAATTGAATCATAATTATATGAACATACTTGCTGCATTACCATTGGCAACAATGAAACGGCTAATAAAATACGTTTTGCAAAAGAAGGAGCCAGTTGAATACCTTTTGAAATTATAAATGCATAGAATAATAGCGCAAAAACTCTTCCCATAAAAGCTACTTGAGTACTATTTAAATGCATTAAACGAGCCAATATCATACCAAATGTTTGTGGTACGTACGCAAAAGTAGCTAATTTTAATGGACCTCGTGTTATCGTATCTCCTTTATAAGATACCAATTGTTGTCCTTTTAATTCCTGATATTCAATTGTATATGTAGACCTATTTGGAGAATGCTCCCTTACAAAGTAAATCGAACCATCTTCATACAATATTACATTACCATGTTCATCAAACGCTTTTTTATGTAATAAAACACTACTTTGGGAATAAGCCGTTAAATAGTGTGACCATTCATCTGGTACACTAAACTGCGGCAACACTAATGAGTAAATAAGCCCTAAAATAAAAATCATTGAAAATGCAACTGTAGATATTTTTGTTTCTAAACAAATAAAAATATAAAACAAGAAAATACTCAAAACAAACAATAAAACTATGAACAAGTAAAAGCCTTTGATTGCCGCACAATTACCACTTATTACATCATAAGCAATGCTATAATTAGTTTGCACGTTGTTCATTGTACATTTATTGATTTTCGCAAATTGATCACGATCATTTTGTACTATTCCAAATTTTATATTTGTTATACCATCTGAATAAAATTCAAGATCAACATTTGACATATCCACCGGATTTGTATCCATTCTAAAAATACACATTCCATTATTTAAATCTTTTTCTTTTATATCCCAAGAATAAATCAACTCATTATTTTTCTTAAGTAAGAAGTGTAATGTATTTTCTGATTCAGGATCTACATCATGTAGATGAACTCCAACCCCCGTTAAATATGGAGTTACATTCGTTAACGTCTGATTAACATAACTTCCCTCTAAATTAATCCATTTTTCTTTCTCAGAATCAGGTTTTGAAGAATGAATTACATTATCGTTAGTCGCAAATGGAGAAACAAATGATTTATAAGTGACTATAGAAGATACCAGAAAAAACATTAGAAATATCAATATGAAAAATGTAAATTTCTTATTACTTCGGATTCTATCCAATAATTTATTCATTCAAACTACTCCTATTTCTAATTTAATTAAATTCAATTTTCAGTAAATATCTTTTCAAAGCATCCTGCCAAGTAGGAAGAGGTTTAAAACCATTTTCAACGAGTTTTGATTTATCCAAACGAGAATTAAATGGACGAGCCGCCTTTGATAAACCATATTCTTCTGTTGTTACAGGATTTACTTTAGTAGTATATCCAGCCTGTTTAAAGATTTCACACGCAAAATCATACCAGCTGATATATCCACCTTCATTTGTTGCATGATAGTAGCCATATTTATCGGTTTCAATCATGTCAACTAATAATCTAGCTAAATCAAATGTATATGTAGGCGTACCAATTTGATCATTTACAACTCGTAATGTATCAAATTTTTTCCCCACATTTAACATCGTTTTAATGAAGTTATTTCCATTCTTTCCAAATACCCACGCAATCCGAACAATGAAATATTTAGATAACGTATTTGAAACAGCTAGTTCTCCACCTAGCTTAGTCTGACCATATACATTCAATGGCTTATAATCTTTACAATCCGGTTGCCAAGGCTCTGTTCCTTGTCCATCAAATACATAGTCTGTAGAAATATAGACCATCTTCGCATCTACTTCTTTACATGCATTCGCAATATTTTGTGTACCATCCACATTAATAGCTTTAACCTTAGCCTGTTTATCTTCATCTTCAGCTAAGTCTACCGCCGTCCATGCTGCACAGTGTACAACTACATCTGGATTAACACTTTTAATTGTATTCATTACAGCTTCTTTGTTTGTGATATCCAAAGATACATATTCAGCATTAGTAACATAAGAACCATCCTGAATACCACTATAGGTTTCAGCTAAGTCTGTACCTACTCCAACATATCCTCGAGAATCCAATTCATTCATTACATCATGACCTAATTGTCCAGCCACACCTGTCACAAAAATCTTCATAAGAAAACCTTCCTTTCATTTAAGAAGAAAAGCTAAAGATTATTCCTTAGCTCTTCCTTTTTCTACATACATCTTTTCAAAATAGTTTTGGTATTCACCACTAATGATGTTTTCCCACCATTCTTTATTGTCTAAATACCATTGGATTGTCATTGGAATACCTGTATCAAATGTATATTTTGGTTTCCATCCAAGTTCTGTTTCCAACTTCGTAGGATCAATCGCATAACGCATGTCATGACCTTTTCTATCTGTTACATACGTAATTAAGCTTTCAGGTTTGTTTAATGCATGTAATACAGTCTTCACAACTTCTAAGTTTGTTCTTTCGTTATGGCCACCTACATTATAAACTTCACCAACACGTCCCTTACGAACAATTAAATCAATAGCTACACAGTGATCATATACATGTAGCCAGTCACGTACGTTTTCACCTGTTCCATATACTGGAATTGTTTCATCATTTAATGCACGAGAAATAATTAATGGAATTAATTTTTCTGGGAAATGATAAGGACCATAGTTATTTGAACAACGACTAATCGTTACTGGTAAACCATACGTTCTGTGGTATGCAAGAACAAATAAGTCAGCACTTGCCTTCGCACTTGAATAAGGACTTGAAGTGTGAAGTGGAGTGTTTTCAGTAAAGAACAAGTCAGGACGGTCTAATGGTAAATCACCATATACTTCGTCAGTAGATACTTGGTGATATCTTTGAATGCCATACTTAACACAAGCATCTAATAATGTTGTTGTACCCATTACATTCGTCTTTACAAAGATTTCAGGATCTTCAATACTACGGTCAACATGACTTTCAGCCGCAAAGTTTACAACGACATCAAACTTTTCTTTTTCAAATAAATCCATGATAAATTCACGATCTGCAATATCACCCTTGATAAACTTATAGTTAGGCTTATCTTCTACAGGCTTACAAGTCTCTAAGTTACCTGCATACGTCAATTTATCCAAGTTCACAATCATATCCTCAGGATATTTATTTACCATATAATGTACAAAGTTTCCACCAATGAAACCAGCACCACCCGTTACTAAAATTTTCATTCTTTTATTCTCCTTCATATACAAATTGATTATTCGATTCCTCTAAAGTAGGACCAATCTGATCTTTTTCACTCAATACAGGCTCAATACCATTTAACAATGAACCCCAATCCACATTACAAGTCGGATCATCATAACGCATACCACCCTCAGATTCCTTGTTGTATACATTATCGACTTTATATCTAAATTCAACATTATCCGTTAAAGTTAAGAATCCATGCGCAAATCCCTGAGGAATAAAGAACTGTCTATGATTCTCTTCACTCAATTCAACGCTTACCCATTGACCAAATGTAGGGCTTCCCTTACGAATATCCACAGCCACATCAATTACTGTACCCTTCGTACAAGAAACCAATTTACTCTGTGCATAAGGCGGATTTTGCCAGTGCAAACCACGAAGTGTACCCTTCTGCGCACTAAAAGACATATTGTCCTGTACAAAATCGACTGTAATACCCATCTTCTCATATTTAGGCTTCGAATACGTCTCCGTAAAATACCCTCTATGATCACCAAATACATCCGTATCAATAATCAATACGCCAGGAATCTTTGTTTCCGTTACCTTCATCGCTATACCCCCAATTACTTAATATACTTACGATCCATGATCTTCTTCAAATAAGCACCATACTGATTCTTCTTATAAATTTCATAAGTAGCTGCCAATTCTTCATCACCAATCCAACAATTGTCATACGCAATCTCTTCAAGACACGCAATCTTACGATGCTGGTGTTCCTCAATTGTCTTCACAAAATTTGTCGCATCCACCAAAGACTCATGCGTACCCGTATCCAACCAAGTGAATCCATCACCAAGTAAAGTGACATTCAATTCACCATTCTCTAAATAAATACGGTTCAAATCTGTGATTTCCAATTCACCACGAGCACTCGGCTTTAAATTCTTCGCATACTCAACCACTTTATTATCATAGAAATATAGTCCAGTAACCGCATAATTTGACTTAGGATGTAAAGGTTTTTCTTCAAGACTAATCGCCTTACCCTCAGAATCAAATTCTACAACACCAAATCTTTCAGGATCCTCTACATAATAACCAAATACGGTAGCCCCAACTTCATTTTCAGCAGCCGCACGAAGACGCTTTGTCAAACCATGACCATGGAAAATATTATCACCCAAAATCATCGCACAACTATCATTGCCAATAAACTCCTCACCCAAGATAAACGCTTGAGCAAGTCCATCTGGACTTGGCTGAACCTTATAAGAAAGCTCAATACCAAACTGATGACCATCCCCCAATAACTCTTGAAAACGAGGTGTATCGTCAGGAGTTGAAATAATTAAAATTTCACGAATCCCAGCCTGCATTAAAATCGACATAGGATAATAAATCATTGGCTTGTCATAAATAGGAAGTAATTGTTTACTAGTCACCTTAGTCAAAGGATACAAACGAGTACCACTACCACCAGCTAAAATAATACCTTTCATAATGTGTTCCTCCATAATTAAATACATTATATCACACATATAAAATAAACCCTAACGTTACGTTAGGGTCAAGAACAATATGTATAAATAATTGAATCTTTAATTGTTTCCCAATCTCTTAATTGAGCTGTTTTTACTCCATTGGTATATAATACATTCTGTAAATTTGAATCATAAATGATTCTTTCAATACATTGGACAGCTTGTTCAACGTCTCCATTTGGATAAATTAAACAATTCTTTCCATCCTCTAAATATTCTTTGTTTCCCTCATTTAGTAGTGCTACTACATAACCACCTGTAGCCATCATTTCAATTGGTGGATAACTAAAGCTTTCTAATAAAGAAGTTTTTAATAAGATATCACAATCTGCGTATACCTTTTGAACTTCTTCATAAGGAACTCTATGCAAGAATTTATCGACTCTATACCACTCTTTAGGTTTGGCATTATACGACATATACCAAATCTCATATTTAGAGGAATCTAATTTGTTTGTGATTAAGAAAGCTTCATCCACATTTTTATGTGGACTTGAAGAATCACCTTCAATTAAAATACGAACTTTATTTTTAAATACTCTTTTATGTGGTTGGTACTGCTTAATATCGATACCATTGTATATCCACTTGGCCTCTTTATTAAACTCATCTTTCAACCATTCCTTACACCATTTTGAAATTGTAATATAGTCAAATGGATACGAATAACTTTGACAAGCCTCGACTTTTCTAGGATCTTTAAAATCATAAAAATCAATTTCATAGTTCTGTACTAAATACTTTTTATTTTCTATACAACGAATATCATCCAGCATTTTAACTGTTGGCCACATTGTTGCGACACCACAATCTATCTTAGCATCCAATTTATCATTCTTAAACGGCAACACCGGAAATGCATGATTCATGAACGTGAATTCTGTACATGTATCATAATAAGAAAGTAAAATCACTTGATATCCTGCATCCTGTAAATAAGATGCATGACGTAGAGCAACCATAACACCACCTGAAATTTCAAGTTTCGCAAATCCCATACAAATGACACGCTTGCGGTTTTTCTTAAGAATTGAAATTAAATTTGAACCTGTATATAAAGTCACACAATGTTTCATACAGAACAAATATGCATTGTTAGCCAAATCATCGCGTAATTTTTTATTTTCAATCAACTTAGTAAGTTCAATACTCCACTCATCAAGATTTGAACACAAAATACCCGTTTTATGGTCTTCTACCATTTCTTTAAAAGCACCTAAACAGGAAGCAATTGTACAAGTTTTAACCAAACTTGCTTCAATCCATTTTATTTCAGATTTAGCCTCATTAAAAATAGATTCTGTAAGTGGAGCTAGATTAATATCCATCTTAGAAATTAATTCAGGAAGCTTTTTATAATCCATAAAAGGATGAACAATGATTTTTTCTTTACATTCATTTAATTCTTTTGGCAAATCAATTTCACCCACTAAATGTAAGTAAACATGATCATATTTAATTAAAGCATCCTTTATAACGGATTGAATCATTTCAAAATCTTCATTATGCGTTATACTACCACTAAAATATCCAATATCAATTGTGGATTTGTCTTCTTTTTTTATAGTTTGAGATAAAGTTACAATTTCTATAGAAGCTGTATTACGATTGATCCAAACGTTTGAATTGTATTTTTCAAGTTCCTTTTTTAATGCAGTCGTTGTAGTCATACACCCATCGCAGATTTTTAAAAGTTGTTGATAACGAAAAACATCATTGTCATAACGTAACTTTGTATTTGCATCCATACTCTGAACATACTTATTCTCATTTGTATATTTTGTATCAATTACTAAATCATCAATATCATACAATACCGGTTTATTCCAAGATCTTGCTAATTGAACAAATTCATTTAATTTTTCTGTATATGGTGCTCTAAATATCACAAAACAAGAATACATTCGTACTTGTTTTAAATCGACATTTTCAAAAAATACTTCATCACATGTATATCCATTTATCTTTAATTGCTCCATTTGATGTGTAACTCTATAACGTGGCGGATGAGGCAACAAGTCTCTAGGACAACCATTAATAAACAATACATCTTTAAAAGCATCACTTTTAGGTTTAGATTCACGTTTTTTATTTATATAATGTGAAGCATGTTTCACCAAACTAGAAACACCTTCTCTTTTTAATACATCCATTGATTTATTTATTAAATCTGACATAATACACCACCTAGTTTTTACAAACAAATAATCCAGCCTGTTTTGTTACATCTATTTTACCATTATTCTCTAGCAATTCTTCAATATATTCTTTAAATTCATTGAGTTTAGGTCCTAATATTTCATTTTGATTCCCATGACAAGACATAATATAGTCAATCAAAGGCTTTGATTCTGTTATTTCTAATGAGTCTTGATAATCAAATCTTGAAACAGAGCTAAAATATTTCTTTAATATTCCTTCACCATTCTCTAATCCAAAGATTTCATATAAACTATGATTCGATAGATTAATTCTAGAATCAAAGCTCTGTACAATTTCTGTGATTTCTTTCATATGGTTCTTTCCATATGTACTACAGTATAGAATTCCGTTTGATTTTAACACTCTACTTATTTCTTTTAAGCCAAGATTCAAATCATTCAAATAGAATAGAAGATGATTAGCTATAATAGAATCAAAGTACTCATCTTTAAAAGGAATCTTTTCAGCATCCGCTACAATACAGTTAAAATCAGAACCCAATTTATTTCTGACCTCTTCAACCATACCTTCACTAATATCCGATAAGAAGATTTCTCTATTTCTTAAATCAATTCTATTTTCTTGCCATAACTTACCATTACCACAACCAAGTTCTAACAATCGATTGACTTTACTAAAATCAATTTGATTGAATAACCAATTAAACCAACCCTGCTTATTTGTAGAATACTTCTCATGTAGTGATATACGATCATTTAAGTTCTTCGCATTCTTATATTGTTCAATAATATTCGTTTCCTCATTCGATAATTGAACTAAAGATAGAATCATATTCCAACTTAAATCCGGCGTTTGACTCGCTCTTTTTAAAGCATCCTTTAAAGACTGTAAATGACTAATTTTATCTTCAATCAAATCAATCTGTAACTCAAAGCTCTCCTTAAGATTCGTATTATCCATAACCATAGGAAAGATTTCTTCAATACTAAACCCCAAATGTTTTAAAGATAAAATCTTCTGTAATTTTAATAAATCTAAATCACTATATTGACGATATCCATTTTCCATAACAAAAGAGGGTTTTAATAACCCTATTTTGTCATAATATCGAATTGTTCTTTCACTCACATTCGCTAGTTTTGCGAATTGCCCTGTCTTATAGTAGTTCATAATTCTATCTTACATAAATATAATGTGTGATGCCAGCATAACTATTAGAAATTGTTTTAAAAAGTGTATAGCCCAGACTCATAACATCATCATTGTACTTATCATTTGGCATAATCAAACAATTAATATCATATTTATTAACCATAACCTCAAGCTTAGAAAAATTATCTCTTGATGGATTTACTGTATAATTTTCAAACACTTTTTGATCTTGTTCTGTAAAATCTTTGAACTGCGTAGACATTGGATTACCATATCTATAAATAGATGAAATAATATGAATCTTTTCAGAAGGACAAAATGTTCGCACAATAATTGGTAACTAATGATCTGCTCCATCACATGCAACCTAACGAGTCATAATCACATTCAATTCCTTATTGTTATTTTCTACATATTCTTCTAATGTGTTTCCCAATTCAATTGTCGTTTCAGGAAAAAATTGGGGATTGTGTCTTATAGCATTTAATGCATGTAATAAACTACTTGATGAAAGTTTATTTTCATCATAAAACAATGAACCACCTGCCAAATGATAACTAAAGGCACTAGTTATAAATAAACATCCACAAAGAACATAAAATATAGTCTTTTGAAATTTTAATTTACTAATAAAGTAGCACAGACAGTAAAGCTATAAATTAAACAAGTATAGTTAATTAACGTTAATCCTCTACCAGCAACAAATGTATAAATAGATAAAGCTGAGTATAATCCAGATAAAATAGGTACTTGTGTGAATACCAGTAGCATAATTAGAATAGTGCTAATTCAATTAACATATTTATTTTTCAACAAATAACTTAATAAAATTATGTGAGTACCCATCTAACGACCCCATGCACTAAATAGACATCGATATCGTCAATATAACAGGTACTATATCCTTGTACAAAGGATGGTGCTCGTTATGTATTA
>OLPL01000870.1_pt1 | contig 20904 bp, 19 predicted proteins | sample 1673211 | NCBI WGS metagenome assembly OLPL01 (sample SAMEA3136766, study PRJEB25190) | human gut metagenome | reverse complement strand
CACGTATCGAAGAACTGGAAGCAATTCTTAAGAATGCAGAAGTTGTAGTAGAAGACGAAGTTGATTTTAATAAGATTAATATCGGATGTACGGTAAAAGTATTCGACATCACATTTGATGAAGAGATGGAATTCAAACTGGTTGGTTCTACAGAAGCGAACAGTCTGGAAGGAAAGATTTCCAATGAATCACCGGTTGGCCAGGCATTGATGGGCAAACAGATCGGAGATGTCGTAACTGTAGAGACACAGGCTGGAGTAATGGAGTACAAGGTACTGGATATCAGCCGTTCATTATAACATTATAAAATAAGAGACAGACGGGCATCCGTCGAAGAATAACCAGAATACATGACTCAGGCCTCTCTCACACGGGAGGTCTGAATTCGGATAAGGAAGGAGAATAAAAAAGTGGCTAAGCAGCAGAACAACGGACAGGAACAGGACGTGAACCAGTTAAGAAAGGTTCGACGTGAGAAATTAGCAGACCTTCAGCAGAATGGAAAAGATCCATTTCAGATTACAAAATTCAATCAGACACATCACTCATTGGAAGTGAAGAGTCTGTATGAAGCACATGAAGCAGAACTTTTAAAAGACCACCAGACACCAGACGTAGAGGGAATGGATGAAGAACAGGCAAAAGAGGTTCTGAAGAAAGATTATGAAGAGAGAAGAAGTATCATGGATGCCAATCCAATTCATGTATCTATCGCAGGACGTATGATGTTCAAGAGAGTTATGGGTAAGGCTTCTTTCTGCAACATTCAGGATCTGCAGGGAAGTATCCAGGTATATGTTGCAAGAGATGCGATCGGAACAGACTCTTACACAGATTTTAAACGTTCTGATATTGGTGACATTTTCGGATTAGAAGGATTTGCGTTCAGAACAAGAACAGGAGAGATTTCTATCCATGCAGAGAAGATGACACTCCTTTCTAAGAGTTTACAGATCCTCCCGGAGAAGTTCCATGGATTAACAGATACCGATACACGTTACCGTCAGAGATATGTAGATCTGATCATGAATCCAGAGTCAAAAGAGACATTTATCAAACGTTCTAAGATCATCAAAGAGATCCGTAACTTCTTAGATGGACGTGGATTTATGGAAGTAGAGACTCCGATGCTGGTAAGCAATGCAGGTGGAGCGGCAGCAAGACCATTCGAGACACATTACAATGCGCTGAATGAAGATGTGAAACTTCGTATTTCTCTGGAATTGTACCTGAAGAGACTGATCGTCGGAGGACTTGAGAGAGTATATGAGATCGGACGAGTATTCCGTAATGAAGGTGTAGATACACGTCACAATCCGGAATTCACACTGATGGAATTATATCAGGCATATACAGACTATGAGGGAATGATGGAACTGACAGAGAGTATGTTCCGTTACCTCGCAGAAAAAGTGTGCGGAAGCGCAGTTATCAGCTACAACGGAACAGTTATCGATATGGCAAAACCATTCGAAAGAATTTCTATGATCGATGCTGTTAAGAAGTATGCAGGTGTTGATTTTGCAGAAGTTAAGACAGACGAAGAAGCTAAAGCATTAGCAGATGAGCATCATGTAGAATATGAAGAACGTCACAAGAAGGGTGACATCCTGAACCTCTTCTTTGATGAGTTCTGTGAAGAGAAGATGATTCAGCCAACATTTGTAACAGATCATCCAATCGAGATTTCACCACTGACAAAGAAGAATCCGGAAGACCCGAATTATGTAGAGCGTTTTGAGTTGTATGTATACGGACGTGAGATGTGTAATGCATACTCAGAGTTAAATGACCCGATTGATCAGAGAGAACGTTTTGCAGCACAGGAAGAAGCATTTGCAGCCGGTGATGAAGAGGCAAACCACACAGATGAAGATTTCCTGAATGCACTGGAAATCGGTATGCCACCAACAGGTGGAATCGGATACGGAATTGACAGACTGGTAATGTTACTGACAGATGCACAGGCTATTCGTGATGTGTTATTATTCCCGACGATGAAATCACTGGATTCTGATAAGAAATCTGCGAAGTCAGAAAACAGCACTTCCACAGCAGCACCGGAGAAAGAAGAAGTTATCGACTTCTCCAAGGTAAAGGTAGAGCCTTTATTTGAGGAATTTGTTGATTTCGATACTTTCAGCAAGTCAGATTTCAGAGCTGTAAAGGTAAAAGCATGTGAAGCAGTTAAGAAATCCAAGAAGCTGTTACAGTTCACTCTGGATGACGGAACAGGCACAGATCGTACGATTTTAAGCGGTATTCACGCTTATTACGAGCCGGAAGAACTGGTTGGAAAGACTTTAATTGCGATCACCAACCTGCCACCGAGAGCTATGATGGGAATCGAATCCTGTGGAATGCTTCTCAGTGCAATCCATGAGGAAGAGGGCGAAGAAAAGCTTCATCTTCTGATGGTTGATAACCATATTCCGGCTGGTGCTAAGCTGTACTAATCCAGAAAAAAGAGTTCGGTTTGGTAGTCATAGACGTCCAATCAGGAAAAGTGGTTCCACGGATTGACATGGAGCTACATGAAACGGCCTGGAGCTGTATAGATTGAAATAATGATGTATGGATTATAAGAAAACAGAATAGGGAGCTCTATGGATTCTTAACTGTTTGACTTATTTGTTTACAAGTAAAATATTGATTATTTTTGAGGAGCATTTTTCAAAAATAAAGTGTATAAAGGGACACTTCTCTTTTGGTAGAAATACCAATGGAAGGTGTCCTTTTTTTGTTGTCAGGCATAGCAATTATTCATTTTGATGATATGCAGAAAATACATCCTTTCACGTACCTGCCAAATAAATTTTTGGAAATAAGGAGGAAGCCATGAAAAAACGAAAAACACCTGACTTGGAAAAATATCTGGAAGGAAAGAAACGCAGATTTGTAAATTACACACAAGGAGCAAAGATTTATAAGATGTCCTACTGGCCTTTTGTCAGACTGGCGAAAAAAGCAGAAGCCAATTATCCGATTCGAAAGACAGCCATTGTGGATCTGAATATTCTGGATGATTTTTTAGAAGGCAATCCTGAGGTTGTATCAGAATTAAAGAAGAGAAGGAGGAAGCGTTATGGGAAATAACCGAAGCAAGGTTCCGGATCTGGAAAAGCTTGTCAAAGGAGGACGCAAGAAATTTGTCCGTTATGAGGAAGGGGCAATGCTTTATTCCATGGGAGTCCATACATTTCAACAGTTAGCAAAAGATGCCAGAGCAGTATACCATGTCAAAAGAATCGTGTTAGTTAATTTGGATCTTATTGATGAATATCTGGAAGCATTCCGTGATGAAGAATTTTGATGAAAGAATACAGGAGGAACAACATATGTGTAAAGTGATATCCATTACAAACCAGAAAGGCGGAGTCGGAAAGACCACCACAACCGTAAATTTAGGAATTGGCTTGGCAAGAGAAGGAAAAAAAGTATTATTGATCGATGCAGATCCACAGGGAAGTCTGACAGCAAGTCTTGGATATGTAGAGCCGGATGAACTGGGAGTTACTTTGGCAACCATCATGACGAAAGTGATTAATGAAGATGAAATATCAGAGGAAGACGGTATTCTGCATCATCAGGAAAATGTAGATCTGCTTCCGGCAAATATTGAATTGTCAACTTTGGAAGTGACGATGGGAAATGTTATGAGTCGGGAAATGATCATGAAGGAATACATCGATACGATACGATCCCGATACGATTATATCTTGATCGATTGCTTACCTAGCCTTGGAATGATGACGATCAATGCCTTGGTGTCTTCGGATTCTGTTTTAATTCCGGTCCAGGCAGCCTATCTTCCGGTGAAGGGATTACAGCAGCTGATCAAAACAATCTCTATGGTAAAGAAAAGACTGAACCGGAAATTGACGATAGAAGGAATCCTTTTGACTATGGTAGATTTCAGAACCAACTATGCGAAGGATATTGCGGCACTTGTACAGAAAACTTATGGAAGCCAGATTGCAATCTTTAAAAATGTAATTCCAATGTCAGTAAAAGCGGCAGAGACAAGTGCAGAAGGAATTAGTATCTACACGCATTGTCCGAAAGGTAAAGTATCTATGGCATATATGAATCTGACACAGGAGGTTATGAGTGATGAAAAATAGACCGGGTGAAAAAATTAAACTGACAAGTATTGATGAATTATTAGGTGTTGTTAATGAAGAATCAGCAATGGAAATCGAGATCAACAAGATCCATGCATTCAAGAATCATCCATTTAAGGTTCTTGATGATGAGAAGATGCAGGATCTGATTGAAAGCGTAAAGCTTAGTGGTGTGCTGACACCGGTATTGCTTCGAGTGGACAACAATGATGAATATGAAATGATTTCCGGTCACCGAAGATTACATGCAGCAAAGATGGCAGGACTTACTACCATCCCAGCTATCGTAAGAGAATTATCGGATGATGACGCGGTAATAGCGATGGTGGATGCCAACATTCAAAGGGAGGAGTTATTGCCGAGTGAGAAGGCATTTGCGTATCGGATGAAGTTGGAGGCAATGAAAAGGCAGGCAGGAAGACCTAAAAATAATTCTGGTCAAAATGACCAGAATTTAATGGGAACAGTTTCTAGAGATGTATTGGCAAAACAAGTAGGAGAAAGTTCCAAACAGGTTCAACGATATATCCGTCTGACAGAGCTAATTCCAGAACTTCTTGATATGGTAGATAACAAAAAGCTGACTTTCACAGTTGGTGTAGATATTTCCTACATCGATAAAGAAATTCAGGAATGGATCTACGAGTATATTAAAGACACTGGCTTTATCAAACCACAGCAGATTACAGCTCTTAGAAATCAGCTGAATGAAGGATCGGTTAATCAGGTGGGAATGCTAACGATCTTTAACAAATGTATGATGGTGAAGACACCATCAAGATCTATTACGTTTTCAGAAAAGAAGCTGACGAAGTATTTTCCAGAGAGCTACAGTGCTGATGATATGGAACGGGTGATAGAATCCTTGCTGGAAAAATGGTCCCAAGAACAAAATGATTAAGTAAGAAACAGAAGAAGAAAAGAGACACAGAAGTTTAGAAAGAGGACTTCTGTATAGAAAACGAAAGGAGGAAGTTATGGATAAAAAGATGAAATTCAAATATTTCTACGGAGCGGAAGCTGATCAGTTCAGCTTCTACCGTATACCAAAAGCATTATTTACAGATAGTTACTTTAAAGATTTATCAAGCGATGCTAAAATTTTATATGGATTGATGCTGGATCGTATGTCCCTGTCCATTAAAAATCAATGGTTTGATGAAAATAACAGAGCATATATTTACTTTTCGATAGAAGATATCATGGAATTACTGAATTGCGGTCGAAATAAAGCAATAAAATCCATGCAGGAACTGGATGATGAAACAGGAATTGGTTTGATTGAGAAACGCAGACAGGGATTTGGAAAGGTGAACATTATCTACGTGAAAACTTTTATGCCGGAAAAAACGGAAGAGAAATCACTGGAGGATGAATTGAAGAAGTTTAAAAAACAAACTTCTGAGGAAAATGAGGAATCTACAGAAGTTTACAATTCAAACTTCATGAAGTCCCAAAATCAAACTTCTAGAAGTCCCGAAAATAAACTTCAAGAAGTTTACATTTCAAACTCTAATAATACTAATATTAATAATACTAATCTTAGTGAGAATAAATCTAATCATATCGTATCTGCAGATGGGATGGGATCCGAAGAGGATGAGATGGAAACATTACATGCGTATCAATCTCTGATCAAAGAAAACTTGGATTATGATTCTCTGTTAGTAAGTCATCCTCATGACAAAAATCAGATTGATGAAATTGTGGATCTGATCGTAGAGACTGTCATGTGTAAGAGCGATAAAGTATTGATTGCAAGCAACTGGTATTCAGGAGCTCTGGTTAGAGGAAAATTCATGAAGCTGGATTATTCGCATGTAGAGTATGTGCTGCATTGTTTGGAAGGAAATACGAGTAAAATCAAGAATATCAAGAAATATTTACTTGCTGCGTTATTTAATGCTCCTTCAACAATCAGTGGATATTATCGGGCAGAAGTAAATCATGATATGCCATGGCTGGCAAGATAGGAGGACAGATATGGGTATTTTAAAAGTGGCAGGAAAAGTGTTATTGATTCCATTGTGGTTTATCATTTCGATCATAGGTGCCGGAGTGAAGCTGCTAGTACATATGGTGGCAATCGCAAAAAAGATATTGGGATTGGGAATTATGGCGTTGTTCATAGGAACAGTGATCTGTTACCAAGACTGGCTCCAGGCAGCTTTTCTGGTTTGTATGGGAGGCGTTCTGATCTTTATTTTATTTGCCGGAGAATTTATAGATATTGTAATCGACTTACTTAGAGAAAAAATATGTGCATTGATTTTAGGTTAAGAAAAGATGATGATAGTTGAAAGAGTCTTAGTGATTTCAGATGAAAATAGAGCCTCTCCTTCATGGAAAGGCTCTATAAGAAAAGCCCAAACTGGTTTCTAATCAATTTGTCGTTTTTTCAGTATGTCATAATTATAATCTTTCAGGCATATAAAAGGCTTTTGTTTCTACGGAAGTGTCTTTAAAATCCATTTCTACATAATAATCCCGGATGAAAATTGATCGGTAATGATCTTGTAAGGAATAGATATCAAGAGTTTTAAAATCGACCAAACACAGCGGGATGGGTTCTTTCTTTTCATTTTCATATTTCCAATATTCTAAGGAAACTGCAACTTTATCAAGGCAACTTTGGCAGAGATGATCTGTTAGATTCCTTTTGTTCAATTTATAGTTTTCTGGTAACGTGATATCTATCTCAGCCATTCCGCGGGAAACATCTCCATGAGAGGAATACGTGATTTCGCCTGTGTTTCCGAAAAGCATATTTGAACTGGTTTTATTTGGTATTTCATTTCCGTTTTCATCATATGCTTTTAGTTGGAAATCTAAGATGTACCAGTCATTGAGGGAAATCAGTCCAACCGTATCAAATTTTCGATAATAATCCATCATACTATAATCAGAACTTCCACACAAATAGCATGTAGAGATATCTTTCAGGTTTGATTGCAGATCGTCAAAGGTTATCTCTGTCCGTTTTTTTGGGGCGTCTGTTTTCAGAGATTGTGTTAGAAAAATACCGTGATGTTGATGTATCGCATAACCGATGAGAAAGGTTACAGCTGATAGGATGGTGCACCAGAATAAATCTTTCCTGATATGATAATATTTTTTTCTTTTTTCATGCATAATCGAATTCCTCCGTGAAAAAATATAGTGTACTTAAAATAAGTCCATTTAAAACATTCTACCATCATTTGTACTTAAAATGAACTTGAAATATGAACTTAATATGTACTTATAGAGATGGAGAGAATAATCATGGAGAAAGAGAAGCATTTAGGATTACGGATTGATGCTGAAACGCATAAAAAACTGAAAAGCCTGGCAGAATTTGAAGGGCGTTCAATCAATGGAGAAGTGTTATATTTAATACGTCAGGCGATCATGGAATTTGAAAATAAGCATGGCGAACTGAAATAAAAGAATCTTCATATATGAATATAAGAAAAGCCCGTTCAGTTGTATGGAACGGGCAAATTTTATTTGGCCAGGAAGTTGCTCTGTATTTCCAGCGGCATATTGTAGTTCTGACCACGCTTGATCAGACTGTATAACTTGAAGCTCATGAGTTCCGGACTGGAATTTAAGCAGCTACAGAGCCCGAAATAGTTCAGATCTTCGTTCTTTGACAGGTCTGCGATTTCTTTATCATCCAGGATAAGATCTGCAGCGAAAAGGTTCGCTTCGTATTCCGTATTATCCCTCATGTTATATAAGACATCATCTTTCATCGGCGCCATTTTGAGCTGAGAACGATGCAGAATGATGTGACCGAGTTCGTGGGCGGCAACAATCTTTTTCTCTTCCTCAGAGAGAAAACTGCTTACCATAACATAAATGGTCTGGCAGCTCATGAAACAGTATCCTTTTAATTTTTCGTAGCGGTCTGTTTCTCCAACGATCACATTCATTTCTTCCAGTATTTCAAAAGGATCCCTGGTCTTGAACTTTTTTACAAGTTTTTCTACTTTGTTGTAAATATATGAATTCCCCAAATATATCACCTCGTGTATGAATCAAACAGAAGCGGGTAATGTTACTTCTGACAATAAAACTATATCCTATAGGCTGTCCAATAATCACCCCATCTATTTGGCATCTAAATATTTCTTTGGTGTAAATTTCTTTGCACGTCTCTTGGAATCCAGATATAAAGACTGGATCTCATCCATAAAGGCTGTTTTGTCTTCATCAGAAAGTTCCCCGCCAGCGAACATTGCAGCGGCCTGTTCTAAGATCTGCTGAGCCTGTTTTGCTCCACGGTTTCCAAATTGTTCAGATGCTTCTGTGATAAAAGCCTCTTCTTCTGTCATGAGATAGGAGATATCGCAGCTTAAAATGTCTGCAAGTTTCTGGTAAAGGTCATGTTTCTTTGGATAACGGCCTTCAATTTCCCATCCCCGAACAGTCCGAAGGGAGACACCGACAGCATCGGCTAATTGGGTTTGGTTGAGTCCTTTGTTCTTTCTTAAATTTTTCACTTTTTCACCGAATGTCATAAAAATACCTACTTTCTAATTGGCGTTTCAGGATCTTTATGTATGATGCTGAAACGGGATGGGAAATAAATTTCCCATAATCAACAAGTTGCCTCTTGACAAGAGGCGAATGATTGCCTATAATGTGAATCACAACAGAACGGCAATTACTTGCCTATAATATAAATGATATTTCCTTTCTTGTCAATGGATTTACTGAAAATTGCCTGTTTTGACACGATTTCTATCGTGTGAAAACGAGTTGGGATGAGATCGGATTGCTTATGGGAAAGAGAAAGATAGGCAACTTATGGGAGGTGATTGATTTGAAACAGAAGGAAACATTCCTTTGTATTGATCTGAAATCTTTTTATGCTTCTGTTGAGTGTGTGGAAAGAGGACTGGATCCGTTTACTACCAATCTGGTTGTTGCAGATCCGGACCGATCGGTATCCACCATTTGCCTTGCCATCACGCCGGCTATGAAAAAGCTGGGGATCCGAAATCGCTGCAGGATCCATGAGATACCGGATCATATCGAATATATTGTAGCAAAACCGAGGATGCAGCTCTATATGGAGTATTCGGCAAGGATATACGGGATTTATTTAAACTATGTGGCAAAAGAAGATATCCATGTTTACAGTGTGGATGAGTGCTTTATGGATGTCACAAGATACCTTTCCCTGTATCACCTTACAGCGAAAGAAATGGCACAAAAACTGATGGATGCGGTCATGGAAGAAACCGGAATTACAGCAACAGCAGGAATCGGAACCAATCTGTATCTTGCAAAGATCGCAATGGATATTGTGGCAAAACATATAGAGGATCATATCGGAATGCTGGATGAGATCTCTTACCGGGAACAGTTATGGGGACATAAACCATTAAGTGATTTCTGGCGCATTGGTTCCAGAACAGAGAGAAAATTAGCCGGATATGGAATCCAAACGATGGGAGATATCGCACTTGCCTCTATCCAGTCGGAAGACTGGCTGTATAAAATGTTTGGGATCGATGCAGAACTATTGATCGATCATGCATGGGGCTGTGAGTCCTGTAAAATGAGTGATATCAAAAATTATCATACAGAAGAGCATAGTCTTTCCAATGGACAGGTGTTGATGAGAAATTACACATTTGAAGAAGCTGCTGTTGTTGTAAGAGAAATGACAGATGTATTGGTTCTGGATCTGGTGGAAAAGGGACTGGTAACGAATTCTGTAACCTTATGGATCGCTTACGATCATCGTTTTGAGAGGGAGTCATCGAAAGGAACCGTAAGGTTTCCAGATCGTACCAATCGTTCCAAGGAAATGATCGATACAGTAGAAGCGCTTTATCGAAAGATCGCAGATCCACATACCGGGATCAGACGGATAGAGATCATTGCAAATAAGATAACACCGGAAGGCTATCAGCAATATACTCTTTTCCAGGATTCCATAAAAGCAGAAAAGGAAAGACATCTGCAGGAAGCAGTATTACAGGTGAAAAAGCGTTATGGAAAAAATGCGATCATGCGGGGATCCAATCTGTTGGAATGTTCTACCTATCGGGAAAGAAATAATCAGGTTGGGGGACATCGTGCGTAGGAGGTGAAAGTATGCTGGCAAAGGCTTATCAGAAATATTTATATATTCCGAGACCGGTTTCCAAAAGATATCCTATGGATGTGCAGCACAGAGCGAAGCAATTTGCCCCTTTTGCAGCACTTCGGGGATTTGAGGAGATTGTTCGGAAACAGGAAATACTTTATGAACAAAGGAAGGTGTTATCCGAAGAACAAAAGTGTGGATTGGATAGGAAGCTTCAGATGGTTTCTGTTGGAATGAAGATACAGGCAACTTATTTTAAAGAAAGCTGGGAAATGAAACCGGCAGGCCAGTATCATACGATTTGCGGAACCGTTGAATTTTTTGATCCATCCATTCATTTACGGATTGATGACACAATCATTTTGATCCCGGATCTTTGTGAGTTATCCGGAGATATATTTGAAGAATTGGAATTACCTTGTTAAATACAATCGGCAGAAATTCTTAGGATCCTGGGTGAGTGGGAATCCGGAGAGAATAAGGATGGATGCGCCAGATCAACAAAGCAGGTCTGGGATTTGATGATCATGCTGTTCGTGCAGCTTTGGCACTTACGGAATGGACAACATGATGCTCATAAGGCGGATTTGATTTCCCTTTGATCCGTTGAGTAATAAAATGGACTTTTTTATTATTGCTTAAAGGAGGAAGCCTATGGGATCAGATGCTATCAGATGGCATGTACATTGCTCTGTATGCGGAGCATTTATTGAAAAAAGCGCACATTGCGATTCAGAAGTAGAGTGCAAGAAATGTAGAAGCACTTTGGAGATTTTAGTAAAAGATGATATTGTTTCAGTACGCCCTTTGCACATCAAAGACGAAAAACTGAAAGAAAGAATGCGGGTATATTCTCAAAAAGTGATGAATTCCCGAAAGGAAACTAAATAAAATGAGCTGTCAGGATAAGCGGTGGATTTGGCTGGAACCATCAAGGCTGCACCTGATAGCAAGAGTTTGTCAAGGAGCTGAACCTGACTGGAATCATGAAGAGCCCGGCAAAACATTTGCAGATACAATGCAGGATGATATTTCATTCTGTGTCTGTGGAAGCATTTGTTTTGCCGGCTTTTTTTTGTTTTCTCAAAAATTTTAAAAAAAGTTGAGTTTTTAACCTGTAAAACAGGGCTTTTTCCTTTCTATATATAGAGGGCAAAGTTTCAGTTGTAAAAATCAGAGATACTACGGAATTTTGTATGATATAGCCGAAGGAGGTAATTACATAGGAGCTGCGGACTCCCGTTCAAAAAAAACGGGTGAGTTCGTGGCTAATTGTGATGAGTTTTTTATAGAGTACATGGATCACCCGTAGCCGTAAGGCAGAAAGGTGGTCCATATGTTGACATTAAAAGAATTAAAGAAAGTAGTAAAAGTGGCAGGTATGACAAAGAGAGTCCCTTCTGAAAAGGCGTTAGAAAAAGAAGAGATTGTAGTAAAGGAAATTCTGAGTGGGGAATGTGATATTACCGTTTACGCAAATGGGTATGTATTATACAGGGAAAACGGAAAGAAAACCATCTTTCCACTTCATTCCTGTAAAGATTATCAATACATGGATGTGAAGGAAGATCGAAGCATTATGAACGAAGAATTTTTTGACAACGAAAACTGGTACATTCGTCTGTTAATGGAAGCAACGGATCGTATGGAAATAAATCAGGCTAAAGTGGCATCAAACCATAGACTCGTTTCGTATAGCGATTATGCGGATGACAGGATCTTACTGCTAGATCCAGCTTCAGATTTTCTCGACCAGTATATTGAAAAAGAGATGGTCAGCGATTTCTTAGGTTGTCTGACTGCCAGACAGAAAGAAATCATCCAGTTATTTTACTTTGAAGAAATGAATCAAGAGAAGATTGCGGACTATCTTGGGATCAGACAGCAGAGTGTTTGTGAAATGATGCAAAGAGCACTTTCTGTCATGAAAAAACATGCAGATGAAGAAGAAAATTAAAAAAAATCAAAAAAATTTAAAAAGCACCCTGTAAAACAGGCCGTTTTCCTTTCGTTATATGAAGACGTTTGTAAGAAACACTTCATGTACCTTGAAAAGAGAATAGCCTGCCCGGAGTGATATCTGCCTTGAATGTGCATTGTGTGTGTCCTGACAGAGAAAACGTTTTAGAGATATGGACTCTAAAACAGGAACGGATCCGGGGAAGAGAACAGGAAAACGCTTAAATCTTAAATAAAAAATAATTGTCTGAATCAAAATGAGGATGACAGTAGAAATCATATGGCGGTGTTTGTTTGAAAAGGCAGATACCGCCATATATTTGTGCTGTTATCTCAGCAAAGTGCTGACTGTCCCAAATAGCACAAAACCAGGAAAGGGGGGGATTATTTTCAGGAAAGAATGATGGAAAGCGATGAACAAGTATAACGGATAAATAAGATTCAGAAGAAAGGAAGGATTTAAGAACATGAAAGTGAAACAAAAAGCAAAGCGGGTTGTATCCGGATTGCTGACAGCGGTCACTCTTTTACCTACGGTGTTATCACCAATCAGCAGTTATGCTGCGGAGCTTCCGAAAGAAAGAAAACTGCCTCTTTTGGAAGAGGTACAAAGCCAGCTAGATGAAGATGAAATTGTTCTGGCAAAGGATCATCAAGTGGAAGTGGGAACAGGTTTTGACGTGAAAACAGATTTTACAGGGTTAGAGATCAAGGATGCAGCAAAGGTAAAGATTACTTTTGAGGAAGCAAAGAATGAGCAGGGAGAGGATTTTACAACATCCCACGCAGATACCTATAAAACTGTTTATTATGTAGAAACGGTCAATCAGGAACATCCGAATTATCAGATCAGCAGAAATGTGGTCGTAAAGGAAATAGAAAAAGAGAGTGAAAGTCCTTCAGCAGATGCAGAGCACTCCGAAACAAAAGAGACGGAAGAAGATGAGGAGGATTCAGAGAAGCCGTCAGAAATCCCAACAGAGACACCGGATGTATCAGAAGGAAATGCTGCTTTTGATGCTTTGGTAGAACAGATGACAGAGCAGGATACCTTTGATGAAGGATCGGGATTAGCATTACATGATGTAATGGAACAGGCTGCAAATCAGGGAGTGGATTTTGAGTCTATGGAAACCGGAGAAGTTGCGACTTTTTCAGCAATAGCAGCCAGAGATGCAAGTGTAGGATCTCAGCAGGTAACTATTGAAAAAGGTCCAATATATCGATATGCAGACTATGGGCTTGGAACATATCTTACAGAGCCGTATTATATTTCTTATGGAAGTGTAAGAGCAACGGCTTATTGTATCCAGCCGGCAAAGCCAGGTCCGGGTTCCGGTACCTATACCATCACAAAGCTGGCTGATAATCAGGCTCTTGCAAAGGTCTGTTATTACGGTACCGATGCGGCAGGTGAAGAAAGTTATTTTGCGAACAAGCACAGTGATTTTTCAGCAGGAAAGAGATTTATCCTTGTCCATATGGCGGCTGCTTATGCTTATGGCAGTAGTGATGCGTTCTATGGAACCAATGCAACAGGACAGGAACTAGCAATGGATATTTACAATTATTGTGTAAAGAAGCCTGAGATACCGGATGTGTCCATGTCATTTTCCGATGCCAATGTAAAGGCTTATGTAGAAGGAAATACACAGCGTACAAAGGAAATCACATTCCATGCGGCAGGACAGCAGAGTGTGACGATCAGCCTTCCATCCGGAGTGCGTTTTCACAACGTGAGTACAGGAAGTACAAGTACACCGGGAGCAAAGGTAACGATCCAGGGAGGCACAAAGTTTTATCTTTCTGCGCCTCTGACACAGGCAGAAGATACCGAAGAAGTATTCGCTTCTACTATGGCAGGCAGCCTGAAAAAAGATTATTCTGCGTATAAGCTGACAACGAATTCCAGTACCCAGGATCTTGCCTTTCTTTTTGGGGAAGGTGTGGAAACAACAAATAAAGTAAGCCTGAATGTTACATGGACAAAGCAGGCGGAGATTTCCATTGTAAAGAATGATAAAGACACCGGAAACCATCTGGCAGGAGCCATTTATGGTGTTTACCGTGATAAGGAGTGCTCAGATCTGATCACGCAGATGCCTGAGACAGATAAAAAGGGCGCTTCCAAAGTAACGATTGAAAAAACACAGGATATTGTGTATGTAAAAGAGATCCAGCCACCGGCAAATTATCAGGCAGATCCAACTGTTTATCCGGTAGATGTCAATATCGGTAAAACAAGTACAAAGAATGTTCTGAATGAACGTACTTATGCAAAGATCCATCTGATCAAAGAAGATGCAGAAACAGGAGCAAATCCACAAGGAGATGCGACTTTAGAAGGTGCGGTGTATGGCCTCTATGCGAGAGAAAACATTGTACATCCAGATGGAACAACAGGAATTGTACATAAAGCCGGTGATCTTGTATCTACCTTAAAAGTAGATCGGAAGGGAGATGCGGTGGTAAAAGACCTGTATCTTGGAAAATATTTTGTAAAAGAGATCCAGGCGCCGGAAGGATATCTGTTAGACGAGACAGAGCATGATGTGGAATGTTCTTATGAAGGTGGCACAGTTCCAACGATAGAACGTACTGTGAAATCAACAGAACTTGTTATGAAACAGCCGTTCCAGATTATAAAAGCTGCGAACAATGGAGAAACGGATGCAGATCTGTTAAAAGGGGCAGGTTTCAGCGCTTACTTAAAGAGCAGCCTGGAGAAAAAAGAAGATGGAAGTTATGATTTTTCCCATGCAGAGCCAGTCATCCTTACAGCAGATGGGAAAACGGAAATGTTCACAGATGAGAAAGGGTATGCGTGCAGTATTCCGCTTCCATACGGAACGTATATTGTACGAGAAACAACCACGCCTCATAATTATAAGCCGGTAGAGGATTTTGAGATTACCATCCGTGAAAACAATCCGGATAAACCGCAGGTTTGGAAGGTACTGTTGGACAAAGAATTTTCCGCAAAGTTAAAAATCATCAAAAAAGATGATGAAACAAAGAAACCGGTGTTAGTAGCCGGCACAGAATTTAAAATTTATGATCTGGATCATAAGAAATATGTGGAACAGGTAACAACCTATCCTACGGTCACAGTCCATAAATCTTTCTTTACGGACAGCCAGGGATACCTGATCTTACCGAAAGACTTAGAGATCGGTCATTATCGTATTGAAGAAGTCACAGCACCGGATGGATATGTTGTGAACAAAAACTATGTAGAGATCACCGTGGATTCGGATACTGCCTATGAAGTAGATGGAGTAAGTGGAGATGTGATCATTGAAGTTTCCTATGAAAATCAGCCGGTAAAGGGAAATCTTGTTGTGTATAAGAAAGGTGAGATGCTTTCCGATTTTGAGAACGACTTTATCTATAAGGAACAGTACCTTTCCGGGGCGGAATTTGAAGTGCGTGCGGCAGAGGATATCTGCACTCCGGATCATCAGAAAGATGCAGATGGGAACCGTATCGTACTTTATGCAAAGGATACGCTTGTGACAATGATCACAACGGGAGAGAGTGGAAAAGCTGTAGCAAAGGATCTGCCGCTTGGAAGATACTATGTAGTGGAAACAAAGGCACCGGAAGGATTTGTATTAAATCCGGAGCCGGTAAAGGTTGCATTAACTTATCAGGATCAGGATACACCGATCGTTGAAGCAGAAGCAATCATAGGAAATGACAGACAGAAAGTCGCTATTTCCGTAGAAAAACAGGATGCAGAAAATGGACAGGTATTATCCGGGGCTGTATTTGGCATCTATAACAAGAAAGATATCCGGGCAAATGGAAAAGTTCTTGTGAAAGCAGATACCTTATTACAGGAAATGACATCCGATGAGAACGGTATGGCAACATGCACCCTGGATCTTCCATTTGGAGAATACTATGTAAAAGAATTAAAAGCGCCGGAAGGTTTTGTTTCTTCGGATGAGGTGTTGGAATTTGCTGCAGAGTATCAGGGACAGGAGACAAAGATTGTTTCCTTACAGGCCGTAAAGAAGAATGAATCGACTACAGCAGAGTTCACAAAGTCTGATCTGACCACAGGCGTAGAGCTAGAGGGCGCAAGATTGAAGGTCATGGATAAAGATGGAAATGTGATCGATGAATGGACATCTGAAAAGGATAAGCCACATGTGATCAAGCGTCTGGTTGTCGGAGAAACCTATACCCTTCATGAAGAGTTCGCTCCATACGGTTATCTGAAAGCAACGGATGTGACATTTACGGTCAAAGATACTGCCGAAGTACAGAAAGTGGAAATGAAGGATGAGGTCCCAAAAGGGCTTCTGATCATCAACAAAAAGGGAGAATTTTTAGAGAAGATCACTCTTCTGGATAATGTGAAAGGAACGGTAGAACATTTCTTTGAATATATCACAGGAAACTTAAGTGAAGTCACTTTTGAAGTCTATGCTGCAGAAGATATCAAGGCTGCGGATGGTGTAAGCGCAGACCATTATAAGAAAGATGAGCTGGTAGGCACGATCACAACCGATGAAAAGGGGATCGCAAAAATGGAAGACCTTCCGGTAGGAAAATATTATGTGAAGGAAGTGAAAACGGCACATGGTTTTGTACTGGATGGAGAGCCTAGATTTGTGGATCTGACCTATCGCGATCAGGATACACCGGTGGTTACTTTTGATGAAGAATGGCAGAACAACCGGCAGAAGATAAAAGTAACAGTCCTTAAGAAAGAAAAGGATGCAGAACGTATGCTGGAAGGTGCGATCTTCGGGTTATTTACAAAAGAAGATATCAAAGGCAGAGATGGAAAAGTCCTGATGGAAGCCGGGACGCTGATCGAGCAGAAAACAACAGATGAAAATGGACAGATCCTTTTCAAAGCAGATCTTCCAGTGGATGGGACCTATATCGTAAAAGAAATCTATGCACCGGATGGTTTTGTGACATCGAATGAAGAAAAGGAATTCAGTTTTGAGTATGGAAAACCAGAAGAAGCTGAGGTTTCCTATGAGTTTGTTTTTGAAAATGAGCCGACAACGGTAGAACTTACGAAAACAGACCTTACCACAGGGAAAGAACTTCCAGGAGCTCATCTGAAGGTGACAGATGAAGACGGAAATGTAATCGAGGAGTGGGTATCTACAGAGAAAGCCCATGTGATCAAGGAGCTGACCGTTGGAAAATCCTATACGATGACAGAAACAAAACCGGCAGATGGATATGTAACTGCTGAGAGCATTACCTTTACAGTAGAAAATACTGCAGAAATCCAGAAACAGGAGATGAAAGATGATGTGACAAAGGTGTTGATCTCGAAACAGGATATCGCAGGAAAAGAACTTCCAGGTGCAAAGCTTATGATCTTAGATGCAGATGGAAAAGTGGTAGAAAGCTGGACATCTACAGAAGAGGCACATTATATAGAGATGCTTCCGATCGGAAAGTACACGCTCAGGGAAGAAACGGCACCGGAAGGTTATCTGGTTGCAAAGGATGTGGAATTTGAAGTAAAAGATACCGCTGAAGTGCAGAAGGTTGTTATGGTTGATGAGGAAAAACCAAAAGAAAGCACTCCGGAAGGTGGAAAACCTTCTAAAGATGCACCGAAGACTGGGGATAACACCAACTTGCTGTTATGGCTGATCGTGCTTGGAATGAGCTTAAGTGGAGTGGTAGTCCTTGGAAGAAAAATAAAGAAGAAATAATGTAAGGGAAAGCGTTCATGGAAACCGGAGGGAATCTGTGAACGCTTTTTTTGTTAGGAGGAACATGAGAATGGACAGGAGAAGAGATAAGAACCTGATCGTGGAACCAAATGCAGCAATGCCAGGGAGAAAATACAGTGAAGAAAAACCCTGGTCTTGTAAATATTGCTATTGGTGGGGAGGGAGAAAAAAGGGCTGCATTGAGAAGCAGTGCTATTATTTGCTTCCCCCAAAGGATCAAGGGAAGAAAGGGAGTGGTTAATTGCAGGATGAAGTGAATGAAAAAATCATAGCTCTGTGTGTCCAGACAACCCGGATGAGTACCGGCGTGCTAAAGGCATCTATGAGAAAATTTCTGGATGGAATGAGCAGACAGAAACAGAAGCGGGTACAGGTGAAGCAGGCTGTCAAAACGGGAAAAGCACAGGAAAAGGGCAGAGAAAAAGAAAGAAAACGACAGGAGATGAAAAAGCCTCATGGAAAGCAGACGATAAAACAACTGATCGCACAGGGAGCACAGCTTACAAATATTCAGATCACGGATCAAAATATCAAGTCTTTTGACCGGGTAGCCCGGAAATACGGGATTGATTATAGTCTGAAAAAGGATTCCCATGTGGAACCGCCATTGTATCTGGTATTTTTTAAATCGAAAGATGTGGACGTGATGACGGCTGCTTTTAAAGAATATGCAGGCGTAGAGCTGGATCAGTCTAAAAAGAAAAAACCTTCTGTCCGAAAGAAGCTACAGAAGACACAGGAGAGGAAAGCAAAACATCGTCAGAGAGTCAAGACGAAGCAGAAAGTCAGAGGGCAGGAACGATGATCCGGGAAAAGATGCAGAATATCCCGATGAAGAGAGTGGTGATATTAAGTATTCCGTATCTGATCATCTTCTATCTTGCAGATAAATGCTTTTGGCTATACCGCCATTGCATTGGTGACAGTATGATTGAAAAAATCGGTGTGATGCTGATGAATTTCCAACTGGCATTTACCAACTGGCTCCCAAGTTTCCATATGCAGGATCTGTTAGGAGGATTGGTGACCGCGTTTATCTTTCGGTTGATCTTGTATTATAAAGTGAAGAATGCGAAGAAGTTCCGGCATGGAGAAGAGTATGGATCGGCCAGATGGGGAAATCAAAAGGATATTGAACCGTTTGTAGATCCGATATTTGAAAATAACATTATTCTGACCGAAACAGAACGGCTTACGATGAACAGCAGGCCAAAGGCTCCCAAATATGCCAGAAACAAGAATGTGATCGTGATCGGGGGCTCAGGATCCGGTAAAACCAGATTTTACGTCAAACCCAATCTGATGCAGATGACAGATCGCGTATCCTATGTGGTGACAGATCCAAAGGGAACAATTATTGTAGAATGTGGAAAGATGCTGGTAAATGGCGGCTATCGGATCAAGGTGCTGAATACGATCAATTTTAAAAAGTCCATGCACTATAATCCATTTCATTACATTCGTAGTGAAAAAGATATCTTAAAACTGGTGAATACCATCATAGCAAATACGAAGGGGGAAGGAGAAAAATCTACGGAGGATTTCTGGATTAAAGCGGAACGTCTTCTGTATTCTGCCCTGATCGGTTATATCTGGTATGAAGCGCCGGAAGAGGAACAGAACTTTTCTACGCTTTTGGAATTTATCAATGCCAGTGAAACGAGAGAAGATGATGAAGAATTTAAGAATGCGGTAGATGAACTGTTTGAAGAATTGGAGGCAGAGAATCCGGAACACTTTGCAGTCAGACAATACCGAAAATATAAGCTGGCTGCCGGAAAAACAGCGAAGTCGATCCTTATTTCCTGCGGCGCCAGACTTGCACCATTTGATATCCAAGAGCTTCGGGAGATCATGTCCTATGATGAGATGGAGTTGGATATGATTGGAGATCAGAAGACAGCAATGTTTGTCATTATCAGTGATACCGATGATACATTCAATTTTGTGGTGGCAATCATGTACACACAGCTTTTTAATCTGCTCTGTGATAAAGCAGATGATGAGCATGGTGGAAGACTTCCGTACCATGTACGATTACTGCTGGATGAGTTCAGTAATATCGGTCAGATTCCCAAATTTGATAAACTGATCGCAACGATCCGAAGCCGTGAGATCTCCGCCTCTATTATTTTACAGTCGCAAAGCCAGTTAAAAACCATTTATAAGGATGCTGCTGAAACCATCACGGGGAATTGCGATACCGTATTATTTCTTGGAGGAAAAGAAAGTTCCACGTTAAAGGAAATCTCGGAAACGCTGGGAAAAGAGACTATCGATCTTTACAATACCTCTGATACCAGAGAAAAAAGCCAGTCCTATGGTTTGAATTATCAGAAGACAGGTAAAGAATTGATGAGCCGGGATGAACTGGCTGTAATGGATGGAAATAAATGTATCTTACAGCTTCGAGGTGTACGGCCATTTTTCAGTAACAAATATGATATCACAAAACATAAGAGATATAAGGAATTGTCGGATGCGAATAAAAGGAATGCGTTTGATGTGGAAAAATACCTAGAGCATAAGCTGGTCTTTTCACAGGATACAGAATTTGAAGTGTATGAAGTAAATGTAACAGAAGAGGATGTGAAAGAAGCAGAACAGAATATATCATAGAAAAGCACGAAGAAGATATGAAAATAGAATAAAAGGCGTTAGCGCATGTAGATATCCATCTATGTGCTCTTTTTTTGCGTTTTTTAAGAAAAGCCCTGATGATCAGGCGGAAAGGAGAAGGAAGTGAAGATAAAAATAAGAGCACCTTGTAAATAAAACAGGTAAAAAAAGAGGTCTGAATAATAGGGAAAGGAGAGAGGAAACGCTGACAGACCACAGAAACAGCGTTTATTCAGAAAAGAATATGGGATTTTTCGGAAGTGCAATTACAATCTTACAGACATTAGTCGTAGCGATTGGTGCAGGTCTTGGTGTCTGGGGAGTCATCAACCTGATGGAAGGTTACGGAAATGATAATCCTGGTGCTAATGCTCATGTGCGGTAAAGTAATAAAAAGATT
>OLPL01000869.1_pt1 | contig 20905 bp, 18 predicted proteins | sample 1673211 | NCBI WGS metagenome assembly OLPL01 (sample SAMEA3136766, study PRJEB25190) | human gut metagenome | reverse complement strand
GGGGTTGCCGTGGCTTCACAGATCCTTTGTATCTCCACCACTCTGAATAAAAGGCTATCTTTTATGAAATTTACTGCAACACATACAATATACTTATCATACCAAAATGTCAAGAACAATTTTCGAGAAAAAATATCACCCGCTGCTTTTTCATCCCCAATACGTAAATATTCAAAAAAAGAACCGGGCATCCACATCGCCCGGTTCTTCCATCGATCATCCTTCAAAATGATCCGTTATTTATTTTTTCTTCTTTCTTTTAACTCCATAAGCTGCACCACCGCCAACAATGATCGCTGCTGCAAGGATTCCAACCCATACGCCGATCGGTGTATCATCGCCGGTCTTTACAGAACGTCTTGCTGTACCACTGGTATCGTTCGGAGCAGTTCCGCCCGCTGTACCATTATTCGGGATCGGAGTGATCCGATCATTTCCACCATGATTTGTTCCAGGTGTAACAGTCGGAATCGGTGTCGGCTCGGAAGAAAGACTGTTGGTGATCTCCTTTGTTACAGTATATCGGTTATCATTATTCAGTGTAACCTCACCCTGACCGGTAACTGTATACTTAAAGGTATCATCATCAACCGGATTTCCATCCTTATCCGTCTCCAGAACAGTATACGTAACACTGTTGATCTCCTGATCCTTTGGAAGATCCAACATTACCTGAACACTATCATTCTGTTTCAGAGTCACTACCTTCTCAAGCGTCAGCTCACCGTTACTCTCAGTGGAGAACACACCTGCATAGAACGTATCATCCACAGTAGAAGCAACACCATCGATCATCACATTCTTCTTAATGTTGATAAATCCGTTACGGCTGAATATATCCGGAATCTTTGTATAATAGTTATTTACATAAGCCGCAGCCTCAGTAACACCACTATCTCCACCGATTACAACCTGATTGGACTTCTCTTCATTCTCACCATTCGGCTTCGTTACATCGTAGTAGTAAAAATTCTGATCATCCACCTTGATCTCCGTATTCTGCTGAAGAGGCGTTCCATCCTCATCCAGCTCAAATACATAATAGGTGCCATCCGGAACATCCGTCCATGTAGCTGTACCACTGGAAGCATTCTGGATATGGATATCCTGTAAATAATCATCACGGAACGGGATCGTACCTTCCTGATCCGAAAAAACGCCAACCTTATAAGTTACATCCTCTTTCGTTTCCAGAGGAATCACATTCCCGTTATCATCAACATTATAGATTCTCTTCGTAACCTGGATCTGTGTATGCTTCTGCGGATTACTTACAGACTTCGGATAAGCCTGTACATCGTACATCCAGCCCTGCTCCTGATCTGCAAAAGGAACGGAGATCAGCATCGGTGAAACCATAACACTGCTATTTCCATCTGTCTGCACCACCAGGTACATACCCTCAGCCAGATCAGCGAAAGTCATATTCCCCTCTGCATCAGAGGACTTGGACATACCCCACACATCCACGCTTCCGCTGACGATCATAGCCGCCAGCTTCTCTGCCGCTTCATACCAGCCATCAGCCGTCGTGATGGAATCAAAATTGATTGCTGCGGCAGCCAGTGCCTCATCCAGCACGAAATGCACATTGCCATCAAAATTCACACTGCCAACCTTGTAGATCGTCAGCCCTACATCCGGCAACGGAGTCTGGTTTCCCTCCTCATCCGCCTGCTGAACCGTCAACGTCAGATTACCTGTTTTTCCAGCTTCATAATCCCCGGCGAAAACCGGCTGTAAAACACTCGTGACCAGCATAGCCGTCAGCATCAGAACAGCCAGAAGGCTCCGGAATATTTTCCCTTGCTTTCTTCTATTTTTCATCGCTCTCTGCCTCCTCTTTCCTTTCTGAAAGCTGTTTCATTCTGCGTTTTTTATCCTTGCGGCGGACAATCAGGTAAATCAGCAGAATCAGAATAACAAGCGCTGCCGCACCGCCGGCAAGAACCCTCTTCGGATCCACAACCGCAAGCTTCTGCGGAATCGTTTCGTCATTCTTAGTAACTTCTTCCTCCACATACTTCGTCCGAATACCACGAACAAGAAGTCTGTGGGTATTCACCGCATAAGGCGTACACGTAACCAGTGTCACATGATCCTCGCCCTCAACAATATCCAGCTCACTGGTCTCATCCGGAAGCACCGTCTTGATCTGATCCACCTTGTAGGCCAGATGCTTGCCAAGAATGTGCAGGATAAAAATATCTCCCTTTTCCATCTGATCCAGATCTGTAAAAAGCTTTGCGTTAGGAAGACCTCGATGTGCCGCCAGAACCGCATGGGTGCTCTTGCCTCCGATCGGAAGGCTGGTACCCTCCACATGACCGACACCCTTTTCCAGGACCGTTTTGCTCAGTCCATGATAGATCGCCAGTCTGGCTTTGATCTTCGGGATCTCGATACTCCCCATCAGACCATCACCGTTCGGATCCAGAACCCTGTCATAAGGATGACTCAGCTCATAAGTATCCTCTTCCTCAAAAGCATCTACAATGGCATTCACCGGATGCTCGGCATTATACTCCTTCGCCTCTTTCCACAGCCTGTCATAGTCGTTGTCCGAAAGCTCCGTTACCGCTTCCTCGTACTTACTGACCAGCTGGGCATTTCGATACTGGTTCCACATATCACTGATCGTAGGATAAAGGAACACACCCGCCCCTGCCAGAAACACCAGGGCAATAATGATGTTCAGGACAACATTACTCTTTTTCTTTTTTTTCTTTTTAGCCATAAACTATTTCCTGCGTCGTTTTTTGTTCTGAACAGAATTGATACCGGCAACCAGGATCACCGCGATCACAATTCCGATCACAACACAGAGAGCAAGCATCGGAAGCGTCGGATTGGTGATTCCGGTAACCTTCTTCTCTGCTTTCTGAACCGCCTTCGCAGCCTTCATCGGAACTCTGTGTCCCCTCACCAGAAGTCTGTGCGTATTCACCGCATAAGGCGTACACGTAACCAGCGTTACATAATCATCCCCATCCGTGATACCCAGAGACTCTGTCTGCTCCGGAAGAACGGTAAGAATCTGATCCACCTCGTAAGCAAGAGTCTTACCCAGCACATGCAGGTAAAAAACATCTCCCTCTTCCACAAGATTCAGATCTGTAAAAAGTTTCGCACTTGGAAGTCCTCTGTGTGCCGACAAAATACAATGGGTACTCTTGCCGCCAACCGGAAGACTGCTGCCGAACAAATGACCGGCACCCTTCTCCAGAGTCTCATCTGTCGTGTAATGATAGATTGGAATGCTCACATCGATCACAGGAATCTCCACATACCCCATCATTCCATCACCATTCAGGTTCAGAAGAGACTCATATGTACTGTCCGTCTGGCCATCCCTCACGGAAAAAGCATCCGGCACACTTTCCTGCTTGATCTGTTCGTTATACTCCTGAGCTGCCTTCCACATACTGTCAATCTTCTCCGAATTATCATCCGAAGAAACACTGCTGCTATAATTACTGATCAGCAGGCTGTCCCTGTACCGGTTCCAGGCATCACTGACTATTGGATACAGCAGTATGGACAACCCTATCAGAAACAGCAAACCAAGTCCAATATAATTTTTCTTCTTATTCTTTCTCATAGGTTTCTCCATACTGTTGTATTTACCACTCCCGGCCCCCGAAAGGGCCGGGCGGTAAAAGATTTACTACTTTGTTTTAATACTTGCTTTGTCGTTGCTTATAAATAATTTTTGAATTGAATCGATCCGGCAATCAAATGATTACTCCTCAGATCCTTTTCTGCGGCTGATGAAGAAAGCACCAGCAGCGCCAGCCATAACTACAACACCGATGATAGTGAAGAGGTATGTTCCCATGCCACCTGTGGATGGAAGAGCGGAAAGTTTGGTATCTGTCATGCTTGTTTCAGCTGTAAGAACTTTATTTACTTTACCATCTGCTCCTTTAACTTTATCTGTAACTTCTAATGTTGCATCAACCGGAGTCTGATTTACAGAATATCCTTCCGGAGCTGTAATCTCTTTGAAGTGATATGTTCCAACATCAAGACCCTTTACTTTTACTTTACCGTCTGCGTTAGTGAAAACTTCTGTTACATCACCAGCTGGATCGTATTTGTATACGCCCGTGCCCTCGCCAAGTTTTGTAAATTTTAAAGCAGATTCTCCGTCATCTTTTCTTACTTCAAAACCGGCATTTGGAAGTGTTACACCAGCTTCACCAGTTTTTGTTAATGTGATGTTACCCTGATAAACTTCTTTTGTTTTACTTCCGAACTCTGCATCACCCTGATGTCCTGCTGTTGCTGTGTTCGTGATAGCGTCATTTTCAGATGTTACTTTTACCTTGTAAGTAATTACTACTGGTTTTCCAGCATTGCTGTTTGCATCGTTAATCATTTTAGATAAATCAACGCTGAATTCTTCTTTTTCTGTACCCCAAGTAATCGGATATAATTTAGCATTAGTTCCATCCACATCATTAGTAACATCTACTCCACCAAGAGCAATGGTTACCTTCTCAGTCTTAATATACTCAGCACCTGTTAATTCATCTTTTACCCAGAATGTTTTATCTGTATCTGTTGGTGCAATAAATGGAACGTTTGTCTTTACTGTGTAAGTAAGAGTATCACCATTCGCAACTACATTATCCTTATTATCATCACCATCCGTAACTTCTTTCCCTACGTTGATTGGTGTTTTCTTCGCCTGAATCGCTTTTGGATCTACTAATGATGGATATTCATATTCTTTTTCCCCAATAATAACTTTACCAAATCCAACATAAGCACTCATGAGGTTATAAGTAAAACCTTCTTCTGTTGCTTTAACCAAATAAACACCAGCTGCGGTTACAGTCGTCTGCGAATTTTCCATATCTGTAAAATCCGCAAAAGTCACCTTATTTGCTGCTTTTGCCTGTGCTAAACCTAATTTACTCGCATCTACATTTCCTGCTGTCATTGCTTCAATAACAGCCTGAGCATCAGTCAACCCAAACGCAATCTTATACACTTCAGCAACATTATCATCTACAAAATTCCAACCGGTTCTTGTTTTCTGATCAGCTTTAATTACCTGCGCGTACTCTAATTTTGCACCCTCCGCACCTGTTACTGTAATTGTTGCCGTATTTTTTGTCTCTGCAAATACCGCTGTGCACATAGACAGCACCATAATCGCTGCCATTAATAATGCACTCACTTTCTTAAATAAATTCTTCATAAGGTTATCTCCTTTCCTTTTTTGCATTTTTCTTCTTCGCCCTTCATCGGCCATTTACAATTAATGTGTTACGATCTCTTTGCTTCTTCCTCCCTTCGTTTATTGTTTATAAACAACAGGAGTGCAGTTGCAAGAATCGCTACACCACTGATTGTAAATCCATAGGTTCCCGGTCCACCGGATTCTGGTAAGGAATATACCTTTGCGTTTTCAAGCATATATCTCCCTTCAGAATTCTTTGCTATTGCTGTTTCTCCGTCATTCTTTGTAACTGTAACTTCTCCGTTATTGTCAATGACGATTTTCCAAGGCTCAGTTACTAACGAATAGCCTGTAGCTGCATTTGTCTCCTTTAACAGATAATTACCTGGAAGCAATTTTTCAAATCCAAATGTTCCACCATCTTTAGATGTCACATCTTTGACTTTTTCAACTTCAATCCAGCTTTCATTCGCTTTATAAAGTGTAAAACTTGCTCCCTTAATCGTTATATTATGATCTGCCGCATCAACTTTTACAAAACCTACATCAGCCACAGTTTCTTTATTGGTATAATCAACTTTACCAACACATCCTGGACCTGCATAATTTGCATAATAATCATTTTCTTTTTTCAAGTCTTCTGCTTTTAATGCTTCTAATGCATTTTTGTGCTCTGTTGTGTTGTCTGTACCAATTGAAAATGTGATATCGTTACCTTCTTCAGATTTACAATTTGTTACTTCTGAATCACTCGTTGCACTTACTAACTGATAACCATCCTTACTTACTTCCTCAACAGTATATTCACCACGCGCTAGACCAGCAATAATAACTGTTGTAGATTCATCATTTCCAACTGTAAATTTAGCATCTTTCTCGTTTTTAGATACTTTAGCATCTACAGTCTTTATAAGCTCATTTTTTTCGTTATAAACGTTAAAAGTAAATGTTCCATCTTTCTTTGCAACGTCTTCAAGCTTCTTAGTAATCTGAATCTGACCCTTGATAATATGGATTGTATAAACTCCATATTTTTTATTTGGATACTTCTTAGTGTCGCTATTTATAGCGGTTACTATGTGGGTCTTTCCACCAGCAATATGCCCATCTGTATTTGCTGTACTACCTGGCTTTTTGTCAACTGTCTCTGTCGGTTCACCAGCATTATACGTTACTTTTAGATAATATCTAGTAGGATCTTCTGTTGGTTTATCCTCTGCCATACTCTTTAAATTAGTAAGTTTATCAGTTCCAAATTTTTCATCTTTCGCCCAACTACAAGTAAGATCTTCTATAGTTACCGGTACTGACTCCAGTTTTTCAGTCTTTTCATTATAGACATAGTTTTTGCTTTTCTGCAAAATAGAACTCAACATAGAATCTGGTAAATCAGCTGTCGGTGTTGGATCTCCTAAGAAAATAACCTTCTCAAGATTATCCACTGTCAAATCTGCTTTTACATTAACTGTTGGCTGAGGTAAAATTGCATCTCCATACCCTGTAGAAATCATGGAATCCGGCGCTACGTTGGTTGGAACATTGTTGCCACCGATGTAATCCTCTTTGGCTTTTACTTTAATAGATTTACTCCAACAAGCATCTCCGGCTTCATTTTCCTTTTTATTAGGAATTCTCTGTCCTTCCCATTTAATACACTGATTTCCCTTAGCATCAAGATAAACTGTTCCGTCATTAACTTGGACTGTTTTTCCATCCTTTAACTGATCCGCTGTGATAGCATTTCCCTCTTCGTCAAGAATTACAAATCTCGGATCAATTACATCTGTAATAGTAGCATTCTGAATAGCAGTATCCTCAGTAACTGTATGTTGGATTTTCTCAAAAATTTTAGCAAGCGCATCTGCATTATCCGCATTAAATGCACAACCTTCAGATGCAATTCCTGGATACTTTGTCGAATCCTTTTCATCACCTGCTAAAAACTTCTTAGCGTCATCATCTAATGCAAATCCTATCGTAAATATCTTTATACTTTTTTGTTTTAATTGCTCAGCATATTTTTCTGCTTTTTTTTGCTCTGTATCACTCCATTTATTATTATAATTATCTGCTGTTGGTCGTCCATCTGTAAATAAAATTACATATTTAAGGTTCTGGTCACTTACCTTTGTTAAAAATGTATACGCTTCACTTAATGCTGTAGAAGGAGATGTTCCGCCATCTGCTTTCAATTTACTAACGGTTTGAAGTAAATCTGTTTCAGCATTCTCAACATTTTCACTTAAATCTTTCGAAGTAGTTACACTTGTATTAAATGCTGCCAATCCAATTTTACTTTTAGGTGAACTTACAGCGGTATCTTTTATAAATTTATTTACTACCTCTTTTAAAGCTGTCATTCTTGACGGGCAAGTATACACCTCTCCATAACTCGAAGGTGTTTGCCAACCACTATAACTAGAATAATATTTCCACTCCCCCCCTATATTAACTAAAGGGTAATGATAATAAGAATAATAATAAACTTTATTCACATCTAACTCTAAAGGTTTATATTTTCCTTTATGCGTATAAACAGCGTCTATATTCTTATTAGTTTGCACCCAATCCATAGAGCCAGAAACATCTAATGCCATTACTACATCCGCAACTCCACCTGTTGTTTCTACGCTAGAACTTGTTGTTTTGGACGATGCTGTAATATTGATATTATACGTTCTTTCATCCCATTCATCTACCGTAACGGTTTTATTATATTCCATATTGGAATCAATAAATTCTTGTTTAGTCTGGTTAACAATCTGGTTATTCTCAACTGAATTTTCGGAACTGTCCTTCAAAGTAACTGAAACTTCCGTACTACTTTTTTTCTTTACCTCTACAGTCCATGTTTCCGTAGATTTTACATAACCATCTGGAGCCTGTGTTTCTTTTAAATAGTAAGTTCCTTCTCTTAATTTACTACGGAAAATTACTTTACCATCCACATTACCAACTGTTGTAGATACTGCATCTTCAATTTTATTTGTACAATCAGAATCTCCGTAAAGTGTAAATTGAGCTCCGTTCAATCCTTGATCTTTATTAGAATTTACTTTCTGTAATTCTAATGTTCCAAGTGGATCTTTTGTAACCTGTGAAATAGTTGCATTTGGAAGCGTAAACTCCATCTCACAATTGGAAGCGACAGCTCCTCTTTCCATATAAAGAACTGTTAATGTATGCTCAGCTTTTTTATCTGCATCTGTTAAATCTGCTTTGTCCTTACCATTTAATAATTTCTCCCACAAATCTACTTCACCAGTAACTGCACTATGAATTCCACCCAGGTCAATAACTACTTTATTTCCGTCCAAAACAACCCATAAGTCGTCATCACCGGTAAATTTATACTTAAGATTTCCAATATAATCTCCAAGCGTAAACTTAATATCATAACGCAATCCAAAGAAATAGTTATGGTTTTTATCACCACCATTACTACTTTCCATACCATCTTCTACATTACTATTGGCTTGATATCCAACAGAATCCAGTGGGAAGAAATTAGCACCAGCGTTTGCAGCCCATTCTCCCTTTCCATCATAAACAGTTGATAACTTATACGTATCTCCAGTTCTACTAAAATTAAGTTTATAATTCTTATATACTTTTCTAAGATATACTGTATTGTTATCTTTATCTTTTACAGATAAATCTTCCTGTTTAAAAAATCCTGGGTCTGCATACTTAAATGTAACGTTCGTTCCGTCAACATTATTTAATAATCCCTTTACTGTTTCTGTTCCATCCTTCTTTCCCCAGAATCCAGTCCAGCTATTTGGATATTGATTCTGATCATCCTGCCACACTTGGGTATACTCATCATAATTATATGAATATTCTCTATTAATGCCAGATCCACCTACTGTTAACTTTTGACTATTCTTATCCTCATAATTGTTCGGATTATTTATAGAAGTCCTGTCCTTGTAACCATTTCCAGTTTTTACCTTAACCGTATAATCAAAGAATGTCGGATCTCCAGTTGTTGTTCCCTCTGTAGCTTTATAATAAGCTGTAACTGTAGCATCCTCAGCCAGTTCTATAGACTTCTCAACATCTGTATCATCTGAAGCATACTTTTCGTAATTATTTCCGGACTTTGTTTCAACCTTTACTCTTGTAACATTCCAGTTAGCAAGCTCTTTTAATTTAAGTCTGTCTGCAATATTAAGCGTTTTGACATCTGCTGCATAAATCTCATTTCCACCTTCGTCACAATATTTAACCTTAACATTGATGACATGATTTCCCTGCTGGACAATTACATAAGTAGAAAAATGCGTAGTCTCGAACTCAACATCACCATTCTTGGCAACGCTGCCATCCATATTTTCAACGTTATCATTCTCGTCTACGTGATATACATCCGCATCCTTGATCTTCTTCTCATCATTCAGAGATACAGATACCTTCACTGAAGCACCTGGCTGAACCTCTTCGCCGTCTACCAGGAATTTGATATCGTAGGAATGGATCTTCTCGATAGCTTTCTTTTCTTTGATTGCTTCTTCTGTGATCTGGTCTTTGGCTTCCTGACTGAGCTCTACCGGTGTTACGGAAAGCTCTGCGTTGTCCGGAAGGTCTGCCGGATCGGTAAGAGTAACCTTTACATTGACTTCGTCACTCGTGTAATCATATCTGGTGATCTCCGGCTGAATTTCTTCTTCCTGAATATCCTCAGGCTCTTCTGCCTCATCACTGCTGTCAACAACCTGTGCCATATCACTTCTTATGTAAGCCTCGGTTCCTTCCCAGGAAACCTTGTACCAGGTTGCTCCGTCCTCTGCTGTTACGGTATCCAGAAGTGTGAGCTGTGTTCCTGCGTTTACAGTTGCCAGAACCTCTGCCTCGACAGATGGACTGACACGAAGATTCGTATCATCTCCCAGAACCTCGATCAGGCTTGTCTCACCATTCTCATCTGCTGCCGGAACATCCTCCGGGCTCGCAATATCCTCTGCCGGTTCTTCCACCACATCCGGATCCTCTGCCGGCGCTTCGGTAGGTTCAGCATCCGGATTCTCCGCCGGAGCCTCAGAAGGCTCTGCCTCAGGAGTTACCTCCGGATTCTCTGCTGCCGGTGTCTCAGCTGCATCCTGCTCAGGCTCGTCCGAAATATCCATTCCGTCCGTAAGCTCCTCTGATGCGATAGGCACCTCGTCCTCATTACCGGAAACAGCTTCCGCCTCGACATCTGCTGTCTCAGGAGAATCCCACATAACGGCAAAAACAGCTGCGTTGCCAGTCTCAACCTGAAGTGTCTGGATCTGTTTGCCCTCGTTGACATTCAGAACCTTCAGATCCTCGTTGGCCTGTAAGGTGTTAACATCAGTATCACCGGTACTGCTGTTATAATGAAGCTTCTCAACGGTTACACTCGTGCTGGCTGCATCGGTAAGCTCCGGTGCTGCCGGTGTCTTGTACTCAAAAGTTACTCTGACTCTGCCGTTCGGCTCGACTCTGTTTCCGTCGCCATCAGCAAAATACACATCATACGCAAAAAAACCTCTCAGGCTGCTGCCCTTGTCTGTAGATGCTGCTGAAAGCTTCTGAGAAACTGTATCATAAGATACGGATGAATTCTCGTTTACGCTGTCAGCCTTCAATGCTGTATTCTGCGGAAGAGCTCCGTCCTCCAGTGCCTCTGCTGTTACTTTAACAGAATCATTCTCATATGTAAGCGTCGATTGCTGCGCCTGTTCCGTTTCCTCCTGGTCAGCGCTGCTTACATCCGGTGTCGATTCTTCGGCCGCTGGTTCAGATGTAAATTCGCCATCTGTAAATATATCCTCCGTTCCATCTCCGAACGCCTCACTCGCGGAGATCGTATATGCACTCGGCATACAGGATACCATCAACGCCAAAGCCACCATAAATGCCAGGAGTTTTCTGATCTTATTATTCCTTAATTTTTTCATACCTTTCCCGCTTTCCTATGTGTGCATTAACGTGTACTGTATTTCTTATTACTTTACTTCTGTTTATATTCCTTTCTCTTAAAAAAGCTTCATGTTTTTAGCCGGTGAGTAAACAGGTTACACCTTTTCAATATTTTACCCTTATGTGATTGTAGTGTCAATATACCAGGCATTTTTGGTAAGGATATTGACATTATCAGATGCTATCGAAAATCAGTCTTCAACTCCTCCTTCTTAACTTACTCGTTTACTGGTTCTTTTCGTCTGATTTCTCCGATAAAATCTGACTATTCGTGATATTTATTATACAACACTACCAGTTGTTTTGTAAGGCCCGTTTTTTCAAAAAAAAGTGCCTCTGTCACTATTTTAACATGAATTTCTTCAGCTCATCCCGCTTCTTGACATTCAGCTTGCAAAAGATATCCGTAAGGTAATGCTTGACAGTATTAATGGAAATCCCCAGATGCTCTCCGATCTCCTTATTGGTCCATCCCCCACTTGCCAGCATGGCAATAGAAAACTCCATCGTCGACAGCTCCCCCGTAACCTTTCTCCGGTTTTCTGGATTATGAAGCGCCATCCAGCCCCTGCTGAAAGAAATCACACCCTCCGTGATCCGCTGATACGCCTCCGGATCCCGGTTCCGGATACAAGCCTCGATCAGCCCCCGCAAAAGCCCATGATGCTCAATAAAAGGCTCCAGAAACCCATCCATCTTCGCCAGCTCCCAGCTCCGGAGCATCTCCTCCTGCTTATGCTTTCGGTTGATCGCACACACCGCCATCATACAGTGGATATACGTCATACTGATCGGATACGACCTATCCGCCATAAACAAAGCAGCCTTCCCCATCCCATAAGCACTCCATATCTCCCCGTTAAGATAAGTATGGTGCGCCATCACATACGTGGCAAAAAGCCTCAGCCCCTCAGGAAGCATCCTGCTGTACTCCCCAAAAGCAGGCATCCCATCCGTAGGCAGATGAAGCAAAACCGCCCCCACATACCCCGCCAGAAGACAGGACGCATAAACATCCTTAGGAACCTTCTTCTTCATAGCAATCTTCACACAGGACTGGATCCCCTCCATCCCCCGCTTAGCCGCCGCCACATTCCCCAGCGACAGATTAGAATACCCATACAAAATACACGCCGAAAGCTTCAGCTCAATAACCCTGCTGGACAGATACCCCCTCGTGATCTCACAACACTCCTCCGCCTGCCCCGTAAAATAAAAAAGCTCAGCCTGCGCAATATTTCTCAAATCCACATCCACAAACCCCTCAACAACCTCCCGAGCCCTCCCAGGCTCAAAAGACGAATTCAAAAGCGGCAAAACCACATAATCACACATACAACCCTCTCCCTCCAAAACCCAGGCAGCCCCCAAAAGACCACCCTCAAAACCAAACCAACACACATCCGAAACCCTCACACAAGCCACATCAACACACATCCGAAGCCCATCACACACCCCTCATCAACACACATCCGAAGCTCTTCTCTCAAGTCCCACAAAACAGTCACCAAAACTCCGGATATCAATCAACCAGTCAATCAGTCAATCAGTCAACCAATCAGGCCAACCATCTTTTTCCATAATTATAATCCAAAATACTCCAAAAATAAATTTAAATATTACACAAAAACACTACAATATATCCAAACCAACCTCTATTCCCCAATCCCCTCACGACAAACCGCAAAAAACTCACCCCAACCACATCCAACGCAGCGCCGATGCCCCACCCCGCTGGCAGACTGTCCGTTCGTCCCTCCCTCCATTCATCCCACAAAAAAAGAGCCCCCAGGCCCAAACACCCGGGAACTCTCCCAAAACCAAACAACATCATCTCCTCCGCAGCTTCCTCAGTTCCCTCTCCAACCGATCCGCACGCGCCTTCTCCCTCAACGTATTCGCCCTCTCTTCACTACGACCCTTTTCAATCCCTTGACTGATTCCCTGTTCGATTCCCTTATTAATCCACATCTGCTCAATCTCAAAACTCTTCATATACGCCACCATAACCTTTCCGCCTCAAACATCTCTTCTACCCCTCCGCAGCTTCCTCAGCTCCCTCTCCAGCCGATCTGCACGCGCCTTCTCCCTCAACGTATTCGCCCTCTCTTCACTACGACCCTTTTCTATCCCTTGAGTAATCCCTTGAGTGATTCCTTGACTGATTCCCTGTTCAATCCCTTGAGCGATTCCTTGGCTAATTCCCTGCTCAATCCCTTGGGCGATTCCTTGACTGATCCCCTGTTCAATCCCCTTATTAATCCACATCTGCTCAATCTCAAAACTCTTCATATATGCCACCGTAACCTTTCCATCATCTTTAACAACCCTGACCATCTCCAGCAACTCCCTCAAAACATCATTTACCGCATTCACCTCCCTGGTATCCTCCAAAAAATGAAGCAGCGCCACCAGCTCCTCAGGCACACCCGCACCATCTCCCTTCGTATTCAGAAAAACCGTCCTCAGCCCATCATCATACTCCATCTCCGGAATCTCCTCACACATATTCCGGATCGTATACACCATCCTACCCCGATCAAACGGATCATACGAACAAACAAAAATAACAAAAACCCTCTTAAGCTTCCCGAAACCCTCACCCTTTTTCAAACACCGGCTGTCAATGATCGCATGATAAAACCTCACCCGCTTCGGCAGATCCTTCATACTCACAACATCACCATTATTATCCGGCTCAATGTCAAAAACAGAAGGATCCGCCAAAACATCCATCAGCTCCTCCTCAGCCAGAACATCAAGCCGCGCCCCGCGAAAACCCTCATCCCGGCCACCAAAAGCCCTCTGCGCAACAACCCGCAGCCTCCCGATCTCACGCCCCAGCACCACCTGCAGCAGCAACCTGCAAAACCTCTCACCAATACCAGGAAACGTCATCACCGCGTTAAACAAAAAATCATCCAGAAGATTCATATCCTCAAGCCGCTTCCTCTGCATAAGACTCCTCCTTTCACTATGATGGCAAAAGAAAAAACCTCACACAACCAACCGGCTCCTCCCCGCCATATTTATACAACCAACCATATGGGGATCAGATAGCCGAACGGCCCAGAATGTTCCCAGATATGTACTTTCAGTATAACCACCCCACCAGCAAAAGTCAACAAAAACCCTTCGACAAAAACCGCCAATCCCCACACCACCAATACCACATCCCATTGCATCCACCACAGCGCCGATGCCAACTCACCCCACAACACATCTAGCGCAGCGCCGATGCCACACCATCTCCCAACACACCACAAGGAAACTCAGCCCCTGCAGCCATCCAGCGCAGCGCTGATGGCCCACCACCCTCCCGTCAGACCACCACACCTCACACTCCCAAAAACCAGAACGGACAGACTGCCAGCGGGACGGCTGCATGGTCGGGACCCGGTGCGTCGGAGTAAGCCGCTGGTCATACTTGGCGCCTGGGGCTTCTGACGGGAAGGTACTCTGCGGCCACAAGCCGCAGAGTAAGCCCCATCTGTCTGAGCCAGGTACGCATCAGCGTACATGGCGAGTTATGGGGCGCCCTGCACGGCAGAAGACTCAGACGCTTAGTATGACCCGGCGAAACGACCGCACCAGGCACGACCATGCAGCCGCCCCGCTGGCAGACTGTCCGTTCGTCCCTCCATTCGTCCCTCCCACACAAAAAAAGAGCCCCCAGGTCCAAACACCCAGGAACTCTCCCAAAACTCAAATATCCAATTATCATCAATCGTTACCAGTCATTACCAGTTGTCACCAACCATCACCCAACGCGCAGCCGAAACTTCTGAATCTCCTTCTCACTGGAAACCCTCTCAATCTCAGCCCCAAGACTCCTGAGCTTCTCCTCAAAATTCTCATACCCACGCTGGATATAAACAATATCATCAACAACCGTAACACCCTCAGCAGCCAACCCCGCAATAACAAGCGCAGCCCCCGCACGAAGATCCGGCGCACTCACACGCGCCCCCGTAAGCTTCCTCACACCATCAATAATAGCAGAGTTCCCCTCCACCTTAATATTGGCACCCATCCGGGAAAGCTCATCCGCATACTTAAACCGATTCTCAAAAATACTCTCAGTAACAATACTCGTACCCTCAGCCAAAGCCAAAGTAACCGCGATCTGCGGCTGCATATCCGTAGGATAACCAGGATAAGGCAACGTCTTCACATGCGTACGATGAAGCACATGCGGCGCACGGACACGAACCGCATCATCAAACTCCTCAACCTCACACCCGATCTCCTCAAGCTTAGCAGTAGTAGCCTCAAGATGCTTAGGAATAACATTACGAACAGTAACATCACCACGAGTAGCCGCAGCAGCAAACATAAACGTACCAGCCTCGATCTGGTCCGGAATGATCGAATACTCCGTACGATGAAGCGTCTCAACACCACGGATACGGATCACATCCGTACCGGCACCCTTGATATTCGCCCCCATACTGTTCAGGAAATTCGCCACATCAACAACATGCGGCTCCCTCGCAGCATTCTCAATGATCGTACGGCCAGTCGCCATAGAAGCAGCCATCATAATATTAATAGTAGCACCAACAGAAACCACATCCAGGAAAATATGGCTACCATGCAGATTCTCCGCCTTGGCAACAATAGCACCATGACAGATATCAACATCCGCACCAAGAGCACGGAAACCCTTCAGATGCTGGTCGATCGGCCTGCTGCCGATATTACATCCACCCGGAAGCGGAACCTCCGCATGCTTATACTTACCAAGCAAAGCACCCAGAAGATAATAAGAAGCACGGATCTTCTTGATAAACTCATAATCCACGCTGAGATTGCCGATAGTAGAACCGTTGATCTTTACAGTAGACTTATCAATACGCTCAACCTGAGCCCCGATCTCGGAGATCGCCTCAAGCAGAACATTGATGTCCCTAACATCTGGCAGATTCTCGATCAATATAGTTTCATCAGTCATAATGGCTGCTGACAATATCGCAAGCGCCGCATTCTTCGCACCCGCAATATCCACTTCTCCAACCAGAGGATTGCCGCCTTTAATCACATACTGTTCCATAACACACCTCTATTATTTACTCCTCTATGAGCAGAAACTTTCTCTGAATTTACTGCAGGAACAAACGTTCCGCAATACCGTTTTTTAGGTCAGTTGTATATTATAACACATATTTCAGATTTGTAAACAATTTATGACGAAAACCTGTCACAACCCATGACCCGAAACACTCCAGCAAACCGTTTCCACAAGCCAACAGTTACGCCTTATCTCCCCTGTTCTTCAGTGCCTCAAGCACAACCTGGAGACTCCCCTCCAGATCCTTATCCTCTTCATCCACCACAATGTCCGCATATTTCTCATACAAAGGAACACGCTCATCATAAAGACTCGCCAGCGTCTGCCCCTCCTTGAGCACAACACCACGCCCCTTAAGATTACCAAGACGCCTGGAAAGAAGCTCCAGCGAGATCTTAAGATACACCACAACACCCTCAGACTTCAGATGCTGCATAGCCTCATCGCAGTAAACCACACTTCCACCGGTAGCGATCACCGTATTCTCCACCTGGATCGAAGCATTCACACGATTCTCGATCGCCTTGAAGCCCTCCGTACCCTCATCTGCAATAATCTTACTCAAAGTCCTCTTCTCCGCCTTCTGGATCAGAAGATCTGAGTCAATAAACTGGTACCCAAGTACCTTCGCAAGTACGACACCGATGCTGCTCTTCCCCGCACCAGGCATTCCTATCAGTGTAATATTATTCATACTGTATCCTTTCATTTTAGCATAACAGCTGCCAAACCTCAACAAACGTTACGGCTCCGCAGAACCTACCGTTTCTCTCTCCCTGCCTTCCCCGACGTCTTTAATTTCCCTGACATCCCTGGCTTTCCTGACATCTTCAACTTCCCTGACATCCCTGGCTTCCCCGACGTCTTCAACTTCCCTGACATCCCTGGCTTTCCTGACGTCTTCAACTTCCCCGCCATCTCTGCCATCTCTGATTCCCTGTCTGCTTCCCTGTCTGATTTCTTATCCAACTTCTTCTGCTGCTTCTTCTTTACGCTGTAGCCGAAGGTTCCCACCTTCCGGCCACCCGCCAGATACTCCCCATGGGAATAAACCAGAAGACCCGCATCATTAAGACGAAACCTGTTGTTTTTATCCATATAAGCTTCATCCGCATGGACCGCAAGCACATCAGCAAGAAACATGTCATGAGACCCCAGCTCCTTCACCTCACGCACCCTGCACTCGATCGAAACCGGAGCCTCCCCGATCATCGGTGCAGAAACAAACTGCGCTTTCTCTTTCGTAAGGTTCAACTTCTGGAACTTGTCCACATCACGTCCCGAACGGACCCCGCAGAAATCCGTTGCAAACGCCAGCTTCTCCGTTGTCAGATTGATCACAAATTCACCCGTTTTCCGGATCATATCATAGGAATAACGGGAAGGTCGGACAGAAATATAAGCCATCGCCGGATTGGTACACACCGTACCCGTCCACGCAACCGTTATGATATTATCATGCCCCTCACCATCGGTAACACTCACCATTACAGCCGGCAGTGGATAGATCATGTTCCCCGGCTTCCATAACTGTTTCGCCATTTTCCGTCACCTCTTATGCATAATCGCTGTTCATCAACTGAGCAGCCTCCATCATAGCCGGGATCAGCTGCTTCTTTCTGGAAACCACACCCGGCAGACTGAAGGTATCTCCATCCGGTTTCCGCTCAAAAGCGATCTCCGCCATCTGCTGGCTGCCCTCCCCGTAAAACAGAAGCTCTGTAGACTCCTCCAGGATATTCGTCAGCATAAAATAAACTCTCGTGATATCATGACGGCCACACTCACTCACCATAAACGGCATCAGCTTCTCCTTGATCTCCTTAAGCTCCTCGCTGTCCATGGAACTGATCTGACCCACACCAAAGGAAACATTACCCTCACCGATAAACTTCTTGTAATCCTGATAAAAAATCTCCTCCGGAGACTTATCCTTCAGATTACTTCCCGCAGAAAACATCTCTCGGGCAAACTCCTCGATCTTGATCCCCGCGATCAGCGCAAGAGCACTGGCAGCGATCTTATCCGTCTGCGTACAGGTCGGTGAACGGAACATCAATGTATCCGAAATAATAGCCGCACAGAGAAGCCCCGCGATCTTTTCCGGGATCTCCAGTCTCTGCTCTCCGTAGATCTCATAAAGGATCGTACCCGTACATCCCACCGGCTCATTACGAAAAGCAACCGGCGTCATAGTCTGCAAGGTACCCAGCTTATGATGATCGATGATCTCAAGGATCTCCGCCTTCTCGATATTATCAACAGCCTGATCCACCTCATTATGATCCACAAGAACCACTTTCTTTTTATGCATATCCAGAAAATTACGTCTGGAGATCGTACCGATACACTTACCATGAGGATTGATCACCGGAAACGCCCTGTGACGGTTTTTGATCATAACATCCTGGATATCATCCGTAAAATCCTCGGTATTAAACGTAACCATGTTATCCCGCTTCATAACAAAGCTGACCGGAATACTCTGATTGATCAGACGCGCAATATTAAACGTATCATACGGAGACCGGATGATCACGATATTCTTCTCATGAGCAAGCTTTATAACCTTCTCGGAAACCACGATATTCAGCCCCACGATGATACAGCTGACATTCTGGCTGATCGCCTGAAGATGATCCTCCTCACGGTCACCCATGATGATCATATCATCCTCCTCAACGTAGCCCTCCAGCATCTTCGGGTTGGCAGTACCGACAAGCACACGCCCCTTCACAAAATATCCGTGTCCGTTACCTTCCACCACTTCACCGCCAACAGTCTCGGCAATTCTCTGATACTGCGTCCTCGCATTGGAAAGAAGATAACTGTCTGTAGTATCCATATAGGTCTTTGCGATATCACCAATCGTCACAAGCCCCTCCAGACACCCATCCTTATCCCGGATCGGAAGAGAAACGATCCCGTTCTCCTGCATCAGATCCCAGGTATTCTTCAGCGACATATTCTTATCCGCCTGCGGACTGGTCCGGATATCCATATCCTTGACCTGCGTACCTATATTTCCCAGATAAGCCGGCGGCTGTACGCCAAAACGGTTCAGCACATACCTGGTCTCCTCATTGATCTGCCCCGCTCTCTTCGGGATATATTTTTTATTCTGCGTAGTTCTGTTCTTAATATCCGCATAAGCAATAGCCGAACAGATGGAATCCGTATCCGGATTCTTATGTCCGATTACAAATATTCTCTCCGGTTTTTTCATACACATCCATCCTTTTTCATCCAAAATAATCATAATTTAATATTTGCAAACAAAGCACCCAGGGAAGTAGTAGCCTCTTCCCCCGACTCCGGAAGCTCAAAAGACTCCTCCTCAACCTCCTTAGCCATCAGATCCGATGCCTCTTTAATACTCAGGCTCAGCTTACCATCCTTGATCGCGATAACCTTCACCTTAACCTTATCCCCAACACTCAAAACCTCAGAAGGCTTCCGTATCCTCTTCTCACAGATCTGAGAAATATGCACCAGCCCGGAAACCCCGTTCCCAAGCTCCACAAAAGCACCATACGGCTGCAAACTCTCAACCGTACCCTCCGTCACAAAGCCAACCTGGATATTGGAAATCTTATTCCGTTTCTCCACCTCAGCCCTCTCACGAAGAATCTCCCTCGCCGAAAGCACCAGCCTCTTCTTCGCCTTATCAACCTCGATCACCCGCACCTGGATCGGCTTATTCAGAAACACCTCAGTGTCCTCAACAAACTCCAAAGCAAGCCTGGATGCCGGAATAAAACCACGGACACCCTCAACATAAGCAATGGCACCCCCGTTAACGATCCCCTTCACAACAACATCCAGCACCTCACCCGAATCCTGAAGCTCCTTCAGCCTGTCCCAGGCAAGCACATCCGCAGCATCCGCTCTGGAAAGAAGAATATTCCCCTGACCATCATCCCTGCGAAGAACCATCGCCTGAACCTCATCCCCCGGCTGAACAGCCTCTTTAATATTAAACCCCGGCACCCGGGAAAACTCCTCCACCGGAATAAAACCCTCAGCATAAAACTTAAGGTCAAGAACAACCCCCGACTCATCCACACTCACAACAGTCCCTGAGATAATATCACCCTCATCGATCCTCTTAAAAGAAGCCTCCAGCTCCCTCTCAAAATCCTTCATAGACTCCGCCATATCCAGACCTCCCATTCAAACAAAAACCCAACCACCGCCGCCCCAAACCAGACGACAGCACTATAATCCTAATCATTATAGCATGCACACCCCACCCGCGCTATATTTTTTGCACTGGAAATTTCTTACCCCCTTTATTTCTCTCCAACGCACAGAACAGACTCAGATCAGCCCATTTATCACAACCTTGATGCTTTCTTTATTTCTCTCCAACGCACAGGGCGGACTTAGTACGATTCCAGAATTTCTTTGTAGTGCATCCTTTTTGTTTCTCTCCAACACACAGGACGGACTCAGATCAGCCCATTTATCACAACCTTGGTGCTTTCTTTATTTCTCTCCAACGTACAGGACGGACTTAGTACGATTCCAGAATTTCTTTGTAGTGCATCCTTTTTGTTTCTCTCCAACACACAGGACGGACTCAGATCAGCCCATTTATCACAACCTTGGTGCTTTCTTTATTTCTCTCCAACGTACAGGACGGACTTAGTACGATTCCAGAATTTCTTTGTAGTGCATCCTTTTTGTTTCTCTCC
>OLPL01000856.1_pt1 | contig 21075 bp, 13 predicted proteins | sample 1673211 | NCBI WGS metagenome assembly OLPL01 (sample SAMEA3136766, study PRJEB25190) | human gut metagenome | reverse complement strand
TGCCGCACCTCGCTCGCCGTATCGGCACTTAGAATTATGCGGTATTGCCTTTATAGTTCCACCACGTGCCGCACACGCCTTCCAACACGCTGCCGCAAGCCCAGGGCATCAGCGCAAACCATGTGCTGGCAAGACTGCCGTCGGGGTAGGTCTGCACCAGCAGGCCCTCGCAGTGGCAGAACCGCTCGGACATCCAGCCCGCGCGGCCGTAGTCGTACTCGCGGTCAAAGGTGTTGAAGGTCTGCAGCGACCAGCCCACCGTATCCTTTAAACGGGATTCAATATAGGCATCGGGGCGGCGGCGCAGATAGTAGAACATCTCGTCGGCAACTGTGCAGGACATGGGGTGAATGTGCGGGTTGGCCACCGAAGTGATGCTGCCGCCGCAGCTCGACCAGCCGAGGCGGGACAGCGGCGGGACCTGTACGGGCACATTGTAGCAGAATTTAAAGCTGTACTCATAGCACAGTGCGTCCCGCAGGTGGTCGAGATAGACGGCCTTGCCCGTCAACTCGTGCAGCAGCCGCGCGACGCGGATGTAGGCCAGCACACCCTCGCTGTCCACGGCTTTGCTGGTATCCGGCGGGCCGCCGTAACACTCAGCACGACGGATAAAGGCGTCATAGTAGTGTACCTCGCTGCGCTCCATGGCGGGCAGGTCGGCGGTGTCGCCCGTCAGCTGCATCAGCGCAGCCTCAGCGGCCAAGCACCAGGCGCTGCCCAGGGAATCGTATTCCAACCCTGCGCCCGTTTGCTCCGACAGGGTAAACGGGTACTCGCCGTCGCCGTTGCGTGCCGCCGCCAGCCGTGGCACCACGCCCTGCACAAAGGCGAGCCAGTCGGGGTGGTCGATGCCGCGGGCGGCTTCGAGCCGATAGGCTTTTAGGATATAATAAAGCGTCTGTCCGACCAGATAGCCGGAATGCCCGCCCGTGTACATGCCGTCGAACCACCAGCCCCGACAGCTCCAGCCGTTTTCGGCGTCCCAGGTCTCGTTGGGCAGGCCGCAGCGCGGGTCCAAAGAGTTCTGCACAATATTGTCGATGCAGGCAAGGGCCGCAGCGCGGATCGTCTTATCCCCCAGGCGGTGCGCCGCCTGCAGGCAGGGCACGGCGGCGGACAGGCCGTTGGTCCAGCTGATGGAGAAGATCTTGTTCTGCTCATAGCTGCCGTCCGAGCGCTCTTTGGTGATGCCGACATAGTTTTTATCGTCGGGCAGCCAAGCGTCGCGGGTAACGGCCCCGGCCAGCAGCTCTGCCGCGTGGGATGGGGTCGTGCCGGGGCGCGGCGGCGTGTGCCACAGCCCATAGACGGCCTCCAGCGCCGCGTACAGCGTGCGCTCGCCATCCACTGCGACAAAATCATAGAGGTACAGCGGGAAGGCAACGCTCTCCCCCGCCGCCAGCGTCAAGCAGTTTTCACCCATCGGGGCGCGGGGCTTGATGTTGTGGGACTGCACAAACAGCCAGGGCGCGTTTTCGTACCCCAGCGTGTAGCCGACACTGCCCGTGTTCAGTGAGCAGGTAAAGCCTGCAAACTGTGCGAACGTTCCCGCCCTGCCGGGCTGCCAGGGTTGCAGCACGCCGTTTTGGCGCACGAAATATGGCGCAGCCGAGAGCCCATACCACCGTCCGCCGTCCAGCAGGAAGGCTGCGGGGTGGCTGAGGCGATCAGCGCGGACCATCCACCAAGGCGATGCAGGAAACTCCGGTGTACCTGCCCGCAGCCTTGGGTAGCGGTTGTCAACGCGGATCGGGGCCTCGCCGCGATTGCGGCCGTAGAGGAATCCGGGCAAGAAAAAACGCGGTGCATCGTAAGCAACGCAGAGTTCCAGCTTAACAACGCCGCGCCATGGGGCGGCGGCGTTGTTGGTCAGCGTCACCTGCCAGACCGCCGGATCGGCCAAAGTCGAAACGCCGTGGTCATAGGCAAAGTCCAGCGTCAGCGGCGTTTCAGCCAGCGGGCGGTAGTCCTCATCGTCCGCCGACCGGGCCGTGCAGACAAATTGCATCATCATAGGATTCTCCTTTTTTACTATATCAGAACGCCTTACAGCGGCCAAATGCGGTATCGGCCGCTGAGGGCCAGCAGGGCAAAGAAGTACAGGCAGTTGTCGTAATAGCGGCGTGGGCCATCCCGCAGGGGCGTGTTCCAGAAACGGCGCACGCAAACCTCGGCGTTGGGGCCGTCCTGCATGTACATATAGTGCATGACCCAACTCCATAGTGCGTCAAATTCGGCCTTGTGATCAGTCTGTACGCAGAGCATCATGCCGTAGCTCATGCCCTCGGTACGGACGTCGTGGTTGCCCGTGTCCTCGATGTAGGCAAGACCCGGCCCGGTGGGGTGGTAGAAGCGGTGGGCCTCGTCCCCATAAAAAATGGTATGAAACGTATTTTCAATGCGTGCGTCGATCTCCGCCTGCGCATAGCCCAGCTCCGCAAAAACGTTGCGATAGTGTGTGGGCAGGGTAACTGCTGCCATAAATCGGCCCCTTTCGTTGTTCAGTTTTGGCTCAATATAGCAGGTTGCAGCGGCAAAATCAAGGGGGTACCGGGCTCGATTTTCAACAGGGCAACATAAATACAGCACCCCTGCATTCCACTTATTGCAAGAAAAGCCCCGTCGTTTTCGGGACTTTCGGCTTTTGCAATGCTTATTTTGTGCTATTTTTCAGGCTGTGCAAATTTTGGCGATGCCGAACAAGCACAGTAGGCAGGAAAAATTCTCGGCACATTATGCACCATTTATCCATAATGATGACACGAAAGTTACAATTCGTTTCTCGAATCGCACAAAAACTGTGTTTTTCTTTCTAGCACATTGCACAAAAAACAATCAACAAGCCTGTAAAAACAGCAGATATTGATAAGATACATAGCAAAAAATGAGAAGCGTGCATTTTCGGAATGCGGTATAATAACGGCAGATGATATGTTTGGCCTGTGATGAGCTCACCAAACATAAGACACAGACAATTCAGAAAAGAGTGAAGCAAACGGTGTTGGACAAGATCGCACCCAAGGACCCAACGGCCAAACGCCCGGGATTTTATGTACTGCTGGACAAGCCGGTCGGCGGCCTGCCGAGCAATGACGGCATAGGCCACCACCCCGTTTATATCAATGGTGACCGCCTTGTAACTTTCGCCAAGATGGTCGGCGGCATTGACGATGAGAACATTCTGGAAATGCTCCGCACGGCCAAGGGCTTCCGCAAGCTCGTGCACAGCGTCGGCGTCAGCATCGTCGGCGACCTGCCCGACAAGGTCGTGACCTTTACCCTCGGCTTCTCCGGGGAACTGGGCAGCAGCGGCAGCCGCAACAGCATGAAGATTACCACCGATGGCACCGAGCACATCATGGTCATGGATGAGCAGCAGTGGTCCGACAGCGACGAGACGCCGCAGGAGTTTCTGTTCGAGCTCGTCAAACCGAAGGACATCGCCACGGCCACCGTCAAGCTCTACTTGAACGACGGCTACACAGTCCCCGAGGTTGACCCCGACCCGCCCGTGGCTTTCGATACGCCCGCCTACGGCGAGATGATCGCCCGCAGCTGCCTGAGCACCGGCAACAACATCCGTATCAAGCGTGTGTTGCAGCAGCTCCGCGATGGCAAGCCCACGACGATCGCCTTCCTGGGCGGCTCCATCACACAGGGCGCGGGTGCGGTTCCCTCGCAGGAAATGTGCTACGCGCGCAAGACCTATGAGGCCATCTGCGAAAGGTACACACCCGACCACGGCGCACATGTCCGCTACATCAAAGCGGGCGTCGGCGGCACGCCCTGCCAGCTCGGCATCATCCGCTATGACCGCGACATCACCCGCGACGGTGCGGTGCAGCCCGATCTGATCATCGTCGAGTTCGCCGTCAACGACGAGGCTGACGAGACGAAGGGCCTGATGCACGAGAGCCTGATCCAAAAGATCTGGTCAGCCCCCAATGAGCCCGCCGTTGTGATGCTGTTCAGCGTTTTTGCCAACGACTGGAACCTGAAGGATCGCTTGGCTCCCATCGGTTGGCGGCATGAGCTGCCGATGGTCAATGTGCTGGACGCCGTCAGCCCGCAGTTCCGCGTTGGTATCGGTGAGCGCAGCGTCATCACCCGCCGCCAGTACTTCTACGATGTGTTCCATCCCTCCAACAGCGGGCACCGCATCATGCGGGACTGCCTCATGTATATGCTGGACCGGCTTGACAAGCAGCAGGAAGGACCTGCCCCGAAAGAGCTCGCCCCCTACTACGGTTTCGACTTTGCCGAGACGAAGCTGCTGGACCGCAGTGTGAACCCCTTTGACGCGGTCATCGCCCCCGGCTGCTTCACCGAGACGGACACCGATTTACAGAGCGTGCCCTTCGACTTCGAGGATGTCAACACCCCCGAGTTCCCCCACAACTGGAAGAAGGGCGCGGGCGACAACCCGTTCACGATGGACATCACCTGCCGCAGCATCCAGCTCGTTTTTAAGGATTCGGGCAGCAAGGAGTTCGGCGCGGCAGTCGTCACGGTAGACGGCAAAGAGGTCGCGGCCTACGACCCGCGGCAGGCCGGTTGGACCCACTGCCATGCGGCCATTATCTTAAAGGAAGAAACCGCGCAGCGGCACCACATCGAAATCAAGATGCAGGAGCCGGGCACGGACAAAGTATTCACCATTTTAGGTTTCGGCGTTCTGTAAAGGACACGGAAGAACAGGAGAAAGCATTATGAAGAGAACCAAGAATCCCGCTAAAGAGGCTGAGTACCGCAAGCGTGCGGCCGACCTCGTTGCGCAGATGACCCTGCACGAGAAGGTCAGCCAGATGCTGAGCTGGGCTCCCGCGATCGAGCGTCTGGGCATTCCCGCTTACAACTGGTGGAGCGAGGGCATCCACGGTGTCGGCCGCGCGGGCACTGCCACCGTCTTCCCCCAGGCCATCGGCATGGCCGCCGCCTTTGACGAGGACATGATGGAGCAGGTCGGCAACGCCGTCGGCGTTGAGGCTCGCGGCAAGTACAATATGTGCCGCGCCCACGGCGACCGCGACATTTTCAAGGGTCTGACCGTCTGGGCCCCCAACATCAACATCTTCCGCGATCCCCGCTGGGGCCGTGGCCACGAAACTTACGGCGAGGATCCGTTCCTGACGAGCCGCCTCGGCGTCCGCTTTGTTGAGGGTATGCAGGGCGACGATCCCGATTACCTGCAGGCCGCCGCCTGCGCCAAGCATTTCGCCGTACACTCTGGCCCCGAAAGCGACCGCCACCACTTTAACGCCATCGTCTCCAAGCAGGACCTGTGGGAGACCTACCTGCCCGCCTTCCGCGCACTGGTCAAGGAAGCCGGTGTCGAGGCCGTCATGGGTGCGTACAACCGCACGAATGGCGAGCCCTGCTGTGGCAGCAAGACCCTGCTAAAGGATATCCTGCGTGACAAGTGGCATTTTGACGGCCACGTTACCTCCGATTGCTGGGCCATCAAGGACTTCCATACCGGCCACATGGTCACGGACGGCCCTGTAGAGTCCGTCGCACTGGCCGTCAACAACGGCTGCGACCTGAACTGCGGCGACCTTTACGTTTACCTTGAACAGGCCGTCGCCGAGGGCAAGCTTTCCGAAGAGAAGATCGACGAGAGCCTGACCCGCCTGTATGTGACCCGCATGCGTCTGGGTATGTTTGACGCCGAGGATCAGGTTCCTTATAATAAGGTTGGCTACGACGTTGTCGACAGCGCCGAGATGAAGGCCCTGAACCTGAAAGTCGCCGACAGCATCATGACGCTGCTGAAGAACGACGGCACGCTGCCGCTGGACAAGTCCAAGCTGCACACCGTCGGCGTCATCGGCCCTAATGCCGACAGTCGCAAGGCGCTGCTGGGCAACTATGAGGGCACTGCCTCCCGCTACACCACCGTGCTGGAGGGCATTGAAGATTACCTCGGCGACGATGTGAAAGTCCGCTACTCGCAGGGCTGCCACCTCTACGCCGACAACATCCACGGCTTGGCCGAGTCCAACGAGCTGATGAGCGAGGTCAAGGGCGTCTGCGAGGAGAGCGATGTCGTTATCGCAGTCCTCGGTCTGGATGCCGGCCTTGAGGGTGAGGAGGGCGACCAGGGCAACCAGTTCGCCAGCGGCGACAAGCCGAACCTGAAGCTCCCCGGCCATCAGGAGGAAGTCCTGAAAGCCTGCGTTGAGAGCGGCAAGCCTGTTGTTCTGGTTCTGCTGGGCGGCAGTGCATTGGCTGTCAACTATGCAGATGAGCACGCAAGCGCCATTCTCGAAGCCTGGTATCCCGGTGCCCGTGGCGGCGAGGCTGTGGCCCGCGCTCTGTTCGGTGAGACGAACCCGCAGGGCAAACTGCCTGTCACCTTCTACCACAGCGACCGTGACCTGCCGGAGTTTACCGACTACGCCATGAAGGGCCGCACCTACCGCTACATGAAGAAGGAAGCCCTTTACCCCTTCGGCTACGGCCTGTCCTACACGAAGTTCGGCTTCAAGAACGCTGCTGTCAGCGCGAATGAGGCAGACTCCGACGGCCTTGATGTGACGGTGGACGTCACGAACGAGGGTTCCGTTGCGGGCCGTGAGAGCGTGGAGGTTTACGTCAAGGCCGAGCGCGAGAACACCCCGAACGCCCAGCTGAAGGGCCTTGCCAAGGTCGAGTTGCAGCCCGGTGAGACGAAGCAGGTCAAAATTCACCTGCCGCTGGCCGCCTTCGCCCTCTGCAATGAGGAAGGCACGCCGATCGTTGAGGCAGGCAGCTACAGCGTTTACGTCGGTGCTTCCCAGCCTGATGCCCGCAGCGTAGCGCTGATGGGTCAGGCCCCCGCAAAGCTGACTGTCACCCAGTCCGCAACGCAGGCCCTTGACCTGTGATTGATATTAGGAAGGAGAGACAGAACCATGCCCAAGACCGCACAAAAAGACGCTTCTGTGGCCACTGTCAAGAAGCAGGGTGCCGCGATGAAGCACATTAAAAAGTACTGGCAATGGTACGCAATGATGCTCATTCCCGTTGTGTACTACATCGTGTTCCGCTACATCCCGATGTTCGGCAACATCATTGCGTTCCGCCGCTACCGCGCCGGCAGCAGCATCTTCGGCGATGAATGGAGCGGCCTGAAGTACTTCAACCAGTTCATGAAGGATCAGAACTTCTGGCGTGCGTTCAAGAACACACTGCTGTTGAACTTCAAGTATCTGATCATCAGCTTCCCGCTGACGCTGATCTTCGCCCTGTTGCTGAACGAGGTCAAGAATGTTCACTTCAAGAAGATTGTGCAGACGATCTCCTACCTGCCCCACTTCATCTCGATGGTCATCGTTGCGGGCATGGTCCGCGAGATTCTGTCCACCAGCGGTCCCATCAACAACCTCATCACCAAGCTGGGCGGCGAGGCCATCACCTTCATCTCCCTGCCCGAGTGGTTCACGACGATCTTTGTTACCACGGGCGTATGGCAGGGCCTCGGCTGGGGCACCATCCTTTACTTGGCTGCCATGTCCGGCATCAACACCGAACTGTACGAGGCTGCTGAGCTGGACGGCGCAAACCGCTTCCAGCAGTGCCTGCACGTTACCATCCCCGCCATCCTGCCCACCATCTCCACCCTGTTGGTTCTGAACATCGGCAGCCTGTGCGGTTCCGCCGCTTTCGAGAAGGTCTTCCTGCTGTACACCCCCACGACCTATGAGACGGCCGACATCATCGCCACCTACGTCTACCGCATGGGCCTTGGCTCCGGCAACTACAGCTACGCAACGGCCGTCGGCCTGTTCCAAGGTGTTATCAACCTGGTCCTGCTCACGGTTGCCAACAAGGTCTCCTCTTGGCTGACCGGCAGCGGTTTGTGGTAATTAGGAGGATAAAATAATGGCAAAAGCAACTACTATGGGCCCCATGAAGATCAAGGAATCCGCCAGTTACCGCGTGTTCAAGGTCTTTAACGCCATCATCCTGACGCTGATCAGCGTTGCGATGCTCTACCCGTTCCTGTACTTGGTCGCCCAGTCCTTCTCCTCTACGCAGGCGATCGTTGCAGGCCAAGTCGGCCTGATCCCGAAGGACTTCAACATCTCTACATATAAATACGTCATCACCGATGGCAAGTTCATCCCCTATTACGGCAACACCATTGTGTACTCCATCATTGGCACGGTCTGCGCTCTGCTGTTCAGCGCCCTGCTGGCCTATCCCCTTTCCAAGGCGGAGCTGTATGGCGGCAAGGCCATCAACAAGTTCATCATTTTCACGATGTACTTTAGCGGCGGCATGATCCCCAACTACATTTTGATGGTTTCCTTGGGTCTGCGCGATACCGTGGCATCCTTCATCCTGCCCGGCATGATCTCCACCTACTACGTCATCCTGATGCGTTCCTTCTTCCTCACTCTCCCCCGTGAGCTGGAAGAAGCCGGCGAGATCGACGGCTTGGACTTGTGGGGCGTGTTCTGGCGCATCGCCATCCCCCTGTCCAAGCCCATCATTGCCACCATGACACTGTTCTACGTCGTCCAGTACTGGAACGACTGGTTTGATGCTTTCCTCTACTTGGATACGACCACGAAATGGCCCGTTGCCTACTATCTGCGCCAGCTCATCAGCAGCGCTTCCGGCACAAGTGCCGATGCAGGCGACGCCATGCAGATCGCTTCCAACATCAAGTCCTGCGCCATGGTGCTGACGTCCGCTCCCATCATTTGCATCTACCCCTTCATCCAGAAGTATTTCGTGCAGGGCATGATGCTGGGCGGCGTTAAGGGCTAACGTTTTCGCGTTAGTGCTCTGCGTCCCGTTTTTCCACTGTCTTAAAACCGACGCCGACTCCGGCGCCGGATGAAAGAAAACGCCTGTTTTCCCAGGACCTTCCGGGGAGCAGGAAAAAACGTAATGGAGGTTACGAAACATGAAAAAGCTCACATCCCTCGTGCTGGCTACCGGCATGGTGCTGTCTCTGGCTGCCTGCGGCGGCTCCGGCAGCTCCACGGCTGCAAGCACCACCAACACCGGTGACAGCACTGCTACCACCGACACCGCTGCTGCGGACGAGTCGAACCTCGGCTATGAGTACGGCGAGCACTTCCACTCTGACGAGCCTGTCACCTACACGATGTTCTTCAACGACAACCCCGCCTATCCCATGAACGACAAGTGGATCAGCGAGGGCGTCTTTAAGGCCATCGAGGAGGCCACCAACGTCCATCTGGAACTGACCGTCGTTGACAACTCCAACTACACCGATAAGGTTTCCTTGGCCGTTTCTTCCGGCACTGCCCCCTACATCATCCCCAAGATCTACACTGAAACTGCGTATGTCACCGGCGGCGGCGTTGTCCCCGTCTCCGACTATGTCCAGTATATGCCCAACTACTCCAACTTCGTCGAGGAGTACAACATGCAGGACGACTTGGCCACCATCACGCAGGCCGACGGCAAGTACTACCGCCTGCCCGGCCTGAAGGAGACCGCTCTGCAGGATTACACCTTCCTCATCCGCAAGGACATCTTTGACGCTGCCGGCTACGATGTCGCCGAGCTGGAAAAGGATTGGACCTGGGATAAGTTCGCCGACGTGCTGATCGGCGTCAAGAAGTACATGGTCGAGCAGGGCATGTGCGGCGAGAATGACTACATCTGGTCCGATATGTGGTGCGGCCAGACCTCCGGTTACGGTCAGGGCGGCAACCTGCTGAAGCTGCTGGGTGCCTCCTACGATATCAACACCGGCTGGGCCATCACCACCAACTACGGTCTGGTCTATGACGCCGACAGCGATTCCTTCGTTGACGGCTCTGTCTCCGACAAATACAAGCAGGCCTACACTGTCCTGCAGAAGCTCGTCCAGAACAAGGTCCTTGACCCCGAGACCTGGACCCAGGATGACGACACCGCGCTGAACAAGTTCTACCGCGGCGAGACCGTCATCATGTCCACCAACCGTGCCCAGTACGCCGTCCAGGACGCCAAAGTCAAGGAGCAGCTGGGCGAGGGCAACTACGAGCTGTACCGCATCCTCACTCCCATCGGCACATCCGACTATCAGGCCGAGAACCAGCGCCTTGAGTGCGGTATCATGATCTCTTCCAACGCTCTGAAAGAGCTGGGCGAGGACGAGTTCATCAAGATGATGCGCTTTGTTGACTGGCTGTGGTACTCTGACGAGGGCCTGACCCTGACCAAGTGGGGCAAAGAGGGCGAGACCTACACCGTCACCGACGGCACCTACAGCCTGACCCCCGGTTACTACTGCAAAGGCCTGTCCATCGGACAGACCTCCGACGATCAGGTCGACCTGCGTGAAGAGCTGGGCTACGCCTGCGGCAACTTCATGTATGGCGGCAACACCGAGCTGCTGACCAGCAACTTCACCGATGATCTGCGTGACTTCTACGACCGTCAGGGCCAGTACCGCAAGCTGCGCCCGCTGGATCCCACCGTTACCTTCGACGAGGATCAGCTGGAGATGCTGAACCTGTGGGGCACCCCCATGACCGATACCGTCAACGCTTGGACCTGCAAGTTTGCCATGAATCAGGCCGACATCAACAACGATTGGGATACCTACGTTGCTGAGGTCGAAGCCCAGAACATGCAGAACATCGTTGATATGTACAACGACACCTACAACGCAAGCAAGTAATTTGTTTGGAAACTGACTGTCCCTGCGACAGTGATGCAACTGCCGGGGGCAGCCTCACGTAACAACATGGGGCTGCCCCCGGTTTGCTGTTTATGGTACGCAAGTACCGCGCCCCGGTGACGGGGCGCACCGTGTGTGCCCGACACGGCCATGTCGGACCTGCACGGCACTTCCCGTCACATCCCCTTACCCTTATGAAAAGGAGCTGTTCCTTATGAAACGCACCGATTTCAGCGTCGACTGGCTGTTTGCCGCCTGCGCGCCGGATACCGAGCTGCTGCCTTGGAACGCGCAGTTCACCCCCGTCGACCTGCCCCACGATTGGCAGATTCGCCACGCGGACGATCTGTACCGCGATGGCACACTGTTCTACCGCAAATATTTCTTTGTCACCGATGTACCCGGCACCCGCCGTATGCTTTGGTTCGGCGGGGCCTACATGGATACGACCGTTTTCGTCAACGGCACCGAAGTCGGCCAATGGAAGTACGGCTACACGTCGTTCTGGTTCGACATCACCGACGCGCTGCATGAGGGCCAGAACGAGGTTCTTGTCCGCTGCAATCTGCGCCACCCCAACTCCCGCTGGTACTCCGGTGCGGGCCTGTACCGCAATGTGGAACTGTGGGAGGCTCCCGACCTCCACTTGATGCCCGATGGACTGTATGTAGCTGCCAAAGAGGGCGACAACGGCGCTTGGACCGTGGCCGTCACTGCCGAGGCGGGTTCCGTCACCGCCGCCTGCGCGGGCCGCACGCTGACGCTGCATCTGACCGATGATAACGGCAGCCTTCTTGGCACTGCCGCCATCCCTGCCGATGCATGGGCTGCTCTCCCCTCCCCCGATGGCTGGCGCACGGGCAAGGAAACCGCGATTTACAAAGCCTCGCACACCTTCACGCTGCAAAACCCCGCATTGTGGGACTTGGACGCGCCGAACTTCTACCACATCACGGCAGAGTTAACCGGCGCCGATGGCGTTACCGACACACTAACCACCCGCTTTGGCTGCCGCACCATCGAAGCCACACCCGACTGCGGGCTGCTGGTGAATCACAAGCGCGTTTTGATCAAGGGCGTCTGCATCCACCACGATTTCGGCTGTCTCGGTTCGGCGTTTGAGTACAGCGCCGCCAAGCGTCAGCTTGAAATCCTCAAGTCCATGGGGGTTAACAGCATCCGCACGGGTCACACACCGCCCGCGCCGCAGTTCATGGATCTGGCCGACGAGATGGGCATTTTGATGGATGTCGAGAGCTTCGACTGCTGGCGCAGAGGCAAGAACCCTTACGACTACGGCCGCTTCTTTGACGAGTGGCAGGAAAAGGATGTTGCTGCCTGGATCCGCCGCGACCGCAACCACCCAAGCCTGCTGTTCTGGTGCATCGGCAACGAGATCTACGACACCCACGCGGGTTCCGAGGGCGCGGACACAATGCGGATGCTGCTGGCCGAGGTCGCCGCGCACGACCCTGCGCGCAACGGCATCCCAACGCTCGGCTCCAACTACATGCCGTGGGAAAATACACAGCACTGTGCCGATATCATCAAGGTCGCGGGCTATAATTACGGCGAGCGCCTCTACGCCAGCCACCACGAGAAGCACCCCGACTGGGTCATCTACGGCAGTGAGACATCGTCCATCGTGCAGAGCCGCGGCATCTACCACTTCCCGCTTTCGCAAAGCCTGCTGTCTGATGACGACCTGCAGTGCTCAAGCCTGGGCAACAGCCGCACAAGTTGGGGCGCGGAGAGCTGGGATGTCTGCCTGCAGAGCGAGCAGCGCTGGCCATTCACGCTGGGGCAGTACCTTTGGGCCGGGTGGGATTACATCGGCGAGCCGACACCTTACCACACGCGCAGCAGCTATTTCGGCACGATTGACACGGCAGGCTTCCCGAAGGACGCCTACTACGTTGTGCAGGCCGCGTGGCTCGACCCCAAGACACACCCAATGGTACACCTGTTCCCCTACTGGGACTTCAACGAAGGGCAGCTGATTGACCTCTGCGCTTGCACCAACGCCCACAGCGTAGAACTGTTTGTGAACGGCGAGAGCCTTGGCCGCAAGGTGCTGGACTCCGCCAAGGGCCGTACCGCCAGCTGGCAGACAGCCTACCGCCCCGGCAGCGTCAAGGTCGCAGCTTACGATGAAAACGGCAAGGTCGTGGCAACCGACGAGCAGGATTCCTTCGATGACAGCGCTATGGTCTGCCTGCAGGCTGACCGCAAGACGATTTCCGGCGATGGCCGTGAGCTTGCGTTTATCACAATCACAACCCGCGACAAGAACGGCAACCCTGTGCGCAACGCGAACGACTGCGTGACGGTCCGCGTAAATGGCGCGGGTGTGCTGGTGGGCCTTGACAACGGCGACAGCGCCGACCCCGACGAATACCAGACCGACAGCCGCCGCCTTTTCAGCGGCATGCTGCTGGCCGTTGTGGCGGGCAATGGCCGCACCGGCACGATTACCGTGGATGTCACGGCCCCCGGCCTGCGCCCTGCAGTGCTGACGCTGAACGCCGCCCCGTTTGAAGGCCCCGTCCGCCGCCGTCTGCCGCCGCTGACCTTTGGCGGCAGCACGCAGGAAATCCCTGTGCGCAAGCTGACCCTGACCGCCGAGCGCACAGCGCTGGACAAGGAGCACCCCGTAACGCACATTACCGCCGCACGCCGGCCTGCAGCAGCAACCTTCACCGACATCGAGTGGCAGTTGACCGACGACAAGGGTGTACCCGCCGTGAACGCGGCCATGCAGCCGGACGGTGACGTGCTGACGGTGATCGCCCTGGGCGATGGCACACTGCGGGTTCGTGCCCTGGCGCGCAACGGCCACGATGCGCCGCAGCTGATTTCCCAATTGGAGTTGTCCATCTCTGGCGTCGGTCAGCTGCACAAGAACCCTTATGAATTTATCTCGGCCAGCCGTTTTGATGCGTCCTTCGGCGACATCGGCAACGGCAACGAGCGCGGCGTTTCCACCTCCCGCACGGGCCGCAGCTGGGTGCTGTTCGATGATATCGACTTTGGCCCCGATGGTGCAGATACGGTGGAGCTGCCAATCTTTGTGCTGGACGGAGAACCGACGACCTTCCGCTTCTGGGACGGCGAGCCCTACGCCGAGGGCAGTACAATGATCGGCGAGCGCGTCTACCACAAGCCCAAGCAGTGGAACGTCTACCAGCCCGACACCTTCAAGCTGGACAAGCTCCTGCGCGGCATCGGCAGGTTTGCCGTGGAGCTGAACGTGAAGGTTCACATCAAGGGCTTTACCTTCACCCGTCATTCTCGCGCATGGGATACCCTGGCTGCGGGCGCGTGCGATGCCGTCTATGGCGATTCCTTTACCCGCGACGGGTCGCGTGTGCTGGGCATCGGCAACAATGTCTCGCTGCTGTTTGACCGCATGGACTTTGGCGAGACCGGCTGCTGCGGCATCCGTATTACGGGCCGCAGCCCGTTGCCCGCCAACACGGTGCATCTGATGTTTGCCGCTGCAGACGGCGGTGAGACCGAGCGCCGTGTGGTCGAGTTTGGCCCACAGGCCGATTGGGGCGAGCAAACCTTCACGTTTGAGCCCGTCACGGGGGCGCGGCAGGTCACGTTCCTCTTCCTGCCCGGCACGCAGTTTGACTTTGATTCCTTTACATTTATTTGAGGCAACTACCTATGAACCACGAAATTTATGCGGACCATGCCGCCACCGCGCCCATTGAGCCGCTGGCGCTGGAGGCCATGTATACCGCTTACCAAGAGTACGCGAACCCCGCCGCACTCTACCGCAGCGCCCTGCACACCAAGCAGACCGTGGAAAAAGCACGGCTGACCGTGGCGGAAAATCTGGGCTGCACCCCCGACCATATATTTTTCACCTCCGGCGGCAGCGAGAGCAACACCTGGGCCATCCGTGGTACGGTGCCGCAGGGCGGCCATGTGGTCACAACGCCCATCGAGCACCACTCGGTTCTGAACGCCTGCGCGTCAATCCGGGACGACGGCGGCCGCATGACAACGCTGGAGGTTGACGGGTTCGGCCGCGTTGTACCTGAGAGCTTGACCCGCGCCCTGGCGGCCCACCCCAACCTGGTCAGCTTGCAGTACGCCAACAACGAGGTAGGCGTTGTACAGAACATCCCCGCGCTGGTAGCGCTCTGCCGTGAGGCGGATGTGCTGCTGCACGTTGACGCTGTGCAGGCTGCGGGACACCTGGCCATCCCGCTGGACGGCATCGATTTTCTGTCGGCGTCGGCCCACAAGTTCGGCGGGCCGAAGGGCATCGGCTTCTTGTATGTGCGCGAGCCTCGCAAACTGCGCCCGCTGATTTACGGCGGCAGTCAACAGTACGGCCTGCGCCCCGGCACTGAGCCCGCAGCGCTGATTGCGGGCTTGGCCGCAGCGTTCAAGGTCACCTGCGCCGAGCGCCGCCAGCGCACTGCCAAAAAGCGTGCCCTGGCCGAGGAGTTTTGGCAGACGCTGCATGCTGCCCGGCCCGAAGCACGGCTGCACACCCCTGCGGACGGCCTGCCGGGCCTGCTGAGCGTTGGCCTACCCGGCCGCAGCGGCCAGCGGCTGACCTACCAGCTGGATGTAGCAGGGGTCAGTGTCTCCCCCGGCGCAGCGTGCGACAACCGCGGCGTGCAGGAACCCTCCCACGTTTTGATGGCTCTGGGCGGCACTGCGGCCGAGGATGCGCTGTCGACCTTACGTTTCAGCTTCGGCAGTGCGAACCGCCCCGGCGACGGCAAAGAAGCTGCGGAACGGCTGATAAAAATTCTGGAACAACAATAATTTTATTTACATATATAGGAGGTTTTACCATGGCATTTACCAAGTGCTGGCTGGCATACCCGGAGATTAGGGGCTGCCGTTGCGACGCGATTTCTCTGCATACCGAGCTGACGGGCGAAACCATCGACCGCGCCAAGGCAGAACTGGCCGAGGGCTTCAAGGGCCTGTACGGCGCAGCGCTGACCGAGGGCGACGACATCACCCTGGCGCTGGACATGGCCCTGGACCCTGAGGGTTACCGCTTGAAGGCCGCCGACGGCCATTGCACCATCGAGGGCGGCAGCGAAGTAGGCGTTTTGTACGGCGTTTTTGCACTGCTGCGCAATCTGCAGACCGCAGGCAAGGCGTGGGCGCAGTTCACCGCCGATGAGGAGAAGGCACCATCCAACCGCCTGCGCATGCTGGACCACTGGGACAACATGGACGGCAGCATTGAGCGCGGCTACTCCGGCGATTCCTTCTTTTTCAAAGATTCCGAAATTCTAATCGATGTACCGCGTTTGACGGCTTACGCCCGTATGCTCGCGTCCGTGGGCATCAACGGCATCACAATCAATAACGTCAACGTCAAGGACGCCGCCAGCTGGCTCATCACCGACCGCTACTTCGGCGCCCTGCAGGAGTATCTGAAAATCTTCACCCCCTACGGCGTCAAGCTGTATCTGAGCATCAACTTTGCCGCCCCGATGGAGCTGGGCGGCATGGACTCCGCCGATCCCTGCGACCCCGCCGTGGCCAAGTGGTGGGCGGATAAGGCCCAGGAGGTCTGGGCAAACCTGCCCGGCCTGGGTGGTTTCCTGGTAAAGGCCGACTCCGAGGGCCGCCCCGGCCCCTTCACCTACGGTCGCAACCAGGCCGACGGCGCAAACATGCTGGCCGATGCCGTGGCCCCCTGCGGTGGTCACATTGTCTGGCGTTGTTTCGTCTACAACTGCCAGCAGGATTGGCGCAATACCAAGATTGACCGCGCCCGCGCAGGCTACGACTATTTTATGCCGCTGGACGGCACCTTCCGCGACAACGTCACGCTGCAAATCAAGAACGGCCCCATGGACTTCCAGGTGCGCGAACCGGTCTCCCCGCTGATTGGCGGCCTGCAGCACACCCACATTGCCGTGGAGTTCCAAATTGCGCAGGAGTACACGGGCCAGCAGCGCCACGTCTGCTACTTGATGCCCTGGTTCCGCCAGATTTTGGACTTCGACATGCACACCCGCCCGAACGGCGACGCCCATGTGCGTGCGCTGATCCAAGGCGCGGGCAACGGAATGGTGGCCGTGACCAACACCGGCAACGATGAAAACTGGACCGGCCACGACCTGGCCGCTGCGAACCTCTACGGATTCGGCCGCTTGAGCTATGACACCACGCTGGACCCCGCCGTGATTGCCGGCGAGTGGCTGCGGCTGACCTTCGGCAACAATGAGCCTGTGGAAAAGACGCTGCACCGCATTTTGATGCAGTCCTGGCCCACCTATGAAAAATACAACGCCCCCCTGGGCGTGGGCTGGATGGTCAACCCCAACTACCACTACGGCCCCAACGTTGACGGTTATGAGTACAGCCGCTGGGGCTGCTACCACCGCGCCTCCTTCGACGGCATTGGCATTGACCGCTCGCCCACGGGCAGCGATTACTGCCACCAGTACGCCCCCGAACTGGCCGAAATGTACGCCAATGTGAAGACCTGCCCCGAAGAGCTGCTGCTCTTCTTCCACCACATGCCGTACAACTATGTGCTCAAGAGCGGCAAAACGATCCTGCAGCACATCTACGACACCCACTTCGAGGGTGCCGAGGACGCCGCGCGGTTCTACGACGAGGTTGTGACGCTGAAGCCTTACCTGGATCCTGCCGTGTACGCCCGCCTGGAGGCACGCTTTGCCCACCAGAAGGAGCACGCCTGTGAGTGGCGCGATGTCATCAACACCTACTTCTACCGCAAAACGGGCATCGGCGATGCCCACGGCCGCAAAATTTACGAATAATTAAAAAGTGCGCCGCCGCGTGGAACTTTCACGCGGTGGCGCTTTTTTTATCCGTGGGAGGCCATCTGGCGGTACTCGGTAGGGGTATAGCCTATCTGCGCCTTGAACAGGCGGTTGAAGGTTGCGATCGAGTTGAAGCCCGACCGCATAGCGATCTCGGTGATGGGGATCGTATCGTCCACCAGCAGTGCTTTGGCATAGATGATGCGGCGCGCCACCAGGTAATTGTGGCAGGTCATGCCCGTGTTTTCCTTGAACAGGCGCGAAAAATGGTAGACACTAAACCCCGCGCGGGAGGCCAGATCCTCGACCGAGAGACGCTCGGTGCAGTGGTTGTTGATGTAGGCGCACAGCTCTGCAAAGCGGCGCATGTGGTCCTGCTGCTTGGGGTAATCCAGCACCTGCTCGCTGTTCTGGCGGTGCTCATACCGCCCGAAGATCGAGAAAAAGTGCAGCATCAAGGCCATGATCTCGCTCTCACGGCAGACGTTCGTGCTGAAATACTCGCCCTCTATCTGCGCCAGCACCGCAAACAGCTGGTCGGCCAGTTCGGGGTCCTCCTGCCGGGTGACAAGGCGGAAGGGGTAGAACGTGTTGAACAACTCGGCCATGTCCTGTATCTGATGAAAGTACGATACGCTGTAGTTCATGATGTATCGCTCCCCCGTTTTGGGTGCGCGAATGCTGTGCAGCTCGCCCGATGCGATAATCAGCACATCATGGGGCTGCAGCGTCACGGTCTTGCCCGCAATCGTAACCGTGTAGGTACCCTCGATGGGGGAGATGATCTCGCCAGGGGCATGCCAGTGCAGTGGGAAATCGGCGTCCTCCATGTTGTGGTAAAAGCGGATCGCCGTTGAAAAGCGGAAATCGACAGTTTCAGTCGTGCCGTCCAGATTCTCTATTTTGCCGGGGCTCACACTGCCGTATTTTTTGAGCAGTTCTACTTCCATAGTTTGTTTTCCTCGTGGCCTGCTGCCGTAAAAAGGTCGTTTCTTTTATTGTATCGCGGTTTTCCGCCCTAGTCAACAGGTACGGGGATGGAGTTTCCCCACTAGAGTTTTATAATAAACGCAAAGCTCCAAAAACAGAGCTTTAGCACAAAAAGTACAAATATTGTCTATCAACATTCTTGGCATCAAGCATTCGGGAAAAACCGAAGTATCAATTACACCTGATACGGTGCTGTCCGGGGAAATAACGATTTTAGCGTTGGGCGAATACAAAGCGCTGCAAAAGTGCTTCCGAATCTGAACGGACGGTGAGGGTATGTGGAAGATGTCGTTTTGATCGCTGGGACAACGTTAATATTCCTGTTCAGCTGGTTTTTGATGAAGCGGCTGGATCGCTTTCGATGAAAATCAGAAGCGAATCGAGGAAGCGCCCGAACAACAGCAGCCTGAGCAGTGCGTGCATCTGGCCGGAAATATTTCTCCTGACAAACTTGAGGAAACGCTTTCCCGGTTTCGCAGCAGTCATGCCCATGTAGAAATCGTGATCTATGATTCAGAGCAAATTTCATTTCCGGACAACGAATCCGATTGGGCGCAGTAGAAACCTTCACATCTTGGTGCTATAATATCGTTTAAGAGGGGTGGTGAAAATGTGCAGAACAAAGGAAGCGAACTTCCAAAAGAGCATATTCTTGTGTGCCTGTCCTCGTCTCCATCCAATGAACGCATCCGATTGGCGACAGCCGCCGAAGTCTTGGGCTTGGGTTTACGCTCTGCCAAGCCATCATTCATCTGCTTCCGTTTTACATGATCGGCTATGGTGTGATACGCTGCTTTGTAGAGGGACTTCGTACTGACAGTCTCTATCTGATGCCAGGTGTCCGCGTGTCGCAGGTGTTGTCTGGCTGCCTGATTCTATTGGGCGTTTTACTCGTAGGTATTATTCGAAGAAGGCAGGATATACAGGTATGAAACTAATTTGCTCTTTATTTATCACATTCTTAAAAATCGGTGCGTTCACCTTTGGCGGCGGATACGCTATGATTGCGCTGCTTGAAAATGAGTTCGTTGAAAAGAAAAAATGGCTTGAAAAAAGCGAGTTTCTGGACATGGTTGCGGTAGCCGAATCCACGCCAGGACCAGTCGCCATCAACAGTGCGACTTACATTGGTTACAAAATTGCAGGATTTGCGGGTGCAACCATGTCCACACTTGCTGTCAGCATTCCATCTTTCTTTGTAATTTATGGTATCTCGCTGTTCTTTGATCAGTTTCTCAGTTTGCGCTGGGTTTCCTGCGCATTCCGCGGGATTCAGGTATGTGTGATCTATCTGATCCTTACCGCAGGGCTGAAAATGCTTAAAAGTATTGACAAAAATACACTAAACTTGACGATTCTCACGTTGGTCGTGGCTTCCATGCTCTGCTGCTCGATCACAGCAGTTTCGTTTTCCTCTGTGTTTTACATCCTGATCTGCGGCGCGGTCGGGCTTGTTGTTTTCTTTCTGCGAAAAATCCGGAAAGGAGATGGGAAAACGTCATGATATACCTGCGTCTCTTTCTGAACTTTTTGATGATCGGTGCCTTGTCTTTCGGCGGCGGCTATGGAATGGTTTCGCTGGTACGCGAAACGGTGCTTTCCAACGGCTGGCTGACAGAGAACGAGTTTCTGAATTTTATTGCCGTATCTGAATCCACACCGGGACCCCTTGCCGTGAATATGGCAACCTTTATCGGCTCAACACTGGGCGGAATCCTCGGTTCATTTGTTGCAACGCTGGGCGTGGTGTTGCCGTCATTTTTGATTATTCTCTTAATTGCATCCGCACTAAAGAATCTGATGAAATATGCACCCGTCAACGCCTTTTTATCGGGAGTTCGTCCGTGCGTTGTAGCGATGATCCTTGCGACCGCGCTCAGCATGGCGCTGTCTACGCTGTTTGGCCTCACAGATTTACAGGCCGGATTTGCGCCCGATTTGCGCTCTATCGCAGTATTTGCCATGCTCGGAGCAACGCATCTGATTTGTAAAAAAATCAGAAAAACAGCTCCATCGCCAATTCTGATGATCCTGTTTTCAGCAGGCCTCGGAATCTTGTTTTGGTGCATATTCTAGTATGGCGATTAATTTTATTTCCAACTTCAATAGCAATTCCTGCTGAACCGCGCTTATTTCATTGCATATAATTTCGAGCGACATCACCCTTCATTCATGATATCGCTCCGCGCTTCGGCCATACCATTCTGCCACAAATGAGCTGACCATCGTTGTAATAGCGAGGACTTGAAAGTCCTCGCTATTAGCATACATCGTCGTGAAGGTTGTTTTTCTCGGTGATCATGGAAATCAGCTCGTAGCACAAAACAAAGGTGATGATGATAGCCGTAACGCACCATGACAAGCAGAAACAAGTTGAGGTGAAAAGGTCAAGCCGCGCAAACCCGCATGAAATCAGGCTTTTCTCTGGTTGTCCATATGCGGTTGTCAAGTAAGGAACAAAAATTTTTGCAAATAAATAAGCCCTACAAGGTTTTCAAATCGGTTTTGAACCAATTTGATCCTTGTAGGGCTTATCTCTTAATTTTTATGGACGAAGACCCTTTACAAGAGTCTGAAATGCAAACAATTTAAAAACCAATGTCCAAAGTAGGAAAAATTTGAGTAAATTCCGACACTTATTTTATGCAGTTCTATCTTTATGAGATTTCA
>OLPL01000854.1_pt1 | contig 21109 bp, 11 predicted proteins | sample 1673211 | NCBI WGS metagenome assembly OLPL01 (sample SAMEA3136766, study PRJEB25190) | human gut metagenome | reverse complement strand
AAAAAGCCGGATAAGATGTACAGGTATTCTCAACCTGTCATCTTATCCGGCTATTGTTTCTTATGAACAAATTGCCCTCCGATGAGTTGTAGTTAGTATACACTTTTCGCGTCTGTATGTCAATAGCGGGGCTTGCGTTTCGGTTCTCTTTATTGTATAATGTATCTAATTATAATGTATAAGGTCGTACAAATCGAACAAGGCCGTGACAAGATGCAAAAAAGGAAAGTCAATCTCAATACCCTCTATTTTTCGGACCGGCTGCAGGCAGAGCTGCGCGGCATCGGCCGCCATGCGCTGACACTGGTGGTGGCCCCCATGGGTTACGGCAAGACCACCGCTGTAAACTGGTACCTGGGCGAGTGCGCCCAGCAGCCGGGCACCCGCGTGGTGCGCATCAGCATGTATTCAGACAGCCTGCCCATCTTTTGGCAGAGCGTGCCGTACGCCTTTGACCGTGCCGGGTACGATGTGCTGCAGGGCTACGACTGCCCCCAGGATGCCGCCACAGCCGCCATGCTGATTGACGATTTGAACGACGCACTGGCCGGACCAGATGCCTGCTATATCTTCCTTGATGACTTCCATCTGCTGCAGGATCACCGCAGCGCTGTTTTTCTGGTAAAGTGGGCGCTGCGCCTGCCGGAGAACGTGCATATCATCGTCGCCACCCGCGACCGCCATCCGTGGGATAACGCGCTGGTGCAGCTGGGCAGCCGGGTGTGCATTTTCGGCCCCAAGCAGCTGCGGCTGGACAAAGCCGGGCTGGGCGCTTACATCCGCCGCTGCGGGGGCGAGTTTTCCGACGCGGACGTGGAAAAGCTGCTGTTCGCTACCGAGGGCTGGTTCTCCGCCGTCTACCTGAGCCTGCAAACGCTGGAGGACCGCGGCTCCCTGCCAGACAAAAGCTCCGACATCTACGACCTGTTCACCGCCGCCATGATCGATCCGCTGCCGCCGATGCAGCAAGAGTTTTTGACCGTGCTGGGTCTGGCCGATGAGTTTACCATCGAGATGGCCGAGGCCGTCACCGGGCGGGCGGATGCCGCCGCCCTGCTGGCCGAGCTGACCAGCCGCAATGCCTTTGTCAAACGTCTGCCGGACAGCGACCTGTACCGCTGCCATCATGTAATGAAAGACTGTGCCGCCCGGGCGTTCCGCACCCTGCCGCAGGAAAAGCAGGCCTTATACTACGGCCGCTACGGCCAGTGGTTTGAGCGCCGCGGCTGCTACCTGCGCGCCCTGGCCGCCTACCGGGAGGGCAGCAATTTCGATGGCTGTCTGCGGGTGGTGGAGAAAGATGCCGGCATCCAGCTGGCTACCCTGCCCGCCGCTGCCACGCTGGCGGACCTGGCCACCTGGCCGCAGGCGGCACTGAAAGCCCACCCCACGGCCCTGCTGGTGCTGATGCGCTGCATGTTCAACTGGAAACAGATCCCCCGGATGCTGCAATACAAGGACCTGCTGCTGACCAGTCTGGAGGAACACCCCGAATGGGACGAGGAGCAGCGCGGCAACCTGCTGGGCGAGTGCTACCTGATCGAAAGCTTTTTGGTGTATAACGACATCGCCGCCATGGGCCGGATGCACCGCCGCGCCGCCGACCTGATGCGCCGCCCGGCGATCAGCATCCACAGCACCGGCGGCTGGACCTTCGGTTCCCCCTCGGTGCTGTGGATGTTCCATCGCGGCCCCGGCCTGCTGGACGAGGAACTGGTGGAGATGGACCGCTGCATGCCCTGCTACTGCCGCATCACCAACGACCACGGCCAGGGCGCTGACCTGGTCATGCGGGGCGAAGCCGCCCTGCTGCGGGGTGAATTGGACGATGCCCAGATCGAGCTGGAGCGCACCTACACCGCTATCGAGGGCAACGGGCAGGAGAACATCGCCCTGTGCTGCGACTTTCTGGCCCTGCGGCTCTACCTGCTGAACCAGGGTAGCCCCCGCTGTACCCCGCAGGACCGCCGCGACATTCTGCACGAGCATCACAACCTTGCCTGGCTGCGCCTGTGGGATGCCTGCTGCGCCTACTTCTACGCCCTGCTGGGCAAGGAGGATCACATTCCCGAGACGTTCCGCACCCACCAGCTGGAATCGATGAACTTTTTAGCCCCCGCCCTGCCCATGATGCAGCTGATCGAGAACCAGGTCTACCTGACCCAGCAGGAGTGGGCCAAGGTCATTGGCCGCAGCGAAAAGCTGCTGCATACCTGCGGTTTGTTCCATTATGAATCGGTGTCGCTGTACATCCGCATCCAGACCTCCGCCGCCTACGCTATGCTGAACAAGCGGGCCGAGGCCGCCCGCCTGCTGTGCGAGACCCTGTTTGAAGCCAAGAAAGACGGCCTGGCCCTGCCCCTGGCCGAGAACTACCGCTACCTGGCCCCGCTGCTGCAGGCCTGCCCGCAGGATGATTTTACCCGGCGCGTCAACGCACTGGGTGCCCGGCTGGAACGCAGCTGCAGCGAACTGCGCCACAGCCAGACCACCCTCGCCGCTCTGAGCGGCCTGACTGACCGCGAGCGGGAGATCTGCGCCCTGATCGCCGCCCGCCTGACCAACCGGGAGATCGGCCAAAAACTGTACCTCTCCGAGGGGAGCGTGAAGCAGTACAGCAACCAGATTTATTCCAAACTACATATTGAGGGCGACACCCGCACCAAACGCAAGCGGTTGATCGATTTGCTGGAAAGTGACAATTTCTAACCTTTGGTTAATAGCGCCCTGCCATATTCCACTGTACAATATAAAGTACAGTGGATTTTTTATACCCTTTTGTCGACAACAGCAAGCTGAAAAAGGAGGAAGACCCATGAAAAAACGCGAAAGAACTGCCGCTGCGCTGCTGGCCGCCCTCTGCCTGACCGCTACCGCCTGCGGCGGCCAACCCGGTCCAGAAGAAGCTGTGGCCACCGCCGCCAAGGACCTTTCTGCCTACGCCGGCTGCTGGAAATACGATGACATGCCCTTTTATATGGTCATCAACGAGGATAACGAGTGGGTCGCTATCAATGTTTACGGCGACCAGGTCGGCCCCGGTGCATACACCCACGAGGGGGACGGCATCATCCTGAGCATGGACGATGGCAGCCTGCTGACCAGCTTTACCCCACGGATTCCGGCCTGGTGGATGCCGATGGCAACACGCTGACCGCCTGGGATTACATCATGCTGCTGCCCGATGCGGCGGACGATCTGAACATGACCGCCAATTTCCCGGACAGCTTTGCCAACGTTACCATCCAGTACCCGGTGCAGATGAACACAAGCACCATCCCCGGCATTGCCAACGCGCTGGCCTTTAACGCCGAGATGGAGGCCGGGACCGAGGACTATTACTCCAACATCTTCTTCGGCTTTGAGCCGATCTCCGGCTACGATGACAAACTGACCCAGGGGCTGGCCGCCGCCAAGCCCTATATGGAGCAGATGCTCAACCAGCAGCTGGAATCGATGTACAGCGGCAAGATCTTAAAGACCGTCGCGTCGGACTGCATCGATGGCGGCAGTTACTACAGCATCACCGGCTATGTCTGGCTGGACCCCTCGGTGTTCGAGGACGCCCCCACCGAGCCGGTGCGCGGCATCATCGAGATGCGGTACTACGGGCCTACCGGCTACGCGCTGGTATCTATGGCAGCCTCGCTGGAAAGCCGCATCCAGAACTATAACACCATCCGCAGCAACATGCTTGCTACCTGCAGTTATACAACTGATTGGGCCACCGCCCCCAAGCCGGTACCCACCGCTGCGCCCGCCCCGGCTGCCACAACCACCGGGACGGGCAGCACGGGCGGCACAACGGGGTCCGATTCCGGCGATTACGGCACGCCCTATTACTGGAACGACGATGATGGGGATGTCTGGTACTGGAACGGCACCTACAACGAGTTCATCGGCTATGGCGACAGCTACTACATTGACGATGACGGCCAGTATTACGAATCCAACGACGCAGGCTGGGAGGACGACGGTTACGGCGACACCTTTGACTACGAGGAAGAGTATTACGAGGACTACGACCCCTGGTCTGACCCCGGTGACGGCTGGGGCGACTATGACGACTACAGCTACGATGACGAGGGCTGGGGAGATTATTTTGATTAAGCATGATTAAGAGCGTTGGCGTTATAAGGCAACCCAACCACCACATATTGTGCAAACAGCCCATTTTCCAGTCATTATTTTTGTGTAACTATGCGAATAGATTTTACCCCCCTCCCACGTGCTATAATATCTTTCATAGGTTAAATTCGGCAAAATGTGTCATGTTGCTTTGTGCAACACGAACGGGCATACCAGGGGCACGCCCCTGTTTATGATAAATTTTCTACCAAGGAAAGAAAGGATTGAATGGAAATTATGCACAGCAAATTTCTGAAATTGCAGACGGCGCTTTTGTCTGTCCTGCTGTTGTTCAGCGTACTGCTGCCCCAGACGGCCTTAGCCGCGGGCGGCACCACCAACGCAGCGGCCGCGCAGGATACTGTTACGCTGGTCGACCCCGATACCTTCAACTCGTGGGAAACGATTCAGGGTACCCGCAGCATCACGCAGGGCCGTATCTGGGCCGACAAGACGGTCTCGAATAATGAGATTACGTTCTCTCCCAATTCCCCGCTGGGCGAATCGGGCAAAACTGTCAGCAAAACCGATGGTTCGGATTTTCTGGTCGCCCTGTCGGCCCTGTCGTCCACGTCCTCGCTGACCAAGCCCGAACCCCAGCCCATTGATATTGTGCTGGTGCTGGATACATCGGGCAGTATGGCGTATGATTTCAATGGATACGAAACATGGCATGCCAAAGACAGACGAATCACCGCATTAAAATCTGCTGTAAAAGACTTTATTGATAACGCTGCCACACAAAACAGCCAGATTGCAGATGCCAGTAAAAAGATCAATATCGCACTTGTAAGATTTGCAAGCAATTCCAGAATCCTTCAGGATCTCACTACTTGCGAAGGTAAAAATGCAACGGCTCTAAAGAAGCGCGTAGACAACTTGAGCTCCGATGGTGCAACTCGAGCAGACTTAGGCATGGCACAAGCTGAATCCGTACTTAATGGCACCGGCGCACGCGCAAATGCCAAAAAGGTTGTCATTTTCTTTACCGACGGTGAGCCGACTTCCGGCAATGAGTATGAGGCTAAAGTTGCAGGCGATGCCATTAACACAGCCAAAACAATAAAAGGCAGCGGTGCCACTATTTACACCGTTGGTATTTTCAGCGGTGCGGATTCTTCCAATCCTCCTGCCGAGCCCGACGGCAACACGCAGCTTGCAAACCGCTTCATGCATGCAGTGTCCAGTAACTATCCTGATGCTGCTTCTTCTTGGGTTTCCACCAGTTGGTTTAGTGGTTATTATAATATTGTCCTGGGCACCCGCGCCGAAAATTCCAGCTACTACAAAACCGCCACCCAATCCACGGAGCTGAATACCGTATTCCAGGACATCTTTAAAGATGCCACCTCGAACCCGCCGGTGCCTACGCTGGTGGAATCGGGCAAAAATGCCACCAACGGCGGCTATGTAAGCTTTAACGACCCCCTGGGCGATTACATGACCGTGGACGGCTTCAACGCCATTGCTTTTGACGATGAAATTTTTGAAAAATCCACAAAGACGACCGAAACGACCGCCAAGGGTACGGTAGATACTTACGTTTTTGAGGGTGTCAACGAGGGCAACACCGCCTACCCGGAAAACGTCAACCTTAACACCATCATCGTCAAGGTCACCCACAGCAACGACCTGAAAACCGGTGATATTGTTGATGTCCAGATCCCGGCTGCCCTGCTGCCCCTGCGCTATTATCAGGTCAGTGAAGATCTGAACGGCAAGGTCTCGATGAAGATCTCTGACACTTATCCCATCCGCATCTTCTACTCCGTCAGCCTGAAAACCGAAGCCAAGCAGCAGATGACCTCCGGCGTTATCACGGACCCCACCCTGGCCACCTATGTTGCCACCCATACCGAGACTGACGGCAAGGCCTACTTCTACTCCAACCTGTTTGACGGCACGAACGTCGGTACTGACAAAAAGGGCAATCCCTACACGGCGGGCAACACCACCGTTTCTTTCAAGCCCGCTTACACCAATAGCTTCTATTATTATACCGAGGATACCCCCATCTACACGGACCCCGACTGCAAGATCCCTGCCACCGACGTGCAGCCTAAGGAGTCGTACTATTATGACCTGACCTACTACGACACCAACAAGGCAGACGCGAGCGGCAGCCTTGTACCTCAGCACGACCATATTGAAATCAGCATTGCCACCCAGGACGAAATCGACAAAGTCCTGAAGCAAAACAGCAATGGCGAGTATTACGTCCCCAAAAAGACGCTGAAGGGCAGCTATCCCCAGACCTTGGACGAACAGGTCGGCCCCAAGGAGTCTAATACCACCGGCACCGCTTATCGCCGCATCGATTTTGCCTGGGACCTGAGCAACACCACCGGCCTCCTGTTCCTGGGCAACAACGGCAAGATCGGCTATAACACCACCGGCAGCCTGAAGATCACCAAAGTGGTCACTCCGACCGATTCGAGCTACACCCCAGACAGCACCACCAAGTTCTCTATCCTTGTCAATCTTGAAGGTGTTGGTGCGAATGGCATCTATAAGTGCACCCTTGACGGCCAAACCATTTCGTTCACCCGCGGTAGCTTCATCAACCTGAAAAACGGCCAGACCGCCGAGATCAAGGGCCTGCCCGCAGGCTGCAAGTATACCGTCACCGAGCCGCCCCCCCTGCCCGCCGGGTACGAGCTTTCTACGATTGAGAATGACACCGGCACGATCAAGGGCGGTTTGGCCAAGGATACCGCTGCGGTAGCCACTGTGAAGAACACTTACACGCCGAGTTCTTACATTCTCAATGGTAAGACCTACCTGAGCGGTAATAAAGTTTTGATCGGCCGCGATTGGCAGAGCCGCGACAAGTTCGTCTTCCATCTGGAAGCTCTCGAACCGGGTAACGCTCCCCTGCCCAAGAACGGTGACACAGATATAACGCGCGTTGAACTGACGCATGGCGAGGGCACCCCAGGGGACAGCACCGCGGTCCCGTTCAACTTTGGTGATATTACCTACACCAAGCCCGGCACCTACCGCTACCGCATCTACGAGGAAACGCCTTCCAACGCTGACAAGATTCCCGGCATTGACTACGACACCACCACCTACACGGTGACCGTCAAGATCAAAGATAACGGCAAGGGCCAGCTGGAGCTGGACAGCGTTACTAAAGCCCTGGACAACAAGGACAATGTAACGGTGATGCCCGCGGACAACATCCCTCTGTTCAAGAACATCTTTAATGCAGAGAACGAGGAGATCAACTTTGTCGCGACCAAGGTCTACAAAGACAATGCCGGCAACCAGATCAACCCGGATGTGAACCAGTTCCGGTTCACCCTGAGCGTACCCGAAAAGGACTCCAACGGCAACAATGTTACCCAAACCAATCCCCCGATGCCCACTCCCGCCACCGTAGGCAACGATGACGGCGGTCAGATCGACTTTGGCAAGGTGACCTACACCGCAGCCAACGTTGGCCACACCTACTGGTACCAGATGAGTGAGGACCGGGGTGACAATGCGCGCATCGCCTATGATGAGGCCACCTATCTCATCAAAGTCAAAGTCGACTCTAAAACCGGTGCCGACAACAAACTGATCGTCACATCCAACACCACTTACTACAAGCAGGATGAAAAGGGTGCATGGAAGCCGGTCGACATCAACACCGGTGACGATGTTGCCCGCAAGATCACCTTTACCAACACCCTGACGCCGACCCCGGCCACTGCAAGACTGAGCATTGGCAAGATCCTTGAGGGCCGCAATTGGATGGACGGTGATACGTTCACCTTTACCCTGGCCCCCAAAGCCAAAGACGACAACACCCCCATGCCGGAGGGTGAAAACGCCAACAAGCTTACGATCACCAACGAATCCAACAAAGTAATGGATGATGAGCGCCTGGGTGATTTCCCCGAGATCACCTTTACCCAGCCCGGCACCTACGAATATACCATTTCCGAGGATGAAGTCAAGCTGCCCGGCTTTAAGAACCATCCCGGCGATATTACGGCAACCGTAACGGTTACCCGGAATGGCAACGAACTTACAAGCACGGTCAGCTACAAGGACGCTGCTGGCAAAGTTGGCGTTGTGAACGGTTATTTCACCAATACCTATAGCACCGACCCGTACACGGTTTCTACCTCGGTGCTGTTCAAGGCCAGCAAAACGCTGGAAGGCCGCGGCTGGCTGCCCGAGGAGAACTTCACCTTTGTGCTGACCGGCGACGAGAGCAACCCCGCCGACACCCCGATGCCTGACCTCTGCGAGGCCGTTGCCAACAGCAGCCACACGACCGTTACGCTGGGCGATAACAAAGACCTTCGCTTTACCCAGCCCGGCACCTACACCTACTACATCACCGAAAAGACGGAAAGCACCCCCGGCCTTATCTACGACACGTCCAAGTATAAGGTCGTTGTTACGGTTGAGGATAAGGATGCCGACGGCGGCAACATCGGCAAGAGCGGCAAGCTGACCGGCAGTGTGCAGTATTTCAAGGGCACGTTGGGCGAAAACGGCGAGTATACGTTCAGCGACCAGCCCGGCGCCAACATTGCCGCCTTTACCAACACCTATACCACCGAACCGGCTACACTGAACGGCGAGGAGAAACTCTCCGTTACCAAGAAGCTGGTAGGCCGCGAATGGGGCAACGAGGAATCGTTTACCTTTGAAATCGCTGTTGCTGACGGCAGTGCCGGGGACACCCCGCTGCCCGACGAAACGACCCTGACGCTGACCAAACCCGACCCCGACGGGGATACCGCCACCGGCCACTTCGGCGACATTACTTACACCAAGGCCGGCAACTACAGCTACACCATCCGCGAGGTGCGCGGCACCGATAACACGGCCGCCATCACCCAGTGGGACGATTCCGTCTACACCGTGAATGTGACCGTACAAGACAACGGCGCCGGCAAACTGAACATCACCAACTTCACAGTGGAGAGTGACGGCTCCAACTACATCGGTATCTCGTTCACGAACCGCTACGAAGCCGACCCCAACCCCACCAAGACCGTGACGGATGAAAGCCGCAACGACATCGACAACACGCTGGTAAGCCCCGGCCAGAAGCTGACTTATACCATCCATTGGGTCAACAATGCCGTGGATACTACCGGCAAGTACACACCCGCTGAAATCACCGTTACCGACACCGTGCCCGCCAATACCACCTTTGACTCCGCCGACAACGGCGGCACGTGGGACAAGACGGACAACAAGGTGACCTGGAAGTTCACCGCCGATCCTAACACGGAAGGCAACGTAAGCTTCACCGTCAAAGTCAACGAGAGCATTTCCGGCGAGAACGGCGAGATCAACAACTCCGCCTTCGTAGGCAACCGCACCACCAACATCACCCACAACTACCTGCCCGGCAAGACCGCTGACAAGGATGCCAACACCACCTTGAAAGTGGGCGACGAGCTGACCTACACCATCAAGTACAAGAACCTGGAGGACGCCGCCGCCACCGTAACCGTGACCGACTCTGTGCCCGCTGGCACCGAATTCGTGAGCGCCGACAATGACGGCGTGTGCGAGAACGGCATCGTCACCTGGAACCTTGCTAACGTTGCCTCCGGCACGGAAGGCTCCGTGAGCTTCAAAGTGCGCGTTACGATCGCCGCTGTGGGCAGCTCCATCGAAAACCAGGCACAGGTCAAGATCGGCGACCATAACCCGGTAACGACCACCAAGACCGAGAACAAGAACATTGAGCAGCCCTCCCCTGCCAGCGTGATCCTGACCGCATGCAAGACGCTGATATCCGATGTGGGCAATCACACCCTGGCCGCGGGCGAGTTCGCCTTCACCCTGCTGGATAAGGACGGCAAGCTCGTCCAGACCGCCCCCAACGATGCCGAGGGCAACGTGACCTTTGAAGCGCTGAGCCTTGACACCATCGGTGAGTACACCTACACCATCTGCGAGGTCGACGGCGAAGTGGGCTACATCACCTACGACTGTAGCCAGTACACCGTGACCTTTAGCGTATACGCTGCCAAGGACGGCACGCTGGCCGCTACGGAACCGGTCTACAGCCTGAACGGCAAGACCGTGGACGCCGCAGAATTTATCAACCACTACACCGCGGAGCTGCCCGCGGACGCCAGCTTCAGCCTGAGCGCTACCAAGACCCTGACCGGCCGCAGCATGATCGACGGCGAGTTCTTCTTTACGCTGGAGGACGAGGGCGGCAACATTGTGGCCACCGCAAGCAGCGACGCCGAGGGCAACATCCAGTTCCCGGCCGTTGGCCTGAAAAACGTGCAGGCCGCCTACACCGCCCTGCTGGCCGCTGCCGAACCTGTGCAGCCTGCTGCAGAGCCTACCCCCGCCGAGGACGAGCAGCCCGTCAAGATTGAGGACGGCGAGCAGGCCCCCCTGGAGACCGCTGTGGCCGCCAACAGCTTGGAGGGCACCCCCGCTGTTGTGACCGACGCCGATCCCGAAACCGATCCCGAAACCGAACCCGAAACTGAACCCGAAACCGAACCCGAAACTGAACCCGAAACCGAACCCGAAACCGAACCCGAAACTGAACCCGCGCCCACCGTGGATACCGATGCTGTGCAGGCCCTGCTGACCCGCTGGTATACCATCCGCGAGTACGCCCAGGGTAAGGATGGCGTGACCTACGATGCCAACACCTACATGGTCCGCGTACAGCTGGCCGACAAGGAAGGCCAGGGCACGCTGACTGTGGACAGCATCCAGTTCTTTGCCGCAGACGGCGAGACCCCGCTGGACAACAGCGCTGTCGTGTTCAACAACTCCTACGCAGCCGAGGGCGTTGATCTAACCGTGACCGCCCAGAAGCAGCTGACCGGCCGCAGCATGGCGGATGGCGAGTTCAGCTTCCGCCTGAGCTGCAATGACGATCCTGCCAACGAGCAGACCGTGACCAGCGACGCCAACGGCCGCATCGCCTTTGCCCTGCACTACGATGACAAGGACGGCACCGGCACCCAGGAGACCCACACCTACACTGTGACCGAGGTGCGCGGCGACAATGACACTATCACCTACGATGACACCGCCTACACCTTTACCGTGGAGGTCATCGACGATGGCACCGGCCACCTGACCACCAAGGTCACCCAGCCCGAGGCAATGGTCTTCCGCAACGTGTACACCCCCAAGGCCACCAGCATTACGCTGGCGGGCAACAAGGTGCTGAACGGCCGCGCCCAGAAAGCCGGCGAGTTCACCTTTGAGTTGTGCGACGCCAACGGCGCGGTGATTGCCACCGCCGCCAACGGCGAGAATGGCTACTTTGCCTTCCCCGCCCTGAGCTACGACGAGGCTGGTGAGTACACCTACACCGTGCGCGAGAAGGACACCGGCGTTGGCCGCGTGACCTACGACAAGACCGTGTACAGCGTGACCGTGCAGGTACGGGATGAGGATGGCCAGCTGAAGGCAGACATTATCCTGCCTGCCTCCGGCCTGACCTTTACCAACACCTACACGCCGGAGCCGGCCCAGACGCCTGCCCCGACCCCGAAACCGACTACTTCCCCCGCACCGGCGGCAACGGCGGCTCCCACGCCCGCCCCGGCGCGCATCCCCCAGACGGCAGACAGCTTTCCGCTGGCTTTGCTGATCGGCCTGCTGGCCATCAGCGGCGGCGCACTGGCTGTGCTGCTCACCGCACGCAAGCGCGGCAAGAAGTAACGACACTTCCGGCATAATTTCCTCAAACCGGAACACCCCCGCATCCCAGACAGCGCAAGCTGCAGGATGCGGGGGTGTTCTGTTTATTGTTTGTTTACTGTTTAGGCGAATGGCGTTTTTTACGCCTGCGGAGAATTAGGACCACCATCAGCAGGATGATAACAGCGGCCCCGATATACAGCGTGTAGGCACGCCGGAACGACCGCGCCGTATAGTGGATGACCGCCTGGACAGGCTGGGTGGGGGCGTCGTCCTCGCCGTTATAGGCCACCCGCTTAGCCTGTACGATCAGGCGGTGGGTGTTGATGCCGTAGGGCGTGCAGGTCATCAGGGAGAGCCAATCCTGCCCGTGCAGGATACGAAGGGCTTTGTTCAGGGTCTCGAAATCATCCTTGGGGACCATGGGCAGGATGTTCTCGACCCGGTAGGCGTGGACCTCGCCCAGGATGTGCAGGTAGATCATGTTCCCTTCTTCCAGCTGGTCGATGTCGCTGAACAGCCGCGCCGAGGGCAGACCACGGTGGGCTGCCAGCACGCAGTGGGTATTTTCGCCGCCCACCGGCAGGGCCGTACCGGGCAGGTGCCCGGCGCCCACCTGCAGTACGCTGTCGTCGGTGCCGTGATAGATGGGGATGGTCTGGTTGATCTTGGGGATGGACGATGCTGTTGAGCACCAGGAACGCCGCCAGGCACAGCAGCACCGCCAGCACGCGGACCTGTTGGATCGTGCGTTTATATTTCATAACTGCTTTCCTTTGCGCGGAAACCGCAGGCATTTTATGCCGTAACAATATATGGCACTATTATATACGCGGCGGCGGGGGATTGTCATTTTTTGTCGAAATGGATATTCGCGGCATGCAAAAAGCCGGGCGCGGCGGGGCGCTCGGCTTTCTGGGTAGGTGTAGTTTAGATGATGATACCGTTACAATGGTCGACTTCGTGCTGGATGATCTGGGCGATCCAGCCGGTGAAGTTTTTGATGTGAGTGTGCATTTCGCGGTCCTGCCACTGCACCTTGATGGTTTTGTGGCGCTTGGTCTTGCGCTGGCCCTGCAGGGAGAGGCAGCCTTCCTCGGTAAGATAGAGGCCCTTGCGGTAGACGATCTCGGGGTTGAACATCTCCCGCAGGGTGCCCTCGTCATCAAACACGATGATAGCTTTGTTGACGCCGATCATGTTGGCAGCCATGCCTACGCAGCCATCGGCGTGGGCACGCAGGGTGTCCAGCAGGTCGTCCGCCGTGGGGATGTCATCAGCCGTGGCGGGCTGGGCTTTTTGGGCCAGGAATACCGTATCTTTCATCAGTTCGCGTACCATGGGGTTCTCCTTTGTCTATTATATAAGGTATTATAGCATAAAAGCGGGCGGATTCAAGCATCCGCCTCTACGGCAAGAGCGGTTATCATATTGTAGGGGGCCGATGCTCGCCATCGGCCCGCAAGTGCCACCCAAAATGTGAATTTTTCCCTCCTCCGTTGCACACGGCTAACGTTTGTGCTATACTGGCATCGTTGCCGACCGACCGGTCGGTCGGTTTTTGTAAGCCCAAGAAAGGATCTTTTCAACCTATGCCGAAATACAGTGTCAAAAAGCCCTTCACCATTCTGGTGGCGGTCATACTGGTGCTGGTGCTGGGCGTGGTCAGCCTGCTGCGCATCCAAACGGATCTGCTGCCCTCGATGAACCTGCCCTACCTGCTGGTAATGACCACCTACCCCGGCGCCAGCCCTGAACAGGTGGAGGCCGATGTGACCCAGCCGCTGGAAAACAGCCTTTCCACGCTGAACGGCGTGAAAAACGTGACCAGCCAAAGCAACGAGAACTACAGCCTTATCTTTCTGGAATACCAGGAAGATACCGACATGGACAGCGCCATGGTCAAGGCCAGCACGGCCGTAAACCAGCTGGGCGACACCCTGCCCGACATGGCCAGCACCCCCACGCTGATCGAGATCAGCCCCGATATGATGGCCACCCAGTACGTGGCTGTGGACTGCGAGGGCATGGACATCTACGAGCTGTCCGACTACATCAACGACACGATCTTGCCCCAACTGGAGCGCGTGGACGGCGTAGCCAGCGTTTCCGCCACCGGCCTGGTGAAGCAGACCGTGCAGATCACCCTCGATCAGGACAAGATCGATGAGGTGAACGACAAGCTGCTGGTGAAAGTCAGTGACCGGCTGGCCGAAGCCAAGGACCAGCTGGACGAGAACCGCGCCAAGATCAACGAAGGTCTGGCCCAACTGGACGACGCCCAAGCGCAGCTGGACAGCGGCAAAAGCCAGCTGAACACCCAGAAATCCAACATCACCCAGCAGCTGCGGGACGCCATTACCCAATTGGACGACCAGATCCCCACGCTGGAGCAGAAGATCGCCGACCTGAAAGGCCAGCTGGACAAGGCCAACCAACAACTGGGCAGCCTGAAGACCGATCCGTCCAGCCTGCCGGAGGTCACCCTGCCCATCGACGACGCGCTGTTTGCCAGCTGCAAGCAAATTCTGGCCCAGTACGACAGCGGGTACAACGCCGCCGCCCTGCCCGCCAATCTGGAAGAAGCCAAGAGCGACCTTAACAAGATGGCTGCCATGATCGCCTCCATCGACCGCGCCGATGCCGCCATCCAGGCCGCTGCCGCGCCGCTGACCGGCGATGCCACCATTGAGCAGGCCAATGCCGCGCTGAACATTCAGATCACGGCGCTTACGCTGCAAATTCAGCAGTTGGACAATGAAATCGCCAACGGCATCAACAGCGGTGCCACCGACGAGGAGCTGCAGGCCAAGCGCGACCAGCAGACCGCCCTGCAGACCCAGCTGACCACGGCCACCGCCAACCGCGATGCCCTGACCGGCTACAGCGACATGGTAAACACCCTGTCCACCACCCGCACCGCTTTGCAGAACGCCACCGTGCTGCTGAACGCCCGCAAGGACGCCGAGTCCAGCCTGAACAGCAGCACCGAGGAACTGCGCAAGACGCTGCAATCCACCATCTCCAGCCTGAACGACCAGCTGACCAAGGCCCAGACGATGCTGACCCAGCTGAACGACCAGCGCGGCAAGCTGCAGACGATGCTGGAGAATCTGGAAGAGAACCCCGTGGACCCCAGCCTGGCCGATATGGCCGTACAGCTGCTTTTAAGCGGCAGCGAGGCCCAGCTGCAGCTGGGCGAGTTCCAGCTGGAAAGCGGCCGTACCCAGCTGGAATCCGGCAAAGCGCAGTTGGACGCCGCGCAGGAAGAATACGATTCTGCCCGCGAAGAAGCGCTGAAAAGCGCCAACCTGGACCAGCTGCTGAACATGAACACGTTGAAACAGCTGATCTCCGCCCAGAACTTCTCGATGCCCGCCGGGTATATTGAGGGCGGCGAGGGCGATGACAACCGCTACATTGTAAAGGTGGGCGACACCTTCGACAGCGCCGACACACTGAAAAGCATGGTGCTGTGCAACATTGACGGCATCGGCGATGTGCGCCTGTCCGACGTGGCGGACGTAGAGATCACCGACAACGCCGACGACAGCTACGCCAAGGTGGGCGGCAACCGCGCGGTGCTGCTCTCCATTTACAAGAGTTCCACCGCGTCCACCTCAGCCGTGTCCTCCGCCAGCACCGCCGCCATGCAGACTTTGATGGACGGCAAGGACGGCCTGCACCTGACCACCATCATGGACCAGGGCGACTACATCCGCATGATCGTCAAGAGCGTGCTGTCCAACCTGGTGGAAGGCGCCGTGCTGGCCATTCTGGTGCTGGCACTGTTCCTGAAGGACCTGCGCCCAACGCTGGTCGTCGCCATCTCGATGCCGCTGAGCGTGCTGTTTGCCATCGTGATGATGTATTTCACCGGCATCACCTTCAATATCCTCAGTCTGTCGGGCCTGGCGCTGGGCATCGGCATGCTGGTGGATAACTCGGTCGTTGTCATCGAGAACATCTACCGTCTACGCGGGCGCGGCGTACCGGCCCCGCGGGCTTCGGTTCAGGGGGCCCGGCAGGTATCGGGTTCCATCATCTCCTCGACCCTGACCACCATCTGCGTATTTTTGCCGATGATCTTCTCCACCGGCATGGTGCGCGAACTGCTCACCGATATGGCACTGACTATCACCTTCAGCCTGCTGGCCTCGCTGATCGTGGCGTTGACCGTGGTGCCCTGCGCGGGTTCCACCGTACTGCGTACCCAAAAAGAGGTCAAGCACCCGCTGTTTGACAAGCTGCTGGACGGCTACGAGAAAGCCCTGCGCTTCTGCCTGAAAGTCAAGGCCCTGCCCCTGGGGCTGGCTATCGGCCTGCTGGTGCTGTCGGTGTGGCGCATTGCCACCATGGGCATTGTCATGATCCCCGATATGGGCAGCAACCAGCTCTCCATCACCGTGGACGTGGCCGACGACACCGCCAAGGACGACGCTTTTGCCACCGCCGATGCTGTAATGGACGCCGTGAGCACCCTTGACGGCGTACAGACCGTGGGCGCCATGTCCGGCGGCAACAGCATGGTGTCCATGATGGGCAGTGATGCCGCCGTGGACAACACAACCTTTACCTATTATGTACTGCTGACCGATGAGGGTGCCCGCCGGGGCAGCGAAATTCAAGAACAGATCACCGATGCCACCGCCTCCCTGCCCTGCGAAGTGACCGTGAATGCCAACGGCATGATGGACATGAGCGCACTTTCCGGCAGCGGTATCGAGGTCGACCTGTACGGCAGCGACCTGAACGATTTGAACACTGCCGCCGAGCAGGTGGTCGACCTGTTGAACAGCGTGGACGGCATTGCCAACGCCAGCGACGGCCAGGAGAACGGCGACGAGGAGATCAACATCTCCATCGACAAGGACAAAGCCATGCGGATGGGCCTGACCGTAGCGCAGGTCTACCAGCAGGTAGCCGCCAAACTGACCACCGATACCACCGCCACCACACTGAAAGCCAACGGCACCAACTACACCGTGACCATCGTGGACAAGACCGAAACGCCGGATCTGGACAGCCTATTCAACATGGAATTTGAGACGACCACCACCGATGAGGACGGCAGCAGCGTAACCGAGACCCATACCCTGGGCGAGTTTGCCACCCGCACCACCAGCGCAGGCTTTGTTTCCATCGCCCGCGAGAATGGCTCCCGCAAGATGAGCGTGACCAGCGAGACCATGGACGGCTACAACACCACCCTGCTCTCCCGCGAGGTAGAGCCGAAGCTGGCCGCGCTGGATCTGCCCGACGGCGTGACCGCCGAGCTGGCCGGTGAAACTACCCAGGTGGCCGAGATGCTGCAGCAGATGGTGCTTATGATGACCCTGGCGCTGATCTTCGTCTACTTTGTTATGGTGGCGCAGTTCCAGAGTTTGCTGTCGCCCTTCATCGTGCTGTTTACGATTCCACTGGCCTTTACCGGCGGCATGCTGGGGCTGATGATCGCCGGCGAACAGCTTTCGCTGATCTCGCTGATGGGCTTCCTGGTTTTGATGGGCGTTGTCGTCAACAACGGCATCGTCTTTGTGGACTACGCCAATCAGCTGCGCATTGGCGGGCTGGAGCGTACCGACGCGCTGGTAGCCACCGGCCGTACCCGTATGCGCCCCATTTTGATGACCACCCTGACCACCGTGCTGGCTATGGTAACGATGCTGTTCAGCCAGGATGTGGGCAGCGACATGAGCAAGGGTATGGCCATCGTAATCATTGGCGGCCTGACCTATGCCACGTTGATGACGCTGTTCATCGTGCCCGTGATGTACGACCTGTTCTACCGCAAGCCGCCGGTGAACATTGACGTGGGCGACGATGGCATGGACGATCTGCCCGATGACGCCGCCGAATTTGCGGCAGAGTTTGCCGCCCGCCGCGCCGGTGCGGCCCAGCCTGCCGCCGACGCCGAAGCGGAAACCACTTTTGAGACCACCCTGCTGCCCCCGAAGGAGGATGCAAAATGACCCCTGACAGCCATGCACAGCGCAAAGCCAAAGTATACGAAGCCGCGCTGGCCTTAACGTCTCAGGGCGTCAGCCCCGCCACTATGACCATCCAGCAGCTGGCCGACGCCGCGGGCATCGGCAAAGGCACCGTGTACGAATATTTTTCCTCGAAAGAAGAGATTTTGCAGGGCGTGGCCCGCTACTGCTTTGCGCAGGAGAACGAGCGCATCGCCGCCCGGTTTGACCGCTGCCGCACGCTGGTCGATTTGGAGAATGAGCTGGTGGACTATTTGCAGGAGGTTGCCGCCCAGCGGATGAGCACCTACCGGCTGTTGGCCAGCAGCTTTGGCCAGCAGGCCGCTTTGCCCGAATGTACCAACGCATGTCGCAGCCAGCTGACTGCCCTGACCGATGCGCTGGTGGCCCGCCTGCAGGCCGCCGGGGAGATCGACCCCGACTTGACGATGGACGCTTGCCGCACCTCGATCTTCTGCACCGTGACTGGCGGGTTGATTGCCCTGTGCTGCAGCGCCGGCAGCGGCACCTCCCTGCCCGCTCTGCCGCAGAATTTGCGGGAGGCACTGCATAGGAGTTTGCAAGCTCCAAAATAAATACTAAACAAAAACAGCCCTGCGCTTTGGAGAATGGCGCAGGGCTGCTTTTTTGATAGATTTAAAATGGCACTCCAAAGTTCCGCTTGGTCACAGGACCAAACGGAACTCTGGTTGGAGAAATCCTTGTATAGATGGAGTAAGTTACTTTTTGATGGTCTCCTTGATCATGTTGAATAGCACGGCTGCTCCAATACCCCAGCCAGCCAGAATAATCAGGTAATCAATAATTCCCATAGTATTCACCTCTATAAAGCGTTCAGTCTGCTTTTTCTGTCTCTTGCTTGGGAACATAGCATGCGCTGTTTGCAACGAACATTGCGATTGCCGCACAAATCAGGCCAAACAGGAAATGGCTGATTCCCAGGGGCGAACCCAACGCCCAGTAGCCCAGCGTCGATACGATGGCAACAACGATTGTGATCAGGGTTCCCTTCTCATTCATCTTTTTACGCCAGTAGAAAATACCACAGAAAATCGGAACCAATGCCGCACCAGCCGGTGCACCAACATCTTCCATGATCGACACGATCGAAGATCCGAAATAGCCAACGATCAGGCCCGCGATTGCGACAAGGATCATAAAGATGCGCTGCAGGGTAAGCGTTTGTTTGTCATCCATCTTTTTGAAGCGGCCGACCACATCGCGGGACAGCATGATGGAGCAAACCATCGTAACCGATGCTGCGGTCCCCATAACAGCTGCCAACAATGCTGCCAGCAGGATGACACCCAGGAATGTACCCGTGTAATTATTGATCATAGCGGGCAGGATGGAGTCCGAGGTGCCCAGTTCCGTGATCAGCGCAGCGCCAACCAAACCAATCAGGCTGGCAAACAGCAGATACGGTACATAGATCAGCAGAGTTGCGGTAAGGGAGGCGTTCCGCGCCTCACTGCCGCTCTTGGCACCGCATATACGCAGGAAGTTCTCGTTGTTGATCATGTTGCTGGTGCCAAAGTAGAGCGCAGAGGAAATCATCGTGCCCCAACCAACCGCAGCGCCGACTTTGAGCATTTTAGCCAAAAAATCAAATAAATTCGCGTTCTTTTTCTTATACAAAATCGTTTACCGGACCCATCCGGTCGGCTGTATAATATTCGCTGCGCTTGATCTCGCCGGGCAGGTCGATGCCAGTAGCCTCCCGCAAGCCAAAGGCGGCAAAATAATCGCAGAATCGTTCTTTCCCAAGCCGTGCGCCGATCTGGATAAAGCAGGGGTTGCAGCTGACGGCCAGCCCTTGTGCGAAAGTCTCGGCTCCGTGGACGTGGCCGTTGGCGCAGCGGAACCGTGTGCCTGCCACGCTGATCTTGCCCGCGCATACAAAGTAATCGGTGGGCTTGCAGGCACCGCTGTCCAGCGCGGCGGCCGCTGTGATGAGCTTGAATACACTGCCGGGCTCGTACAGGTCGCTGATGGCCTTGTTGCGCCACTGGGCCTGCTGGGCCTTTTGCAGGGCGGCGCTGCGCTCCTCACCGGTCAGGGCATCCACCGCCGCGCGGGCATCGTCATTGATGAGCCGCCGGGGCGTGTTGGGATCGTAGTCCGGCTGGCAGCTCATCGCCAGCACAGCCCCCGTCTGCACATCCATCACAATGCCCACGCCCCGCTCGGCCACATGGTGCTCCTGCACGGCGGCGGAGAGGGCGCTTTCCAGCCAGTGCTGAATTTTTGCGTCGATGGTCAGCGTCAGGCTGTTGCCTGGCACGGCCTCCTGCAGGGTCTGGTAGTGGGTGGGCATGTCGTAGCCCCAGGCGTTTTTGGCCGTTAAGATTTGCCCGTTCTGGCCGGTCAACTCCTTATTATAGTAAAGTTCCAGCCCCCACAGGCCCGCGTTGTCTACATCGGTAAAGCCCAGCAGGCCGCCCATAAAATCTCCCTGCGGGTAGACGCGGCGGGTATCCTGCCGGATCTGGATGCCCTGGGCATTATGCTCCTGACACCAGGCACGCACGGCGTCGGCCATCTCCCGGCTGGCGCGGCGGCGCAGCAGGCAGTCGTTGGAGGTGCGGACCGAGAATTTTTCCAGCGTTTCCGCATAGTCTAGTTCCAGGATCCCGCTCAACGCTTTGGCGGCAGGCTCCACCAGCTCGTCGGCCAGCTCCCGCGGGGCGGCACGGATGGTCCAGCAGGTCTCGCTGGCAGCCAGCAGCGTGCCATCAGCCGAGGTGATCTCCCCGCGGGCGGCGGGCAGTGTGGCCCCGCGCAGCTGCTGGTCGGAGGCGCGGGCGGCATAACCGTCGGCGTCCACCAATTGCAGCACGGCCAGCCGCCCTACCAGCCCGCCCAGGCACCCCACAGCCAGCACACCTGCCAGCAGCCGGATGCGCAGCCGCATCCCCTTGGTTTGCAAAGGTGAAAGGTGACGCATGAGAAAAGCCCCCTTTTCAGCGTAGTTCAGTTCTTTTCAAGCTATGAAACGCAATCTGGCAAAATGCCGAAATTTGGGCCGCAAATTCGTTCAAACGTCAATTGACCTTTAAACGGAATCAGGTTAAAATGTTAAGTAATGAATTTGACAATAATTTGTCAAGCTATAAAGGAGGCAATTTTATGGCAAGATTTACTCTCCCCCGTGACCTGTATCACGGCCCCAAAGCCCTGGAGGCATTGAAGACCCTGCCCGGCAAGCGCGCAATGATCTGCGTCGGCGGCGGCTCCATGAAGCGGTTCGGCTTCCTGGATCGTGCCGAGGCCTACTTAAAAGAAGCCGGCATGGAAGTGGAGCTGTTCGAGGGTATCGAGCCTGACCCGTCCGTTGAGACCGTCAT
>OLPL01000844.1_pt1 | contig 21350 bp, 19 predicted proteins | sample 1673211 | NCBI WGS metagenome assembly OLPL01 (sample SAMEA3136766, study PRJEB25190) | human gut metagenome | reverse complement strand
TTTTTGATCATTGACGGCTCTTCAATGCTGTCAACTTCATACTACGGGAATCTGCCAAAATCTATTTTGTTTGCTAAAACAGATGGGGAAAAAGAAAAACATTATACAGAGATATTGCATACGTCAGATGGAAAATATACTAATGCCATGCTTACAATGCTCCGAACTCTTATTGGAATTTATAAGAAGGTAAAACCGGAATATATAGCATTTACCTTTGATATGTCCAGAAATACTTTCCGTAGGACGGAGCTAGGGGCAGATTTTTATAAGGCGAATCGGAAAGAAACAGCCAGACCGTTAAAAGAGCAATTTGTACAGATGGAAGAATTGCTGAAGGTCATTGGGTGCCCGGTATTTATGAGTCCTGATTATGAAGCGGATGACTATGCGGCTTCCCTAGTTGAAAAATTTCAGGGGCCGGACTTGCAGACATATGTCCTGACGAAAGACCATGATTACTTTCAGTTAGTTAGTCCATATACGCGTATGTGGAGAGTGGTTACGAAGGACAAGCTGGAGGTTCTGAAGGACGCTTATAGTTTATACGGAAAAGATGTATATGACGTTCTGCCTGCAAATGTTTTTGAGTATACCCCAGAAATTGTGTATTCTGAAGAAGGAGTGTATCCAGAACAGATTCCGGCTCTTCTTGCAATTACAGGTGATCCCGGTGACGGGATTCCAGGATGTAAAGGTGTTTCTTCGGCAGCGGCTCCTTTGGTAGCTGAATACAAAACACTGGATGCAATCTATGAGGCAATCGAAGATTGTGGTGGTATTACTAAAGTTGAAAAAGAATTGAATAGTTTCTGGAAAGAATCTCTTAACATCAGCCGTAGTCCAATGAAAGCACTAAAAACGAATAAGGAAATGGTTTATTTGAGTGAAAAGCTTGCCACAATGAAAAGGGATATCGTTATACAAGAAGATTTGAGTGATTTGAAATTACATATCGACATTGACGAGTTGATAAGGCAGTTAAAAAAATATGAAATGAATAGTCTGGTACCAGAAATTGAGAAACTAAGATAAGAAAACCCGTTGCGAAATGCAGCGGGTTTAGTTTTACATTAAATATTTCGCTTTGGTAACAGCTATATTTTCTGCCCCAAATTTTGCCTTAAGTTCCTCCAATGCAGCCTCATCTGAGGAAATATGGATCTGCAAAGATTCCTTATTTCCAGTATTACTGAAAGCTACGTTAATCCGAGAAGTTCCTGGATGTCTGTCTGCAATACTGTTTAAATCATCACTGTTCTGATAAAAATCCTGCGCATCCCGAAAACGTACCCAGACTATGTTGTTATCTCCGTCCAGGAAAAAGATCCTATCAGCCAATACGCTGGCTTTATCGTCCTTTACACTGACTTTTCCAGATACGATCACCGGACGGTCTTCCTGTAATTTATCAAAGATTTCAGAATATACTTTCGGAAATACTACGACATCAACAGTGTTTACCGGATCTTCGATACCAACAAATGCCATTGGTTTGCTGTCCTTTTTTGTGAATATTTTCTTGATGCTGGAAATAGTTCCGGCAATTCGGACATTATCTCCGTCATATACCCTGAAGCCAACTTCCGGATCATCCATAAAACAGGAATTATCCGTAATATAGTTACATTCTAGCATTTCTGCATACTGTTCCATTGGATGGCCGCTGATATAAATACCAGTAGCTTCTTTTTCCAGCTTTAGCAGTTCATTCTTGGAATATTCCGGTAAATTTGGAAGCATATCCGAGGATAAAATCGCACGGCTTTCAGGATCATCACCAAGAAAATCAAAGAGATTCATCTGTCCTTCCAGCTGTTTTTTATCATCCTTCTTCTTACCATCCAGGTATTTTTCACCGGATTCAATCAACGTATGTCTGGTCAGTCCGGTAAAATCCAATGCACCGGCACCAGCGAGGCTGTCCAGCATCTTCTTATCGATTTCCGGATTTCTTTTGATAAAATCATAGAAATCTTTGTAAGCACCATTTGCTTTTCTTTCATTGATGACTTCCTTAAGAGCAGCTTTTCCGATCCCTTTTACAGATGCCAGTCCATAACAGAGAGAGGAGCCAACAACGGTAAAATCTGTTTCGCAGCTGTTTATATCCGGAGGCAGGATCTCAATTTTTTTCATCCGGTACTCATTCAAATAAATCACAAGTTTTTCCGTTTTATCCATTACAGATGTTAAAAGACCAGCTGCAAATTCCAAAGGATAATGGGCTTTCAGGTAGGCTGTCTGCATGGAAACAGCAGCATAAGCAGCAGCATGACTTTTGTTAAATGCATACTTTGCAAAATCGATCATATCATCATATATCTTGTTTGCCGTCTGCTCGGAAATCCCGTTTGCAATACATCCCGGAACTCCCTCTTCTTCATTACCATAAACAAAGTTCTGGCGCTCTTTCTCCATGACTGCGGCTTTTTTCTTTGACATGGCACGGCGCACAAGATCGCTTCTTCCAAGCGTATAGCCGGCCAGGTTACGTACGATCTGCATAACCTGCTCCTGATATACGATACAGCCATAAGTTGGTTTCAGAATCGGCTCCAGCTGAGGACAGTCATATTTGATCGTATCCGGGCGGTTTTTGCCACGGATATACTGCGGAATAAAGTCCATCGGGCCCGGACGGTACAGAGAAATTCCCGCAATAACGTCCTCAAGACTCTGCGGCTTCAGCTCCTTCATGAAGTTCTTCATTCCCGCACTTTCCAGCTGGAACACACCGTCAGAACGGCCGGTTCCGAGAGAATCCAGTACTTTTTTATCGTTATAATCAATATGCTGCATATCCAGCTTCACACCGGCATCCTGTTCGATCAGATGCACGGCATTTTGAATAACTGTCAGCGTACGAAGACCCAGAAAGTCCATTTTCAGAAGTCCGAGTTCTTCAAGTGTCGTCATCGTAAACTGTGTAACAATCGAACCGTCGGATGCCCGAGAAAGCGGTACATACTCTGAAACATCCTTCTGACTGATCACGACACCTGCTGCATGCATGGATGTATGCCTGGGAAGTCCTTCAAGACGCTTCGCCGTATCGATCAGATCATGAATCTCTTTCTGATCCTCATAGACTTTTTTGAGTTCAGGGTTCATCTGCAGCGCTTTGTCAATCGTGATATTCAGCTCCTGCGGAATCATTTTTGCAATAGTATCCACCTGTGCATATGGAAGATCCATAACACGACCGACATCACGGATAACACCACGGGCCGCCAGTGTACCAAATGTAACGATCTGTACGACACAGTCATCCCCGTATTTACGTCTTACATAATCGATAACTTCCTGTCTTCGTTCAAAACAGAAGTCAACGTCGATATCCGGCATGGATACTCGTTCCGGATTCAGGAAACGCTCAAACAGAAGATCATACCGGATCGGATCAAGCTGTGTGATCCCAAGTGTATAGGCAACCAGACTTCCTGCAGCGGAGCCTCGTCCCGGTCCTACCATAATGTCATGGTCGCGCGCATATTTAATAAAGTCCCATACAATCAGGAAGTAATCGACATAGCCCATATTCCTGATCGTGGACAATTCATAATTTAACCGCTCTTTCAGTTCTTCAGTGACTGGCTGGTAGCGCTCCTCCAATCCTCTGAAACAAAGCTCATTCAGATATTCCCATGAAGTGTAACCTTCCGGGACATCGAATTTCGGAAGCTTTGTCACACCGAATTCAATTTCCACATGACATCTCTGTGCGATCTTGTGTGTATTCTCAAGCGCCTCCGGCGCATATGGAAATAGACGTTCCATTTCTTCAGGAGATTTCACATAATACTGACCGCCCTCATAACGCATACGGTCTTTATCTGCCAGTTTCTTACCTGTCTGAAGACAAAGCAGTACATCATGCGGCTGTGCATCCTCTGCAAGCGTATAATGCACATCATTGGTCGCAACAAGTTCTATTCCTGTCTCACGATGCATTTTCAGAAGCTGCTGATTGACATTCTGCTGTTCCGGAATACCATGATCCTGCAGTTCCAGAAAGAAGTTTCCTTTCCCGAAAATATCCTGATAACGAAGAGCAGCCTTTTTTGCATCTTCATACATCCCTCTTGTGAGAAATCTCGCCACTTCGCCGGCAAGGCACGCACTTAATGCAATGATTCCTTCATGATATTTCTCAAGAAGCGAAAGATCCACTCGTGGTTTATAATAAAATCCTTCAACAAATCCCTTTGATACGATTTTCATCAGGTTACTGTAACCCTGATTGTTTTCTGCCAGAAGCACCAGATGATAATAACGGTCATCGCCGCTTCCCGCTTCACGGTCAAACCGGGAACCCGGTGCCACATAAACCTCACAGCCGAGGATCGGATTGATTCCTGCTGCCCGTGCTGCGCGGTAAAAATCTATCACGCCATACATGACACCATGATCTGTAATGGCCGCACTGTCCATGCCAAGCTCCCTGACACGGTCCACATATTCTTTTATTTTGTTGGAGCCATCCAGAAGACTGTATTCTGTATGAACATGAAGATGTGTAAAATTCATAATCTCGTCCTTTGCTTTATATGTCCGATTTAATGTACAGTTATTTCACCAGATAGATCCTGCGATCTTTAATCTGAATTTTTCCTTCTTTCAGAAGGTGTCCTACGGCACGCTTGAATGCATTTTTACTCAAACCGAATTCCCGGCGGATAACTTCCGGGGAAGCCTTATCATCAAACGGAAGAACTCCTGCGAATTCCTCAATGATTCCAAGTACACTCTCTGCATCCTCACTGATCTGCAGATATGCCTCCTGACGGTCACTGACATCCATTTTGCCGTCTTCTTTGACTCTTGTGACACGGAGATCCAGCACAGTACCCGGACGGTATTTGCCCTTTGCCTCTCTTGCCGGGATCAGTGCTGTATATTTATTATCTACCGCAACAAAAACGCCGAAGTTTTCGCTGATCTGGTATACACGGCCTTTTACCTGATCACCTTCCTTGTACGGTGTCTCCTTAGAAAGATAAGGATAAACTTTCATGGTTGCACAGAGACGACTGCTCTTGTCCACATAAACAGCAACAAGACATTCCTGTCCTTCAAAAATCCTTGTTGTCTGCTCATGATACGGAAGAAGAATGTCTTTTTCCAGTCCCCAGTCAAGGAATGCTCCGATCTTTGTCACCTGTTTTACTTTAAGAAGACCCACCTCGCCTACTGTGAGCTTCGGCTCATTCGTTGTGGCGATCAGACGATCCTGTGAATCTTTGTAAATAAATACTTCGATCTTATCTCCATCCTTTTTGCCTGCCGGAACCTGCTTTGCCGGCAAAAGTACCTGATGCTTCGTATCTGCATGCATATCTTCTGCCAGATATACTCCAAATTCTACAGATTTTACGATAAATAAAGTCTGTTTCTTTCCTAATTCAATCATATTTTCCTCCGATACTGAAACAAATATATGTCCGTTTTTCTTCTTTACCTAATTGTGAGATTAATTGTAACACAGAAAAACAGGAATGGATATAAAAAAGCCAAATCTTCTTGAGATTTCTCTTGTGGTTTCTCCCCTTTATCCTGTATAATATTTCTTAGAAAAAGGTTTTTCCAAATATGCTATGAATATATTGGGAGGTTTTATTATGTGCAAAAATCTGAATATCCTGAAAAAGCAGGAAGAACTTCTGCAGTTCGAGCATTTCTGCAACGACGATGCCTTTGAACTTGGCTCATTTATGGTGTCCTATGCCAGAAAGCACAACATCACGATTGCCATATCTATCCGTCTTAACAATGGCTGTATTTTGTTCCAGCATTGCCCTGACGGAACCAATCTTTTAAACCAGAAATGGATGGATCGAAAATTCAATTTCGTAAAACTGATGGAACGCAGTTCTCTTTTATCCACATTTACTTTTGAACATGACAACGACACCCTAGAAACACACGCTTTATCAAACAACGATTATGCATTATGCGGCGGCGGTTTTCCTATCCGCATAAAAGGCAGCAAAACCGTAATCGGTGCGGTCATTGCTTCTAATCTTTATCATATTGCAGACCATGAATTTATTATTTCCTGCCTGAAAGAATATCTGAACTGTCCGGATGCTCCAGCTTTTCCTTATACACTTCCGGAATGACTGGATTTCGTATTGATGATTTGGCTCTTGAAGTATTAAAGCGTGCTGTACATAAAACCGTACAGCACGCTTTGTATTTTTTATCGGATTTTATTTCTTAATCTGTCCATAATAAGCATTTGCTCCGTGTTTTCTGTAGTAATGCTTATCCTGAAGTTCCTGTGGTGCCGGTCTTACCTGCGAATTGATCAGTTCACAGCGGCATGCCATCTTTGCCACTTCTTCCAGAACAACTGCATTATGAACAGCTTCATGTGCATCTTTTCCCCATGTAAATGGTCCGTGATTTTTGCACAGTACTGCCGGAACAGCTTTATAATCGCTGTTTTTGAAATGTTCTGCGATCAACACGCCCGTATTTTTTTCGTATGCCTCTTCGATCTCATCTTTTGTCAGATTACGTACGCACGGAACCTCTCCATAGATATAGTCTGCATGAGTCGTTCCATAGCACGGAATGGATCTTCCTGCCTGTGCCCAGCTTGTTGCCCACTCAGAATGTGTATGTACGATTCCCCCGATATCTGGAAATTCATTGTACAGAACCACATGTGTCGGGGTATCCGAAGACGGATTGTATTCACCCTCTACTTTATTTCCCTGAAGATCCACAACAACCATATCTTCCGGTCTTAATTTGTCATACTCTACTCCACTCGGTTTAATAACAAAAAGTCCTTTTTCACGGTCAATACCGCTGACATTTCCCCATGTAAATGTGACCAGTCCGTATTTCGGCAGATCCATATTTGCTCTGTATACTTCTTCTTTTAATTTCTCTAACATTTCGTTCTCCTTTTTAATACGTAATTTAATTCATTTTCTCCAGAATCGGTTTTGCCATTCCCGCTGCAGAATTAAGATCTGCTTTCCAGTTTTCGTTTCCGGTGTACCAGAATTCTGTGACAAACCTGCGTACTCCCAAGTCCCACGCTTTGCTGATTGCCGCTTCAAAATCTACATGACCTGTACCATACGGCACTTCCCGGAATCTTCCCGGAAGTGTTTCTTTCAAATGTAATGAAGTAAGATTTCCTCTTCCCAGTTCCATATCCTCCAGCACATCTGACTGATATGTAACAGCTGCATTTGTCAGATTTCCAATATCCGGATATATTTTCAGATAATTGGAATTACATAAAGTTACATATTTCATAGCCTTTTCAACAGTATTCATAAACTCATTTTCCATTGTTTCAAGGCCCAGTTGAATTCCAGCCTTCTCCGCCAGTTCTGATGCTTTTTTCAGGTTTTTGAGAAATCTCTTCTTTGTTTCTAAAGTTGACGGCTCATAATACACATCATAACCCGGTATCATGACTACTCTGATTCCCAAATCATCTGCAAGCCGAAGTGATTTCTCAAGGATTTCCATTCCACGCTTACAGTATTCTTCCTTGTCATTTCCAAGAGAATATTTTGTAAGCGCACTTACACACATCGTTCGGATCGGCATTCCGACTTCATACATGGCTTTGATAATCTCAAAACGATCTTCTTTTGTCATATCCAGACGTGCGATTTTTTCTTCGGTCGCGTCAATACTAATTTCTACAAAATCATATCCGGCCTCTTTTGCAGCCTCCAGTTTCTCTTTCCAGTCCAGAGTTCCCGGCATTGCTTTCTCATATAACCCCAGTGAATATTTTTTCATCTTTTTCCCTCTTATTTCATGATCGGAATTTCGTATCCCCATGACCTACGCATTTCATCCATGATTTCCATCACACGTATTGTTTCTCTGTGAGGCATCTCCGGACATTCCAGTCTGCCCTCTTCAATTGCTTTGCAGCATGCTTCCACTTCGTATTCATATCCTGTGATCTGTTTCGGCGGAGTGCATGACAGCACTTTTTCATACTGGTCGTTGAATACTTTGATTTCTTCCGGATTATTGATATTTGTGATCTCAATATAACCTTTTGTTCCAAAGATCGTACCCTGACGGTTCTGTACTGCATGAACATTGCACTGCATGGATGCTGTTTTTCCGCCGGCAAAAGTCATATTGATGTTGTCAATCATATCGACACCATTTTTAAAAACAGCTTCTGACTGTACATGCTCCAGATCTTCACCGAAAATCATACTTGCAAAGTTTACCAGATAAACCCCTACATCAAGCAGGGCCCCGCCTGCCAACTGCGGATCCCAGATTCGTTTTACTTCGCTGAGTTCATATCCCAGATTTGCAGTCAGAGAGGTAACTTCTCCTATAGTTCCGTCAGCAATAAGCTTGTTAATCATATTTCTTGAAGGCATATATCTTGTCCAGATAGCTTCTGTAAGCAGAAGTTTCTTTTCCTCTGCCAGTTTCAGGATTTCTTTTGCCTGCTCAGCATTTACAGTAAACGCCTTTTCGCAGAGTACATGTTTGCCTGCTTCCAGACACATTTTTGCGCATTTATAATGGTGTGAATGTGGTGTTGCAATATAAACAAGCTGTACTTCAGGATCTTTTAGCATTTCTTCATAAGAGCCATAAAATTTTGTAAATCCATATTTCTTAGCAAATGCTGCTGCTCTTTCTGTATCTCTGGCTGCAATGGCATATGCCTTTACATCGTTCATTTTTGTAATGGTATCCGCCATTTTATTTGCGATAGAACCAGCTCCCATGATTGCCATTTTTAACATAATCTGTCCCTCCTGTTGTTAGTTTTTGAAACGTTTCCATGCGCTGCTCAGTCCGTCGATCACTGCACGGTATGTTGCATATTTTTCTTCATAGATTTCCTTGTATTCCGGTCTCGGATAAATGGTTTTTGTAATCTTCACAGTCTTTTCGATTGCTTCTCTGTAATCTTTGTAAACACCGGCTGCAATACCTGCCGCCATCGCAGCCCCCTGTGCACCAAGTTCTTTGTCACCGACTACATCTATCGGTATCTGGAGTGTATCCGCAAAAATCTGTACCCATACATCAGAATTTGCCGCACCGCCGGAGAGTCTTATGCTCTTTGGAACGTCACGGTTTCGGAGCAGTTTCTTCACATGAGTCATGTGTGAGAAAACAATTCCCTCATAGACTGCACGCAGCATATGTTTTTTAGAATGATAAGCAGTGAGACCCACAAAAGTTCCCTTTGCAAGCGGATCTTCATTGGAACCGTTCAGAAACGGAAGGAAAATCACATTACTGTCCTGTGGCTCGATGGATGCTACCCATTCATTTGTAATGTCATAAACAGATCCTCCGTTTTCTTTTGCTTCTTTCTTTTCATAGCTCATCAGGTTTTTAATAAACCATTCCATGTTTCCTGCGGAAGTCGGGCTGCTCTCCTCAATGAGAAAATATCCCGGCATACAGAACATGGAATTTAATGCTACCGTACCGTTTAATACAGGTTCCTTTCGGATAAATTCATTGATACTCCATGTACCGGCGATCATACACATATCCTCTTCACCGCAAAGTCCGGATGCAATACCGCAGGCATTCACATCAAACATTCCCGCTGCGACCGGTGTTCCCTCTGGAAGCAGAGTCTTTTCACTTGCTTCTTTTGTAACATATCCGCATATGTCAGCAGAATATTTCAGCGGTGGCAGTTTGTCATAGCAATCTTCCAGTCCATACAGTGCCATCAATTCCCGGTCGTGCTGTTTCGTAACCATGTTGACCAGATTTCCGCCAGAGCAGTCTGTATATTCGCTGTATGCTTCTCCGGTGAGGCAGAAACGGATATAATCTTTTACCGCAAAAATATATTTTGTTTTTTCCAGAATTTCCGGTTTGTTATCCCTGAACCAAGCCAGCAGGCTCACCGGCTGCACAGCCAGAATTTCCTGAAATGTTTTTTCATAAACTTTTTTATTTGTACCATCTGCATACCATTTTTCCACCTGCTCCCAGGCTCTTGTATCAGTTGACATAATTCCGTTATAGGATGGTTTTCCATCATAGCCAACCATATAAAGGCCTTTTCCTGCTCCGGAAAAAGAAATTCCTGCGATTTCTTTCGAATCGATTCCGCTTTTCTCAATTGCATTTTTGATTGCCTGTGCGTTCACGTCCCAGAGATCATCCAGATTTTTTTCTGTGTAACCCGGTTTTGGTGTAAGTGTCTCTGTCGGAACACTTGCCACTGAAATCTGTTCACCATTTTCATCAAAAATCGCTGCTTTTGAAAATGTTCCGCCATTATCAATTCCCAGTAAATACTTCATATCCATCCTCCTATATACAAAAGCAGCCCAGGACACACCAATTTCCGGTATCCTGGGCAAATTTTCACAAAGATATTCCCGTTTTATTCAGGCTTACCTTCTCACAGCATTTCTTAGTTTTCAGGTACTTCCTGCGGTACACCCGGGCAGTTCGGTCCAAAATGTTTCAGAACTACGAGCGGTTCTACCTTGCTGGTATTTGTAATTGTGATTCCTTTTACAGATGCCTGCTCTGATACGAAGAATTCATCAGAGCTCTGCTGGCCAAAGTGAAGTAATGTCGGGGCCTCAGCATCATAAACACCAAATTTTCCATGCCCCTGAACGAAGATACAGCCATATGCAGCGCCGTCTTTAATTGTTACAGTCTGTCCCGGATATACGGTCAGCTCTTTTGCTGCAATGTATGGATTTGCGTATGTAATCCATTTCTGTACATACTGTTCTGTTTCTGTCTCTACGATTGGTCTGCGGAAGTAGTGTTTTCTGTAGTGAGGATCCACGTTCTTATCCCAGTCAAGAAGTTTGAATACATCTTCAATATCTTTCTTGTCTTCTGGCAGTTCCTCATCCAACATTTCCGGAGGATAAACTTCACCAGATACGATATTTTCATATACGGAGTTTACATCGGAGTTCCACTGTGGCTCATATGTCAGTACAGATGCCGGTGCATGGATAACGCCCGCCGGTGTATACCAGCCGGTTCCAAGCTCTACTCTGTAAGCTCTGGAAAGTTCTGTAATTCGTGTATCGTCATCTGCAAAATGACGAATTCTATCTTTAATCTCTTCCGGATCAACATCCGGGTCAAATCCGAAATATGTGTAGTTTGCTTCACCAAAATAGTTATTTAACTGTTTCGGGAAATAATAGTTTTCCGGTTTTCCAAGTTTGCCTACTCTTGCAGCATCTTCAAATCCCAGATGCAGATGATGGAACAGTGGATTTTCATTATCAAAGAATTTGGAATACATCGGCCATCCGTTGTATTTTTCCATTAATTCTTTACCAACAATCTCTTCTCCGAGTACTTTTACAGCGTTTCTCAGAGAGAATTTTTCGTCACTGTCATAATCTACACAAACATATGCCATACCTTCATCGGCTTTTGCAGTCTCACCATTCTGTGCTGCAATTGTTGACGCAAACCATCTCTCAGTGATGGAACCTCGTGCCATACCAAATGCAAAATAATCATCCGGATGAAGTTTTAATCTGTGACCTGCTTTACCAAATCTTCTCGGTACGAATGCGGGGAACAGACGAAAAACGCCTTCTCCTTTTTTGAATGTGGAACGGATAACTGCTTCATCTTCCGTTGCATCTTTTACTACAAGATTTCCTGTTTTTTTGGCTTCTTCAAGCTTTGCATCCAGTGCATCGCCGGCTTTTTTGATCAGATCTTTTTCTGTCATGATTTTTCTCCTTTTACTCTTAAAGATTTTTTACAGCTTCGAACTCGTCTCTTCCTTTTAAAATGTGAAAGGTCAGATTGTATTCTTTTACTTCTCCTGGCTCGAGGTATTTCATTGAGCCGTTATTTACCGCATCTTCGATTCCATCAATCGTAGAGTTTGCAGGTTCCAGACCCATAACATAGTCTCCTGCACCCATCATCTTCCACTGAACAAGGTGATCTAGAGTACTTAAGTCGATTTCAATTGCAATACCCAGATCAAGTTCCGGATTGAATATGGCAACTTTTGAATGATTGTTTTCGTCCGGTTTCAGTTTGTGATAATAACACATCTCCTCATAATCCGGATCTGCCGCTTCAGGATGCATCCAGTCTGCAATGCCTTCCTGCGCATGTTCATTTCTTGCTTTTGTTTCCAGTGCCGGTATATATACTTCGCTGTCCGGTGTAAGAATCGGATAGCCGATATTGCAGTGATAAAGAATCATCTGGCGGACTTTTTTGAACCCTTCATTTTTTACCTTATCTCTGACTGTGATTTTTCTGTCTTTGTAATAGCAGCGGATTTCACGGTTCAGTGACATCTTGTCTCCGAAAATAATCGCATCACGGACGGTTCCTCTGATCACTGCGCATGGTGTTGCGCCGCTTTCGTCGATCACATAACTGACATTTTCTGCCGGTGTATGTGAAAGATTTCCATGAAGTCCATAAGAAGTTCCCTCATACTCGCATGGGGCACCTGCAACTTTTAATCCACATGTGGTCATGAATCCCGCGGTAAAGCTTTTGAGGAATCCAAGTCCCTTGTCGTCAAAATATTCCGGTGCAACCACACCACATGGTGAAATAAATCCAATGTTTTCTCCGCAGAAATCAAGATACGGAATATCCATTCCTCTGCTTATATTTACATCAAAATGCATACCCGAACGATTCTGAACATCCACCATTTCCACACCGGATGCCTTTCCATCTTCCATACAGATCTTCTTTACTTTCATCAGCTGATCCTTATGTCCGATGTACTTTTTCTCTTCCTGATAATTCATTTTTCAGCAAACCCCTTTCTGAAGGATTATGTTTCCATAACGGGATTCGTCTCCTGTCTGAACGATCACAAATGCATCTTCTGCTGTTTTGTAAAACGGAAGACGATCTATAAATTCAAAATCATGGAATGCATCATCTTTGTCATATTTGTTTAAAAGTTCTCTGTATGTTTCCCAAATCTCCGGAACCGGCTCTGTCGGGAGGTTTCTCATAAGTCTCACCGGGTTATCGATAAAGTTATCCAGCGGAAACAGCTGCAGTATTGCTTCCAGAAGTTCCGGAATCATAATGCCGTCCATACGGATCATTTTTTTTGCATGTGCGGTTCCAGGAAAGTTAGCATCTGCCAGAATCAATACATCGGAATGTCCCATTTCCATCATTGTCTTTACCAGTTCCGGAGGTAAAATTTTTGGTATATTTCTCAGCATTTTGTGTTTCCTTTCTAATTCTGCTCTGTTTTTGGGCGCAAAAAGCACCGCTGCAAAGTCCATTCTTTGCCAGCGGTGCCTTGCTTTATTATCCAGATCTCATTATGTTTTATAAACTCGTGTTACCAGTTACTCTGAATCAGAAATTATTTTGCTTCTTCTTCAGTTGTATCTTCTGCTGCTGTATCATCAGCTGCTTCGTCTGTTTTCTCTTCAGTTGTATCTTCTGCTGCGTCATCACCGGAGATAGCGTCTACACCACCTTCAAGATATGCATCTACGTTGTCTTTTGTGATCGGGCGGAATGGAATTCTTGTATCAGGCTCAACTTCTTCGCCTTTAGCTGCTGCAACTGCAACATCAACACCAACACGTCCCTGTCCTGCGGAGTCCTGAAGAACGGATACACCATAGGAACCATCTTTAACTGCTGCAACTGCATCATCAAGACCATCTACACCACCGATGATGATGTCGTCTCTGCCTGCTGCCTGTGCTGCGGAAAGAGCACCCATACCCATATCATCGTTCTCGCAGATGATAGCTTTCAGATCATCACCATAAGTTGTGATCCAGTCTTCTGCAAGTGCCATAGCTTCATCACGTTTCCAGTTAGCTGTCTGAGTAGCTACTACATCGAAATAGTCAAGCATTCCGACTTCTTCGAATCCTGCCATACGCCCAACCTGTCCTGACTGTCCCATAGGTCCTTCAATGATCGCTACTTTGGATCCTTTTTCAAGTCCGGATTCTTCCATGAACCATTTACCGAGAAGTTCACCGGATTCCTGATCTGTACAACCTACAAATGCTGTGTAATTCTTATCACCGATGTCGCCATTGTCAACGATGATCGGAACACCTGCGTCATTTGCCATGGAAACAACAGGAGCACTTCCTTCTACACTCTGTGGAATTACAACAAGAGCATCTACTCCTGCTGCCAGAAGAGTTTCGCAGTCACTAATCTGTTTATTTACATCGCCGCCTGCATCATACATAAGAAGCTCTACGCCAAGTTCTTTTGCCTCTGCCTCAGCTGCATCTGCAATAGCTGCTACGAATGTGTCAGAGTTGTCTTTTGATGAGAAACCGATCTTGATATCAGCATTGTCCTTCTCTGCTGCTGATACTGATACATTAAATGCACCCATTGTTGCAATCATAGAAACTGCAAGTAACCCACCCAAAACTTTTTTCTTCATATTTTGCTTCCTCCTTAAAAGAAATTGTTATATTTTTAATATCACAGTGATATTAAATTCACCATTATTCAGTTTTTATTTTTGTAGTGCTTAATTATGCTTTTTTACCTTTTGTTCTCATATCCAGAAATACTGCGATGATGATCAGTAATCCTTTTACGATCTGCTGCCAGAAAGAGTTGATGTTCATCAGGTTCATGGAGTTCTGTAACAGGCCCAGAATTACGAAACCGATGATAGTTCCTGACAGAGAACCGATACCACCGCTCATACTTGTTCCACCGATCGCTGTTGCAGCGATTGCATCCATTTCATAGGATTCACCAGCTGTCGGCTGACCGGAACTGATACGTGCTGCAAGGATCAGACCAACCATCCATGCACAAATAGAAGACATTACATAAACCATAAGCTGTACTCTCTGTGTACGTACACCGGAAAGTTTTGCGGCATTCATGTTACCACCGATTGCAAATACGTAACGTCCAAAGGTTGTCATTGTAAGAATGACCAGACCAATGATACAGAAGATTACCAGAAGGATGATCGGAACCGGGATTCCCAGAAAGTATCCCTGGCCAATTACCTTAAAGCTCGGATCGGAGATGGTGTACGGTTTACCATTGGAATAAACCTGTGCAAAACCACGTCCGATAGTCATTGTTGACAGTGTTGCAATAAATGGCTGGAATCCTACATAGGAGATGAGCCATCCGTTAAATACTCCACAGATAGCGGAAATTACCAGTGCTGCAAGACTTGCAAGGAATCAGTTTGTACCGCTCTGAAGCAGTGAACCAACGATAACACCTGTGATAGCAACTACAGATCCGACTGAAAGGTCGATACCGCCGGTAAGAATTACGAATGTCATACCAACTGCCAGAATACCATTTATGGAAATCTGTCTCAGGATATTAATGATATTCTGACTTGTCAGAAATACATCTGATTTGATGCTCATAAAGACAATGATAAAAAGAGCAACAAATACAAGTCCAAATTGTCTCAGGATCTTTCCTATATCTTTTTTCTGTGTCATTGTTCATTTCCTCCAAATGCTAAATTCATAATAGCCTGCTGAGAAGCTGTTTCTTCGCCTTCCAGCTCTCCTTTTACTCTGCCGTTTGCCATAACCATAACACGGTCACTCATTCCGATCAGCTCAGGCATTTCAGAGGAAATCATAATGATCGCAATACCCTGTTTTGCCAGATCGATCATAATGTTATAAATTGCGGCTTTTGCACCTACGTCAATACCACGTGTAGGCTCATCCATGATCAGCACCTTAGGCTCTGACATCAGACATTTTGCTAAAACAACCTTCTGCTGATTACCTCCCGAAAGACTGGATACCAGATCATCGATTCCATTCATCTTAGTTGCCATTTTTTCTGTATATTCTTTTGCAAGTTTTCTTTCCTTCGGCTTCTGAATGAATGATGCCCCGGATAATTTATCAAAGTTCTGTAAAGATACGTTTTCTTTAATATTTCTGCAAAGCACCAGTCCCAGTTCTTTTCGGTCTTCTGATGCCATTACAATGTGATGTTTGATTGCATCCTGTGGATGTCTGATCGTAATCTGTTTTCCTTCCAGATAAATTTCTCCGAAATCCAGTTTGTCATAACCCACAAGTGCTCTCATTACTTCACTTCTTCCGGCACCTACCAGTCCCGCCAGTCCAAGAATCTCACCGGCTCTTACTTTAAGATTTACATCTTCAAAAACACCTTTTCTGGTGAAATTCTTCAGTTCAAGAACTACTGCTCCTTTTTTCGCCGTGTTGGTCGGATAACCACCTTCTAGCTCACGACCTACCATCATGTTAATCAACTGTTCTCTGGATGCATCAGCAACCTTGACACAGCCTATAAACTGTCCGTCTCGAAGTACAGAAACTCTGTCGGCAAGTTCAAAAACCTCTTCCATTCGATGAGAGATATAAATAATTCCGACTTTTTTGGCTCTCAGATTATCAATGATATGGAACAATGTCTCTGTCTCTTTTTCTGATAAGGAAGAGGTAGGCTCATCCATAATGATAACTTTTGAATTGTAGGAAACCGCTTTGATGATCTCCATCATCTGAATCTGAGCAATATTCAGATTCTTCATTTTCATTGTTGGTTTTATGTACTGGTCCAGTTCATATTCAACAAGAAGCTCCTGTGTTTTCTGATTTAACTGCTTTTTATCTACAAAAGGCAACCCTTTGATTTTTTTCTGTTCCCTTCCAAGAAAAACATTCTCTGCAACTGTCATTTCTGGAATAGGGCTTAATTCCTGATGGATCATGGATATTCCGGCATCAAGTGCTTCTCTGGCCGACTTGAATTCAACTTCTTTACCGTCAAGAACAACCTTGCCTGCGTCTTTTGTATAAATACCCATAATAATTTTCATAAGAGTAGATTTTCCTGCACCATTTTCACCCATCAGTGCGTGGAGCTCACCTGGTTCAATACAGAGTTCTGCTCCTTTTAGTACAGTTACTCCGGAGAAAGCTTTATCAATTCCTGTGGCTTCCAGTATGTATTTGCCTCCCAAGACTTTTCTCCTCCTTCAATTTTCTATTCAATAACCAAATCCGGGTTTTCCGAGAAATGTTTCAGAATCACGATTGGATCTGTGGTGGATGGATTTGTAATCACAACACCTTCTTTTGCTGCTTTTTCAGTTACAAAATATTCGTCATGTGTCAGCTGTCCATAATGGATCAGTGCCGGAGATTCGATTTCCCATTTTCCGAAAGTTCCGTGGCCTTCCAGACAGATCAGACCATATGGTGCGCTGTCTTTGATTGTTACAGTCTGTCCCGGGAGAACAGTCAGGCGTTTTGCACAGACTGTTTCACACTTATAGCAAATCCACTCTTCAATGTATCCATCTGCGATCATGTCTTCCATCGGTCTCACCGGCTTCGGTGCCATAAAACGGTTCTTATGGAAATCAGGATCTACGTTCTTATCCCAGTCGATAACATCCAGCAGGTATTCATAATTTCCAAGCTCTTCTTCCGGTGTGTTCTTCCAGAGAAGATCTTCTCCTACAATCTGTCCGTTCAGAAGGACTGACTGATACATTGCGTATACATCTGATGCAAACTGCGGTTCATAAGTACAAAGGCTTCCAGGTGCATGTAATACTCCCGGAGGTACATCCCATCCGGTATCAAGATCCAGCTTATATGCCATTGCCAGAGAAGTGATTCTGTTATCTCCTTTTGTAAAGTTTTTCAGAGATTCAAGAACTTCTTCTTTTGTAGTTTCAGGATTCAGTCCGAAGAAAGTAAATGGAAATTCTCCACCGTGGTTATTTAACTGTGACGGGAAGAAATACATTTCCGGTTTTCCTGAAGCACCAACTCTGTTCGCATGCTGATCTCTGTGATGGATGTGATGCGGCAACGGGCCTGCATTATCAAAGAATTTGGAAAACATCGGCCATCTGTGATATTTGTTCCAGAGTGTCTCTCCGATAACCTCTGCTCCCAGAAGTTCCACAACATCTCTGAGCAGGACTTTTTCTTTTCCTTCATCATCAACTACAACATAGCTGAGGCCTTCATCTTCCGGTGTATCCGGCCCATTCTCAGCCCATGTGGTAGATGAAAACCATCTCTCATCTATTCCACCTCTCTGACCCAGAACAAAATAATCATCCGGATGAAGTTTGATTCTTTTTCCCGGTCTGCAAAACGATCTCGGTACCCAGGTAGGAGCAAGTCTTAAAATTCCGCCACCCTGTTCCAACGCTTTTTCAGCAAGTCTTTTTTTATTTTGCATATTATCCTCTCCTTTTTGGTAAAACGTTTTTCTAATGGTTAAAAAAAATAGTCTTGTTGATTATTGTGCTTTTTGCACTATTTTTCACATAATATACATATGTTTTAAGTGCTTTTGCCGTCTCAAGATAGATTTATCATATCCTTTTATATTGTATTTGTCAATTGATTTTTGTACACAATTTAATATTTGTAAATAGTGAAACGTTTTTCTGGTATGTTTTTGTTAAAATTGCACAATATTTTTTAAGTTTTACCCCACCGTTTCGTAAAACGTTTTTTCATTTGTTTTGATTATACAATTATTTATATTTTTTGCAAATTTATCTACAAAAAAATCCCCGACGCCACCATCATCAGATGATATCGGGGATATCCTTTTACCAGTCGACCAGATTCCAGTCTTCCGGTGCATCTTCTACTGTTGATTTTCGTACAACAAGTCTTGCATTCATTTTGATACCTATTGCATCATAATATTTCTCATCCTGTTCTTCTATTCTCTGAAACAGTATCTTCGCCGCTTCGATCCCGGCATGTCTTTTCCGGATATGGATTGTTGAAAGTGACGGTTCTATCACACTCGAGAGGAAAACATCATCATATCCCATAAGTTTGATTTCTTCCGGTATTCTCTTTCCATATTCTTTCAGGACTTTCAGCGCACCAATCGCCATCTGGTCGTTTCCACAGAATACACCGTCCAGATCCGGCACCTGTTCCAGTAGCTGTTTCATACATGTATAACCGCTCTGATGGCTGTAATCACCGTAGGTCATCATTTTTTCCCTGTCATAATACATGTCATTCTTCTTCAGGCAGTCTTCGTAGCCTCTTATACGCTCCAGCGCGATCTGCAGTTCTGTGGCACCCGTAATATGACATATTTTTTTGCATCCACAGTCGATCAGGTGCTGCACTGCCTTCTGTGCATTTGCATATCCGTCAAAATACACAGAATCAATCCCAACGTCCGTCATGTCACGTTCCATACTTACCAGCGGGATTTTTTTATATTTATTTGCCTGTTTTCTCAACTGTGAAAAATATTTTTCTGCGCTCTCATTTGATATTGAAGAGACAAAAATAATTCCGTCTACCCGGTTCGCTATCAGTCTTCGAAACAACTCTTTTTCTCTTTTGATTGCATCCTTGTCACCATAGGTTGCCTGTGTATCACAAATGATGATCTGATATCCTTTTTCTACTGCTACTGAATTGATTCCCTTTACTACGTACGGATAAAACACTCCGCACATATCTTCTGTGATCACTCCGATCGTTCCCGTTTTATTATTTTTCATGCTTCTTGCTATCGGATTAGCCTCATAAGAAAGCTCTTCTACAGCTTTTTCTACACGCATCACCAGATCCGGGCTTACATATTTTGATTTGTTCAGGACATTGGACACCGTTGAAATGGACACTCCTGCTTTTTTTGCAACATCCTTAATTCCACTCATATATTTTTCTCAGCACTCTCCGTATTCTTTTTTCATTGCCTGCTTCATTACTTCCACAGGTGCTTTTCGTCCTGTCCACAACTCATAAGCCAATGCACCCTGATTTACCAGCATTTCCAAACCATTAAACGTTCTTAAATTATGTCTCTCTGCCTCCTGTAAAAACGAAGTTCTTAATTTATTTGGAATTACATCACATACTACCAGATCCTTCGGCAGTTTTTTATACTGAATATCCGGTTTTGCATCATCCTGAAAACCGATTGATGTTGCATTCACCAGAATATCTGTATCTTCCGGAATCTGTACACAGCCATCCCACGGCATAAAATTTCCTGTTGCAAGTGTCTTTTTGTTTATAATATCCACAAGTAGCTGTGCATGGTCTCTGTTTCGGTTGATCACCATAATATTACGCATTCCTGCCCCGGCCAGTTCCACAGCAATAGCTCTGGCAGCACCTCCGGCGCCCAAAATCACTGCGTTTTTCCCTTCCGTAGCGACATTTCCGTCTTTCAGACTTTTCAGGAAACCTTTGCCATCTGTATTTTCACCGGCCAGTTTTCCGTCTTTCCAGTAGATTGTATTTACGGCACCCATGATCTGTGCGCTCTCTGAGACTTCATCCAGATACCGAAGAACTTCTCCCTTATGTGGCATTGTAATATTAATCCCGGTAAAGTTCATTGCGCGCAGACCCTTCATCGCATTTTCAAGATCACCGCACTTTACCTGGATTGTCAGATAGTCCATCGGTATCTGTTCTGAATCAAAAGCAGCCTGTTCCATAATTACTGTAGGATTATCATCTACTGGATCACCGAAAACGCCTACCAGCTGTCTCTGATACTTTCCCCTCATACATATACCTCCTGTCTGTTTATCTCACATTTTTTCCATAAATTCAACAACGGCATATGGTTCATTATTCCGGTCATTTAATAAAATTTTAGTCACACCATCTGCTTCTGCTTTTCCCGGGAAAATTTGATTATTCAACCGTGCCTGCTGCTTATATTCTGCACGCATCTGATAAATCTTATAGTTCGCCGGAAGATAATCCATTGCCATCTGTACATACTGGCAATTGTTTACATGATGATTCGTATCCAGGTGATGCTTCTGGACATAAAATACATCTTCTTTTATATATTTCTCTGGTAAAACGATTTTCCTGGGGGCATAATCCATTTCCAGTTTTTCTTCCAGACCATACCCCTCCATATCTCTTTCGGTCAGCCTGACGGGAACCCCATTCTCTCTGTTAATATACGTCCAGAAAGTATTTGCATAAGCCAATCGTTCGCCATCTGCTGTATCCATAGTAAAATTACGAAAACCCATAAACCCCCGAAAACCATAAGCCCATGTAGAGGTTCTGATCTGTTCTCCCAACGCCGGATAGCGTTCAACAATCACCTGCCATGCAGACAATACCCAGAAACGTTTCCATTCCTTCAGTACTTTAAGGCCAAGTCCGACTTCTTCTGACTGAAATGTGCTACAATCCTGGAAATAGTTCAGAATCCCCGGCAGAGTAAGCAGACCATTTTCACCGGTCTCACTGTATCGTACTCTTCCATCAAAACTATATATCATAATTTCCGCTCTCTTTCAATGTATTTCTTTATATTATGTTATATTTTACCATGTCTTTTATCTTAAGGTCAATTGTGGTATGCTGAATGCAGAAAAT
>OLPL01000838.1_pt1 | contig 21474 bp, 18 predicted proteins | sample 1673211 | NCBI WGS metagenome assembly OLPL01 (sample SAMEA3136766, study PRJEB25190) | human gut metagenome | reverse complement strand
GGAACAGGGCGGAGGTTGTAAAAATGTGTCTTTATGAATATGACGAAGAAAAACAAAGAGAATTTGACAGGGAAGAAGGCAGAGAAGAACGCCAGAATACCCTGAGAGAAAAAGCACGTGCGGATGAAGAAAAACTTCGGGCAGATGAAGCCTTTCGGAAAATTGCTATATTGGAAAAGCAACTGGCAGAATTGATGAAATAAAAGAAAAATTGTTCGGAAGTGGCGTTTGACATTTCTGAATAGTCATTAAGAGTACATAATGTGAAAGCCAGAAAAAAGGAAGACGGTAAGAAAAAATTTACCGTCTTCCAGATGATATTCAGGAAAAAATTTCAAAGATTAAAAACAACTTCCTGCGCAGCCTTACAAAAGTATCACCGGGCTTGTGCAGACGAGGTTTTCGATGATGGTTTCTTTCTCGAAAAGCATCGGGATGATGATTGCATGGTCTGCGAAAGAAGTCAGCGGGATCCGGGCGGAGACGTTGCAGGTGATAACCTGATCTTTGGTGCGGAGGGTGATCTTGTAATCGTCCTCAGCGAGCGGTTCGTAGCCCGGTTTACCGGTTTGGTGGATGGTGAAGGTGAGTGCTTCGCCATCGTTATGGACTTCCAGCAGAGGTCCCTTGCATATCCAGGTGCGCTGGTTGTGGATCGCGTCGGAGAGTTCCTGGCAGACATCGCCGTCCGGTTCGCCCAGGATATAGGTGGAGTAATGTCCGTGCAGGCTGCTGTTGCCGTGAAGATCCATGCCGCAGGTAGCAGCCAGTTTCTCACCGGAGAGTACCAGGTCTTCCCACAGTTTTACGCCCTTTTCATTGACTTCGTGGAGCGGTTCCGGGTTGTTGAAGATCTCGATGAAGTCACAGCAGGAATAATCCGTGATCGTCATCTCGAAACGGCAGCCCTGTGCGAACGGCCATCCGAAGGAATACGGATGAGCGACACCGACCAATGCCCCTTTTTCGCGGGCAGCCTGGAAGAGAAGTTCCGGTTTGTGTTTGTTGATATTTTCCCACGGCACATACTCGGTCAGGTTCAGGCAGAGGATATGTCCGTAGTACGTGGTATATTCCATGCCCGGGATAAATGCGATCGGCTGTGGATGCTCTTTCAGATAATTTTCAATTTTGTAATGTCCGGAGATGGTGTTGTGATCGGTCAGGGCGAACGCGTCCACGTGATCTGCCACCATAAAGTCCGTCAGTTCTTTGCAGGTAAATACTGCGTCGGATTCGTTGGTATGATTGTGTAATTCCAGTCTCTTATACATAAAAAGTCCCCCTTAACGTGCGCGTACCGTCAGCTGATAATCGGTGTTGTCCAGCAGTACGGAAAATACCAGAATGGTTACTTTTAACACACCCTCGATAGTCGGCTGCGGAATACAGCCTTCCGTGGCTTCTGTTGCGGTAAAATGCATATGCCGGGTTGTCAGCTGTCTGTGGATATTGCCGATGAACGTGTCGTTCAGGGTTGCCATGGTGTGGATCTCGGTTTTCATACCGTGATAGACGGCGTCCTCCCATTCTTCCGGTGTTGGTTCTTCGATCCCGTACTCTTTTTTACAGTAGTCGAGCAGGTGTTGTTTCAGTTCCGGTGTCACATCTTCCGGGCGGAAGTGCTGCGGTCCAAAAGAAAATTCAATATCCAGTTCTTCATAAGTCTGATCCAGGCAGACGGTATAGGAAATCTGACCGATAAAGTCCTTGCATAATTTTCCCCCTACCTGGTAAATGGTTTTCATTTCTTCCATAGGTTTCTCCATTTCCATTTTCTATAGTAGTACCTTCTTTTTCAGAATACGCAGACCGGTTGCGCATGTCAATAGTCTGAAAAAATTCGTAGAAAAATCCAGTTATTTTGAAAGTTATGTGCATTATAGGGAAAAACCAGATTTGCTATAATGGTCGCAAATACGGCAGAAAGTAGATACAACTGATGCCGGACAGATTGACGAAACTGGAAAACATGCGAAAATAAAGGAGAGTCACATGGAAAAGAGAACACTTTACAAAGAAGGAACATACAAAAAAGGAAATCTTCACACCCACACCACCTGGTCAGACGGTATGCATACGCCGGCGGAGACCGCGGAGCACTATCGTAGCAAAGGGTATGATTTTCTGGCACTGACGGATCACTGGGTTTACGGGATCCATCCGGAACTGAATCGGGATGATTTCCTGCTGTTCCCGGGAACAGAGTTGGATATCGAGCTGCCGGGAAGAAAGGATCATCATCTGGTAGGTTTCGGTCTGCCGGAGACAAACCGGATCCCGGAACATTATACCTTTGAGGAAGAACGCAAAAACGGTGTGCTGACAACGGCAGAGCGTATCATCGAATATTTCGGACAGAGAGGAAATGTAACACTGTACGGTCATCCGTACTGGTCAAAGATCGATTCTACGGATATCAAATATCTGCAGGGCATGATCGGTATGGAAATCTACAACCACGGTTCTGAATTTTTCGGAAACAACGGCAATTCCGAGACGTATTTTGATCATTTTCTGTTCGTGAGAAATAAAATCTTCTGCTTTGCCACGGATGATGCCCACGATATCTCAGAACACGATCTGGGTGGATTCATCATGGTAAAGACGAAAGAATTTACCCACAGAGGAATCCTTGAGGCGATCAAAGACGGAAGCTTTTATGCATCTTCCGGACCGCTGCTCCATGATTTTTATGTGGAAGACGGAGTTGCACACGTGACCTGTGAGCCGTGCCAGCATATTTATTTCCAGACACCGCACCGGGGAGACTGTCTGTTCAGTGATGATGGAGACTGCCTGACCGAAGGCAGCTTTGCGTTAAACGGGGATGAAGAGTATGTGAGAGTGACGATCAAAAACAGCAGAGGACAGAAGGCATGGACACAGCCAATCTGGTTGTGGCTGTTCTGATTGATGATAGAAAGTAACCAATTGTGAAGGCACTGAACAGTTACGACAGAAAAAAGGACATACAGGAGGAAGAATATGTTAAAATTAGTGACTTTTAATATACGATGTGATTATGACCAGGACGGAGCCAACAGCTTCCGGTTCCGCAAACCTGTGATCTTAAAGAAACTTGCCGAGGAGAAACCGGATGTGATCTGCTTTCAGGAAGTGCTGCCCCATGTGGCAGCATGGCTGAAGGAGAACCTGACGGAATATACCGTGATCGGCTGTGGAAGAAGTGAGACACTTGAGGACGAGCAGATGACGGTCGCTTTCCGTACCGATCGTCTGAATCTGATCAATATGGAAACCTTCTGGCTGTCCCCGACACCGTATGTGCCGGCAAGCAGATACGAGGAACAGTCCATCTGTCCGCGTGTGTGCACGGAAGTGGTACTGGAAGATCTTCAGGAGAAGAAAGTCTTCCGTCTGTGTGATATCCACCTGGATCATCTCGGCGTGCAGGCGAGAACCCTGGGACTGTCTCAGATCCTAAAGAAGATGGATGATGCCGTTTTATTCGCCAACGCACCGGTGATCCTTGCGGGTGACTTTAACGCAGAGCCGGACGGAGAAGAATTTGCCGTGATGAGAGAACGGACAGATTATGTCAACTATACAGAGGGCATTGGCATTACCTATCACGGATTTGAACCGGAAGATGAACCGGAACGGATCGATTATATTTATATCAAAAAAGCAAAAGAAGGCTATGCAGGACTTACCTGCCGCAGTGTAAAAAAATGGGAAGACCGCGACAAAGAAGTATGGCTTTCCGACCATTATCCGATTTGTGCGGAACTTGAGTGGATAAATCTATAAAAAATACTGGACATTTTTCAGAGTGTAGATTTTTCCACTGGTGCCGGAAGAAATGTCCATTGTGAGAAAAACAGCTGCTTCGTATAATAGCCTCATCAAATAAATGAAGGAGGAAATCTATGAAAGCAGCAAGTGTTGAAAAGGCTAAAAAATATAAGCCGAAAAAACAGCCGCTGAAGAAACGACTGGTACGTTACTGGCCGTTGTATGTGATGCTGATTCCATGTATCATCTACTATGCACTGATCTGCTATGTGCCGATGGCGGGTTCTGTTCTTGCATTTAAGGATTATTCCTTTAAGAAAGGAATCTGGGGAAGCCCATGGATCGGTCTGAAATATTTCAAGACCTTCTTTTCCAGCTATGATGCACCACGACTGATTAAGAATACACTGACAGTCGGTGTGATCAAATGTATCCTGGAATTTCCATTCGCTATCATACTTGCCCTTTTGCTGAATGAACTTCGCAGCATGAAGTTTAAGAAGATCTCGCAGACCATCACCTATCTGCCGCATTTTCTCTCTTCTGTTATTATCGTAACTATGCTGCAGAGAATTCTGGCACCGAGCACCGGTGTTCTGAATCAGACAATCGCAGCACTGGGTGGAGATGGAAGCACATTCTTCCTGATGGAAGCAAAATATTTCTTCAGAATCCTGTTTTCCATGGACCTGTGGAGAAATATCGGATGGGATTCCATCATGTATCTGGCAGCAATCAGTTCCGTAGACCTGGCATTGTACGAGGCAGCAGAGATGGACGGATGCGGAAAACTGGGAAAAATGTGGCATATCACACTGCCGGGTATCCGGGGAACGATTGGTCTTCTGTTTATCATGGGAGTTGGCGGACTGCTTTCTTCCGGTGTAGAACAGATCTGGCTGTTACGTACACCTGGTAACATGTCTCTGGCTGATACCCTTGATGTATACGTTCTGCGTATCGGTATTCAGGGAGGACAGTTTGGATATGCGACGGCGATCGGTCTGATCCAGGGTCTGGTAGGACTGGTGCTTGTAGTAGTCTGCAACCGGATCTGTAAGAAGATCACGGAAGTCGGACTGTGGTAACAAAAGGAATAAAAAAGGAACCTGAGAATTCAACGAAGTGGAGGAAACTACATGAAAAAGAAAATGGTAAAACGCCTGATGGCAGCTTCCATGGCAGGAACACTGGCAGTGACCATGTTTGCAGGATGCGGCGGCTCATCTGATAGCAAAGACAGCAGTGCAAAAACAGAAGATACCAGTGAAGATAACTCTGACAAACCGGATACCTGGATCGCTGACCGGACCATCACCGTACAGGCTTACGTAGATGATATCGGAAATACGCTTCCAAAAGATTTTAACAACACCGAAACCATGAAAAAGATCACAGAACTGACCGGTATCAAACTGGATGTAAAATATACACCTGGTGACAGTGATGCAAAAGTTATGGCTTCGCAGCTGGCTTCCGGAACCATCCCGGATGTTATCGTATCTTACCTGGATAACTCCACAAGACCGGAGTTCCCGCTTCTGTACAAAGCAGCAAAAGACGGAATGTTCGCAGATGTATCTGAATACATGAAAAACAGCGAAGTATATTCCAAATATTATGAAGACGATTATCTGCCGGACGATACAAAGAACAACATTGTATTCCGTGATGACCTGGATGGTGTATATCTGTGGCAGATGAGTATCGATGAAATTGACCGTTCTCTGGAATATAATGCAGATGAAGAATATGTAGGAGGTATGTATATTCAGAAAGCAATTGCAGATGATCTGGGGGTTGATACCACAGCAATCAACACACAGGAAGACTTTTATGATCTGCTGGTTAAGATCAAAGAAGGCGGTTATACCGATGACAACGGAAATGCTGTTTATCCCTTGGGACCGAAATACTGGGGCGGATCTGTTGATGCTCTGAAATATATCGCAACCGGTTATCTTCACCATGGACTCTACCCGTGCAGAAGAAGTATCCAAAAACCACAACTCAGCAATTATCGCTGACGTGCATAATTACGAAGAGATTATTTACTCCAATGATGACTGGATCCCGTTAGGACCGTTGAACGATATTGCCGATGACAACAAGGAAGTTGTACATGGAAAGAGCGGTCGTGGATGTATGGCAATCTCCGCAGATGCAGAGAATCCGGAAGAAATCTTCCAGTTCTTTGACTGGCTTTCTACAAAAGAAGGACAGATCATCGCACAGTATGGTGCAGAAGGCGTATCCTATACAATGGAAGACGGCTACCCAAGACTGACAGATGAAGTTGCAGAAAAACTGAATGATGGAGATACCGATTATCTGATCAACACCATCGGTGCGGGATTCGGTGGATCCGGAAACTACTTCTTCGAGTTTGTTCTGACAAACAAAAACAACAAAGATAACTTTGGTGAGTCCCGTCCGGGAGCATCTTCCGGTAACTCTACTTTTGCAAGAAGTGTACAGATTGCAGAAGATTACCCGGTAGAAAAGAAACTGGTTCCGGGGCTGGATGCAACAGCTTATATGTCCGCGGACGAACTTGCGGATGTAAAGACACAGATGGATCTGCTTGACTGGGATGAGACATTCGTACAGGCCTGCTTCGCAAAATCGGATGATGAAGTAAAAACAATCATCGAATCTTTCCGCGATCAGCTGAAGGCAGCAGGGATCGATCGTTTTGAAAAATACGTAAAAGATATATACGAAGAGGATCCGGACTCTGTATCTTTCTACGACTAAGACAAAGAGATCCTGCCTGCCCCGGTGGCAGGCAGGGGAATGAAAAGCGGGTAAGTTACACTTACAGAAAGGATTGGGTACGCAATGCACAAAAGAAAGATAAAAGTCAATCCGATGGATCAGGCACTTCAGATTCTGATCTATCTGATCATTATTGCACTCTGTCTGATCATTCTGCTCCCCTGCCTGAACGTAGTGGCGCTGGCATTCAACGATGGAGCGGATGCAGCGAGAGGTGGCGTATGGTTCTGGCCGAGACAGTTCACCATGGATAACTTCAAAGAAGTATTCAAAGACGGAAGTATTACCACAGCTTATGTGATCACGATCGCAAGAACTGTAATCGGAACGTTTTTAAGCTTAATGGTAACTACTCTGGCAGGTTATGCACTGAAACAGGAAGATCTGCCGGGAAGAAAGATCATCACCATGCTGATCACATTTACCATGCTGTTCGGTGGTGGTATGATCCCTACCTATATTCAGTACAAAAACTTACACCTGTTAAACTCTTTCTGGGTTTACGTGGTTCCGAGTCTGGTGAGCGTTACCTATCTGTTGATGGTACGAACCTTCTTCGAAGGAATCCCGGACAGCCTGGAAGAGTCAGCCAAACTGGACGGCTGCGGATTCTTTCAGACTTACCTGAAAATCATGCTTCCGTTAAGTAAACCGGTAATCGCCGTAGTTGGACTGTATACCGCAGTAAATCACTGGAACGACTGGTTTGCAGGAGCATTCTATGTCAACGACACCAAACTGTGGCCGGTACAGACTGTTCTGCAGCAGATGTTGACAAAAGCAATGAATTCACAGCAGGAAGTAACTTCTGTTGCACAGGCACTGGCACATAACACCGTGTCCGTAACATCCGATTCTTTGAAGATGGCAGCAGTTGTTGTTACAACCGTTCCGATCCTTTGCGTATACCCGTTCGTACAGAAATATTTCGCACAGGGCGCAATGATCGGTGCAGTAAAAGGTTAAGTAAAATATAAAAGGTTCTTTGCCTCGTTCAGCATTTATATAGAGATGAATCTATGAGCGATGCGGGGAACCTTTTTCTATGAAAATAAAGTTGAAAATTACTGTTTCTGGAAAAATTCAGAAAAGCAGATGGAATAGATAAAAATGCGATAAGTATAAAAAGTACACCACATGGTGACAGAGAATCATGATACAATGAGTGTTAGATTCAAGGAACAAAACGGGCTGCGGAAAATTCCGGGCACAAAAGAGAGGGAGAAGGTATGAGCGCGAAAAAGTGGGATGTTTATGTATACGGCGATGTCAATATTGATATCGTGATCCCGGGTGTGGAAAAATTTCCGGAACCGGGGCAGGAAGACGAAGTTTCCGTGATGGAGACCTTTGTCGGCGGCGGTGCCGCATTATTTACCCTGGGTGTCGGCAAACTGGGACTCCACCCGGTGTTTCAGGGGGAAGTAGGAGATGACTGTTATGGCGAACTGATCCGGAACAAATTCCGGGAAAGCCATGTAGACGATTCTCTGCTGACGGTAAGCAAAGAGTTAAAGACGGGGATTTCGTTAAGCTTTACAAATGAAAAAGACCGTTCCTTCTTAACCTACCGGGGAACCAACGAAAAAATCAGTATTTCCAACGTAGATGTGGAAAAAGTGAAAGAAGCCGCACATATCCATGTGACCGGCTATGCGGGATCTATTAATCACAACGAATACCTGGAACTGCTAAAGAAGATCAAGACAGAGACACAGGCAACCGTATCGTTCGATGTTGGCTGGGACTCCACCGGAGAGTGGAAACCGGAGATCCGCGATCTCTTCCCGTACATCGATGTGCTGTTTATGAATGAGACAGAAGCAGAACATTACGGAAGAAAAGAGAGCGCCGAGAAAGCCGCACGGGAATTTGCCAAAACCGCAGGTATGGCAGTCATCAAGATGGGAAAAAAGGGTTCCATCGCAGTGAAAGACGGCAAACTGTATCAGGCAGCGCCGTACACCGTGGAGGCGGTAGACAGCACAGGAGCCGGAGACTCCTTTAATGCCGGATTTGTCTACGGATTCCTGAGAGGAAAATCCATGGAAGAATGTCTGAGATGCGGAAACGGATGCGGAGCACTCTCCGTAACCGCACTGGGCGGCAATACCGGATTTCCGACAGAAGAGAAACTGGAAACATTTATCAAAAGTTACGAAGCATAAAAAGAGATACTAAGGAGACAACAAGGAGGAAGAAAACATGAAAATCGCAGTGATCGGAGGAGCAGGAGTACGAACCGTCATCTTTATCAACGGACTGTTAAAGAGATACAAAAAACTTCATATCGACGAAGTGGTACTTTATGATATCCAGGAAGAAAAACAGAAAATCATTGAAAAGTTATGTAAACATGTAGTGGAGAGAAACCATGAGGAACTGAAAGTATGGGCGGTATCCGATCCGGTGGAAGCTATCACAGGTGCAGATTATATTGTAACCACTCTGCGTGTCGGTGGAGATCACTCCCGTGTGGTAGATGAGACCATCGCTCTGGATCTGGGTGTGATCGGACAGGAGACTACCGGTGTCGGTGGATTTTCCATGGCAGTCCGTACGATCCCGGTTCTGATCGAATACTGTGAACTGATCAAAAAATACGCACCGGACGCATGGATCTTCAACTTTACCAATCCGTCCGGTCTGGTAACCCAGGCACTGCGAAGCGCAGGATATGACAAGATCATCGGTATCTGCGATGCACCGAGCAGCACGAAGTTCCGTATGGCACACGATCTGGGTGTGGAAGAAGACAATCTGTATGTGGAATTCTTCGGATTAAACCACCTGTCCTGGATCCGCAGCGTGAAGAAAAAAGGCGAGGAAATCTTACCGGAACTGCTGGCAGACGATGCATTTTTACAGGGCGTACAGGAATTCTCCATGTTTGATCCGGAACTGCTTCGTTCCATCGGATTCTTACCAAACGAATATCTGTATTATTATTATCACAGAGAAAAAGCACTGGAAAACATCCAAAAATCAGGTGCAACCAGAGGAAAGACGATCGAGAACGTCAACATTCACATGATGGATGAACTGAAACATATGGACATCGACGCAGATCCGGAAGGTGCATTACAGATCTTCCTGTATTATATGCAGGTTCGTGAGAACTCCTACATGAGCATCGAGTCCGGACTGGCAAAACGTCCGCTGCTGGAAAAAGGTCAGCTGGAAGTACCGGACGGCATGGGATATGCAGGCGTTATGCTGGACTGCATCGAAGGTATGCAGAGCGAAGAAGGAAAATACCTGGTACTGTCCGTAGAAAATAACGGAAGCATCCCGGGACTGGCAGACGAAGATGTTATCGAGACCACCTGTCTGGTATCCAAAGACGGCATCCAGCCGGTCAAAGTAGAAGAAGTGCCGGAACACTGCTATCTGCTGATCCGTCTGATTAAGATGTACGAAAAACTGACCGTTGAGGCAGTAAAGAATCATTCCAAAGAAACCGCTGTACAGGCATTGATGTTACATCCGTTGGTAAATTCGTATTCTCTGGCAAAACAGCTGGTAGACAAATACGACGAAGTGTACGGTGGAATCTTTCACTGATGTTGATAAAGTTTTCCCCTGTATAACCGGGAAACTGTGTGGATATACAGGGGGAAAAAGTATGTGGGATGTGGATAAGATGAAGATCAGATGGACAAATCAGGCAGAAGAAGCGCAGACAGAAGTTTTTTTCGAGAAAGGAACGGCGACACCGGAAAATTTCCGGAGACTTGGGAAAAAACGGGGCGGTGACTGCCGGATCGCAGTAAAAAGAGAAGGATTTTCCGAGGAGGAATGGGTACAGATGCTGTGCAATGGGGTGTGCAGTCTGTACGACGGTGCATATCAGTTTTCCCGCAGTGGGGTGAAGATGCTGGGAAAACAGAACGTATACGAAAACAGGGATGTACTGTGTGATTACGGGGACACCTGTTATACGTTTGTATTGGAAGGCACAGCGCAGGAGATAGAAGCGCTGGAGCGTGGGGAATTATTGGGACGATGTAAAGGATATGCCCGGACGCTTGGAAATCTGCCGAATAACTATCTGCATACCGAAGATTTGGCATCTTATGCACAGACGCTGGCACAGGAGCTGGGAATCAGCTGTGAGATCTATGGCGATCAGAAGCTGGAAGAGCTTGGATGCGGCGCTCTTTTAGCAGTCAATCAGGGAAGCCGCAGAGAGGCTGCCATGGTGGTACTTCGCTATGAAGGGACACCGGGGACCGACTGGACGGCGCTGGTTGGCAAAGGACTGATGTTTGATGCCGGGGGGTATCATCTGAAGTCTATCGATGGCATGAACGGAATGAAATACGATATGTGCGGGGCAGCGGAAATGCTGGAGATGCTGGAGTATCTTGTCACACAGAAGGTCGAAAAAAATGTAATGGCAGTGCTGATGCTCGCAGAAAATGTGATCAGCCCGGATGCGGTAAAAATGGGCGATGTGATCACAACCCTGGCAGGAAAGACCGTGGAAGTCTATAACACCGATGCGGAGGGACGGCTGGTTTTGTGTGACGGTATCACGTTTGCGCAGCGTATGGGGGCGCGTACCGTGATCGACCTTGCCACCCTGACGTATTCGGCACAGAGTGCCCTGGGAGATCAGGTGGTGGCGCTGTTTGGCAATGACCGGGAAGCGCTTCGCAGCTGGGAAGAAACAGCGGAGCAGACCGGAGAATATTACTGGCAGCTGCCGATGGGACCGATCTATCACAGGATGATCGAGTGGTCGATCTGCGCGGATTTTGCCAATTATGCGCCGGGAAGAGGTGCAGGCGCCAGTGTGGCAGCGTGTTTCCTGGAAAACTTTGTGGAAGAGGGAACCCAGTGGATCCACCTCGATATGGTGGGACCGTCGGTGGTGCGAAAAGAGACCGATGAGATGGCAGAGGGAGCCAGCGGCGCATGTATGAGTACCCTGGCGGCTTATTTGACAAGATAACAATACACGGACGGAGAAATTACGAAAATAGAGAGAAGGGAAGTAGCATTTCACAGGCGGGGGATGTTACGGATGGAAGAAACAATGAATTTTACATTTGATGGAAATATCTCCAGAGAAGTTCTGGAAAATTACCTGTCCCGGAGTGTGACGGCAGCAGGTTTATATGAGAGCAAAACACTGGAAGATGATCTGCGTGCGATCCGGGAGATGGGCGTAAAATTTCTCGGAAGAGCATCAGGCATCTGGTATATGACAATGGATGACGAGGAGCATTTTCGACTGTCAAAGGAATTGGCAGACAAAGTGCATGCACAGGATCCGGAAGTCATCCTGCAGTCCTGCGTTTTCGAGTGGATCACACGGCGGATGGAGACCGTAGAGATCCCGGACTATGTGTTTGAGGCATTCGGTATGGAACCGGAACATCGGAGTTTCCGTCTGGACGATGCGTTGTTTACGGATGAGTCCAGCGGATATACCAGCAGAAGAGACGATCCGGCAAAAGACGGCGGTATCCCGGATCTGTCCCGGCAGGAGGCAAGACTGTGGTTTTACTACCGGGCAACCCGCTACATTGACTGCGGCTATGAGGCACTGCATATGGGACAGGTACATCTGTACACCGCAAATGACAAGGGAATGGCAAAGACCGCAGAGCTGTTCGGCATGATCCGCGCGTACGCAAGGATTCACGGAAGACGCCATAAGATCCTGCTGGACGCACATACGCATGGGGTAAATATCCGTGGAAAACTGCTGTTTGACTACCATGCGATGCCATTTACCCGTATGCCGCTTCTGGAAGTGCCGGGAGAAGAACTGGTACTGGTGCGTGAGGGTTACAGCGAAGGCGGAGAAAATCCAAACGGATGGTCGGCAAAAACCATGCCGTATCTGATGGAATACGACAACTGGGGCGGACTGGTCGTTGATGACCGGGAAAAGATTCCGAGAGAGGAACTGGCATGGAGAGACTGGTGGGGCTACGATCAGATCGCCTGGTTTGCCAACCAGCCGGAGGCAAGCCGGAATCATTTCCTGGAATATACCTACAAATGGACAGAGATTAACAATCCAAATGCATACTTTGAACTGCCATTTCGCCGGATGATCCACAACGCGGAAGTGTTCATGAAACGCGGAGATAACGGGGAGATGGATGCACAGGATTTTTATCAGATCAACACGAAAAGCGCAGCCTGCCCGATGGGATTTGACCAGGAAGAGACTGCAAAACGCCTGTGGGCGACCGGACATAGCCTGCGTGAACAGGCAACCAATCCGGAGATGCTGATCCGTTATGGTGCGGAAAATGTCTACGACGAAGAAACCGGCATGAAACTCCCGGAAAAGATCGTTGTCTATGGAAGTTTCCAGTCACACGTCGGAGCCGTAAAAAACGATTCCAACAGCGAACTGACCAGAATGTACTATATCGGGGACAACACCTATACGCTTTCTGTTGTCATCCCGTTTGCGGGAACCTACGATTATTCCGTGGCAACCTACGGAACGTTATCCGCAACCTACCAGTCCGACGGATACCCGAGAAGCGGTTCCTCGAACAAGGCGCATTTTACCACACAGAAGGACAATATGGTGGTACGGTTCCGGTATCAGTTTATAACCAATAAAGTGACAGTCGAGATGTTTGAATAAAGAAAAGACCCGGGTGAGGGGTGTCGATGAAAAAGCGACGCCCCTCACCCGTTTTGTCTTGGCGCTAATGGGATTTTGGTCGAAAGTTGGAAAGTACTTTCTGGTCAATTGCAAAATACAAATATGCAAAACCGACAAATATAGACATAATGCTACAAAAATACACAAAAAAGAAAGAAAAATTTGTGTAAAATTAATAAAAACTATTGAAAAATGTAAGATCATTGTGTATTATGAAACTACAAACAAAAGAGGAGACAGGAAGAAGGAACTAATAATAACGAAGGAGGTGGTATCGTGGATAGGAGGGACCATGATCGATGCCAAGAACTTTACGTGAAATATAGAGAGTTTATGTATTGGTACGTGAAAAAGCATTTTCCGGATTTGCCAGAAGAAGACATTCGTGATATTCTACAAGAGGTGTGGACATCATTATTGAATGCGATCGACAAGTTATATGATAAGGGCGATGAAGGTCAGTTTGCCTGGTTGATCAAGGTGACTCAAACCAAGGTAATCGATTACTACCGCTCCCGGAGGAAAACAGAAGAACTGGGAGAAAAGATTGGCCTTGCTTTACAGGAACAGAAAGAGGGATGTTCCGTGCAGGACACAGTAATCGCGAGAATGATTGCAATGGAACTGGTAGAAGGACTGACAGAGAAAGAGCGGAGAGTCCTTTCCATCGAATATTTCTCGGATACGAACGATGAAGTCTCGAATGCCTTCAAATGCAGACGAAGCCGTCTGAGAAGAAAAATCGAGGAAAGTTTTGGAGTATTCAGAAAGAAACGATAGGAATCTATCAGTATCATGTATTCGGATGATGTTATTCACTTCACCGTGAAATGGCTTCCGCAAGGAAGCAGAGAAAGGATATTCGATGAAGAAAAAAGATAAAATATATGACAGTCCGGAATACAAGCAGATCAGAGAACATCTTCCTGAAATTTTAAAAGAAATGGAACGTGACAAGGGTCTGAAACAATATCAGATGCCGGAAGGCTGGAACGAAGACTTCGAACGCATCTACCAGGCAGAACACCGCAAAGAACGAATCCGCAACCGCATTCTTGCTGGCGCATGTGCAGCGATCATTCTTGGCATTGGAGCCGTTCATGTGGGAGAGCGTCTGGAGCTGACTTCGATGGTGCAGGCGGATGATATTGGGAAGACTACGGAAAATGGGTTTGAGGAAGGAAAGTATCAGTATGCAGTAAATGGTAATGCGGAAGAAGATGAAGAAAGTTTGATTATTGATGATTCAGATGAAATTACATTTGAAGAAAGTAATCTGCAAACGGTATATGAAGCGTTAAAAATGGAAACAAAAGCTCCGATGGTTTGGCTGACAGGTATAACAGGTGACAGTAAGGTTACCTATGCGGCATATAATAAGAGATATAGGACAATCAGCTATAGAATACTTGTGAATGATACATATATTTATGTAAGTCAAAAAAAACAGATAGAAGAAACATCCGAGGGAATAGTGAATAAAAAAGAGTTTGTTCAGGAAGTAGAAGTATCAGATTTAAATATGAAAGCCAATATTTATGAAAGTACACAGGACAACAGCATGTATTGTAATTTGAGTTATGACAATAATACTATTTCTATTGTTTCAAACATGAATCTGGAAAACTATATTAAGCTGATAGCGGGGCTAGAATATCATTAAAGGAGAGAAGTGTATGAAAAAATATATTGCCTTGGTATTGAGTTGCCTATTGTTGGTATTACAGTGTAATCTTGTATTTGCGGAAGAAACAGAACAGTATGAGATGGTCGAGATGGAAAATGATGACATATTTACGACCACATCACAGGGAGAAGTAGCACCATGTCTGATGTATATTGCAAATATTTATACATCTGTGTTAAAAATTAGTTCCAATCAGGTGGGCATTCGGGCAGAAACTGTATGTAGCGAAAACGTTAAAACTATCACGGTAACGTATGTTTTACAGAAATGGAACGGAAGCAAGTGGGTGGATGTAGCATCTAAAACGGCATCTGCATACAATACTGCACAGGCGGTAAAAAGCTATACAATTACAGGTGTATCTTCGGGAAGATACAGAACAAAAGCAATAGCATCTGTAACCGGGTATAATGGATACTCAGAAACGTTAACTGGTTATAGTGGAAGTATCACATTATAAAATTTGATAAAATCCCCTTCCCCCAGGCACCACTTCTAAAAGTGGAACGCCCCCGGGCAGGTGGTTTTATACCCCTTACTCCCCAGATCAATTGTCTTCCATAAAAATCTTAGAGTAAGGGTTTCAGCCATCACAGAGGAACAAGAGGCAACCGCATCCGCCGAAGTTCCGCTGGGATGGCTGTTTTTGTATAGATGCATAACAGTCGCCAGGATCCTGCATAAGTGTGGGTCCTGGCGACTGTTTGCGTAAATTACTCGTTTTCAGGAGAAGTCTCAGATTCTATCCGGTACTGATCGAAGATACCGCGTACAGCCTGATGAAGCTGTGGTTTCAGTTCTTCGAGCCCTACCGGCTGCTGATAAAGAATTGCGTTATAACTGGTTCCGCTGACCAGTTCCAGAATCATATACATCATCAGCTCCGGTGAAGAATAGCTGTGATTGGCGTTTTGCAGCATTTTATCATAAAGGGTATGGATGGACGGAGTATCTTCACTGGGGCTGAAAAACAGAGAATTCTTAAAAAATCCCCAGCTCAGATGTTTGGACAGCAACCGCACCAGGTTCAGGTTGGATGCCAGCTGATCCAGAATATCATCCATAATAAAGATTACCTGATCTTCAAAATCCCGGATCTCTGTATGTTTTTGCAGTTTGAGATAGGAATTCTGAAAGACTTGACTGGCTTTGTGAGCGATCAGGTGATTGCGGATATCGTATTTGTCTTTGAAATACAGATAAAAAGTTCCTTTTGCCACACCGGCGTTTTTTACGATATCAGAAATCGAAGTCTTATTGAATCCATTGTCTATAAAGAGAGAAAAAGCGGAATCCAGCAGGGATTCCCTTTTTTGTTGCTTGTTATGATCGACTTTTCCCATACCGGGATCAGCCCCCTTTCTGCGTGTGCTTTGCATAAGCGAGGCGTGTTCCGAAAGCATGTGTAACATGTTCAGGATTATGCCCGCTGAAATATAAAATCCTTATATTTCCCATATTATAAGTAAATGTCTACAAAAAAGTCAAATGAAAATTGGTCATTTTTTTATTTTCGGAAAGTTGCATAAAATACAAAATGACTTTTAGTCAACTTTTTGCTGAATAAATATTGACTATCGGTCATTTATAGGGTATAACAATAAATGACCAAAGGTCAGTAAGAAAAAGACCAACGGAAAATTATAAGAGAAGGTAAGGGAGGAACATGATATGGAGAAGCTGGGAAGGAAGATCGTCAAGTTTCGGATTCCGATATTTATCATCGGATTGCTGTTGCTGATTCCATCTGTCTTTGGATATATCAACACAAGAGTCAATTACGACGTACTTTATTATCTGCCGGATTCTATTGAGACGATGCAGGGTCAGGATATCCTGGTAGATGAATTTGGAACAGGAGCCTATTCGATGTTTATCTGTGAGGGCATGGAAAACAAAGATGTGGCGAAGTTAAAAGAACAGATTGAAGATGTGGAACATGTCAGCAAGGTTGTCTGGTATGACAGTTTCGCAGACATCAGTATCCCGATGGAGATGCTGCCGGAGGATATCCGGGACGCCTTTAATGCGGACGATTCCACGATGATGTTTATCATCTTTGATACGACAACATCCGCCGATGAGACGATGGATGCGATCGAGGACATCCGTGCACTGGCAGGAAAACAGTGTTTCTTAAGCGGTATGTCAGCTATCGTTACCGACACCAAGAACCTGGCAGAGTCCGAGGTTGCGATCTATGTACTGATCGCGGTTGTCCTCTCCTGTATCGTTCTGGCACTGACGATGGAATCTTATCTGATCCCGGTATTTTTCCTGTTGAGTATCGGTATGGCGATCATCTATAACATGGGAAGTAATATTTTCATGGGACAGATTTCCTACATCACGAAAGCGCTGAGTGCAGTCCTTCAGCTGGGTGTTACGATGGACTACTCGATCTTCCTGTGGCACAGCTATCAGGAACAGAGAGAAAAAGGCGAAGAGGATCATAAAGAGGCGATGGCAAAGGCAATCGCAGCTACGATCAAATCCGTAGTCGGAAGCTCGATCACAACGATCGCCGGATTTATCGCGCTGTGCTTTATGAGTTTTACCCTGGGTCTTGACCTTGGTATCGTCATGACAAAAGGTGTTGTCTTCGGCGTGATCTGCTGTGTTACCGTACTTCCGTCGATGATCATGATCTTCGACAATGCACTGGAGAAAACGAAACACCGTCAGCTGATCCCGGATTTTCCGAAGATTTCTGATTTTGTGGTAAAACACCATGTGATTTTTGCAGTCTTGTTTGTGGTATTATTTATTCCATTTGCTTATTTCCAGGCACATGCAAGCGTGTACTACAACCTGGATGCCAGCCTTCCGGATAATCTGCCGAGTGTGCAGGCAAATACCAAACTGTCCGAAGAATACGATATGGGTGCAGCACATATGATCCTGCTGGATAAGGATCTGGATGCCAAACAGAAATACAACATGATCGCCGATATCGAAAAAGTAGACGGCGTGAAACAGGTACTCGGTCTGGAGAGCATCATCGGACCGGCATTTCCGGAGAGTATGATCCCGGACGATGTGAAAGAAATCCTGGAGAGTGATAATTACGAACTGATGCTGATCATGAACGAATACGCGGTAGCATCCGATGAGGTCAACAGTCAGCTGAGTGAGATCAACACGATCCTGAAACAGTACGATCCGACCGGTATGCTGGTAGGGGAAGCACCGTGTACGAAGGATCTGATCGAGATCACCGACCACGACTTTGCAGTTGTCAGCGCGGTATCGATCCTGGCAGTATTCTTTATTATTTTCTTTGTATTTAAATCGATCTCCCTTCCGGTGATTCTGGTTATGGTCATCGAGGGTGCGATCTTTATCAACATGGGTATCCCGTTCCTGACGGGAACCAAACTTCCGTTCATCGCTTCCATCGTTATCGGAACGATCCAGCTGGGCGCGACCGTCGATTACGCGATTCTGATCACCAGCCGTTACGAGAAGGAGCGTGGAGGAGGAAAGAGCAAGAAAGAAGCAATCCAGATCGCGCACAAGACCAGCATCCGACCGGTCATGGTATCGGCGTTCAGTTTCTTCGCCGCAACTTTCGGTGTTGGTATGTATTCCCAGATCGATATGATCAGTTCTCTGTGTCTGCTGATGGCAAGGGGCGCGCTGATCAGTATGTGTGCAGTATTATTATTCCTGCCGGCAATGTTCTGGCTGTTTGATGGAATTATTTGTAAAACGAGTCTGAATTTCAGACGGAAACATTAGGAGGAGATCGTTATGAAGAGAAAATATGTACAGGCAATGATGACAGGTATGGCAGCGATGCTGGCAGTAACCGTTCCGGTGACGACTGTTGCCGCAGCGACTCCGGAGAAAGAGCAGACCGTCTATGTCAATGCCGATCAGAATGGAAATGTAGAGAAAGTGATCGTAAGCAACTGGCTGAAAAATGCAGACAAAGAAAGCACGGTGGAAGATAACAGCGAACTGAACAATATCACCAACGTAAAGGGTGAGGAAAGCTATACCCAGGGAAGCGACGGCAAACTGATGTGGGCAGCAGATGGAAATGACATTTACTATCAGGGAGAAACCAGCAAGGAACTGCCGGTATCCGTAAAAATGACCTACTTCCTGGACGGCAAGGAAATCAGTGCCGCAGATCTGGCAGGAAAGAGCGGAAAAGTAAAGATCCGTATCGATTACACGAACAATTCTTCCCGGACCGCGAAGATCAACGGCAAGAAAGAGACTATTTACACGCCGTTTATGATGGCAACCGGCATGATTCTTCCGACGGATACCTTTACGAATGTAGAAGTAACCAACGGTAAAGTGATCTCCGATGGAAATAATAACATCGTCCTGGGTATCGGCTTCCCGGGACTGTATGACAGCCTGAAACTGGGTGACCTGAATTCCTTCAAGGACAAAGAAAGTCCGGATTATGTAGAGATCACCGCAGATGTGGAAGATTTCTCCCTGGCACTGACCGCTACGGTAGCAACCACCGGTACCTTAAAGGAACTGGGACTGAGCGATATCGATGATCTGGATGATTTGCAGGACAGCCTCGATAAACTGACCGAATCCTCCACCGCACTGGTAGAAGGAAGCCGCGCACTGCAGGAAGGCATCCAGGAACTGGACAGCTCCGCAGATACCTTTGTGGACGGTCTGAACAGCGCAGATGACGGTGCAGGACAGTTAAAAGACGGTATCGATACGATGAACAACAGCAAAGGCAGCCTGATCTCCGGTATCGATCAGCTGGTAGCCGGCATGGAAAGCCTGGGAAGCGGCGCAGGAAGTTTACAGAGTGGTGTAAAATCCTACACTGACGGAACCGAGCAGCTGAACGCCGGTATCGCACAGGTCAACAGCGGTGCGAAACAGTTAAATGCAGGAATCAGCCAGTTAAATGAGAAGAAAGCAACGCTTACCGCAGGTGTTGCACAGCTTTCCGAGGGCGGAAAACAGTTGGAGAGCGGAGCAGCCAGTCTGCAGTCCGGTCTGGTGGCTTACACCGGCGGAGCAGAGCAGCTGGGTACAGGAATCCATACATTATATGATACGATGGAAGACAAACTCGGCAATGTCGGAGAACTTCCGGGTGCGGTAAGCGGACTCATGGACGGATGCAAGAAACTGAGCGCAGGAGCAGCAGCGCTGCAGGCAGGAGCAGATCAGGCAGCAGCCAGTGCTTCGAAACTGAACGATGCCGTGACAGCACTCAGCGGAGCAGTGACCGGAACCAAAGCAGCCGTATCGGCAGCACAGAGCGCTGTATCAGCACCACAGGTTGTAACAGATGTGACAAAAGCAAGTGAAGCAGCCAGCGCAGAGGCAACGACAAAAGCAAAAGAGGCAGTGGCAGCAGAAAATGAAAAAGTAAATGAAGCAGCCAGCACACAGGCAACAGAAAAGCAGAGAGCCAATGTGGAAGCTGCTCTGAAAGCTGCAGGTGTGGATGAAGCCACAAGACAGGCAGTGTTAAATAATCTGGCAGGTATTCAGGTCAATGTGGGCGTACAGACCAGTCCGGAAGTCAGCGTCCAGGTGGATGCATCCAAGGTAAGCACTTCCATCAGCCAGGAGACAAAGACCACACTTGCAGGTGTTCAGGAGAACCTGAAGAAAGTAGAGTCCGGTCTTGCCGGTGTCAGTATGACAGAAACCGAAAAACAGATGCAGTCATTGAAAAACGGAGCAGACACCGTGGCAGCAGGAACCGCAAATCTTGCCAAGAGTGCGGCAGCACTTGGCGATGCCGTAGAACCGCTGACGACATTCTCAACGATGGCACAGACCATGCTGGGAGCTGTAAATCAGCTGAAGGAAGCCAGTGATACACTGACTGCCAATGATACCACGCTGAATACCGGAGCAGCAGCTCTGGCAGAGGGAACGAAATCTCTGAACAGCGGACTGACCACCCTGGCATCCGGCGCATCTGCCCTCAGTGACGGTGTCACACAGCTGGCACAGGGATCCGCATCCCTGACACAGGGAACCGAAACCCTGAAAAAAGGATCGGACACCCTGATCGCAAACAACAGCACCCTGAAAGACGGAACAGCAAAACTGGTAGCAGGAAGCAGCGCCCTGATCGTCGGCGGCAAAGCTTTACAGTCCGGTGGAAATACGTTAAGCGCAGGTATCCAGAAACTTGCAGACGGCGCCGCACAGCTGAAATCCGGAACCAGTCAGCTGGCAGACGGCGGCAAAAAATTAAAAGAAGGAACCACGAAACTTGCAGACGGCTCCACAGAACTTGCAGACGGTATGGAGGAATTTGACGAGGAAGGTATCCAGAAGATCTCAGATCTGGCAAGAGATAACCTGACTGCCCTGATGGATCGTCTGGACGCGGTGACAGAAGCCGACAAAGACTACACCGCATTCGACGGCTGGAAGAAAGATGCAGACGGCAGCGTAAAATTCATTATCGAGACAGCTGCAATCAAGTAATTGCTTTCGAAAAAAGCAGGGGAAACTGTTTACAAAAGATAAAGTCAGGACCGGAAGAGATTCCGGTCCTGATATTATCATATCGGAACTTCGATTTGCGGGATAAATGAGAGCGTTTCAAGTTTTGTGTAAACAGAAAAAACTGATATAAGATATGTCATTA
>OLPL01000833.1_pt1 | contig 21575 bp, 21 predicted proteins | sample 1673211 | NCBI WGS metagenome assembly OLPL01 (sample SAMEA3136766, study PRJEB25190) | human gut metagenome | reverse complement strand
TCATCACTTAAATCTTCCCATTTAAAATCAGACGCTACTTTTATCTTTAATTTGAAAGGTGCCTGATCATTTTCTGCATTTGTTTCTAACGTCAGTTCAACATTTGCACGATTTTCATTCTTACTTTTTCTCACCTGCACATTAAAGACATTCTGCATCTCAACATCATCGTCATTTTTTCCACTTATAAAATCCGGATTAGTTACAAAATTCACTTCTACTAGATATGGGTTTAAAAATTGGAATTTACTTGGCTTCATTTTATTCTTTCCTCATTTCATTTGATTACGCTGCTTGTAAAAATCCATCATCATCATTAGATAACTCAACGCTATCTATGACCTCAACATATTTTTCCTTTGTTTCAATTGAATATTCTTGTTCAATCACCGCAGATTGTTCTAAAGTCCCACCTAATTCATCCACTTGCTTGTTTATTACATTACTCAAAAGAGGTAGAATATAACCCTGGATCGTTCAGGTTCATTCTTTTCTTAGGAGGAATTCCCCCTTTGTATTTCTTCATAAGTTCCTATGAATCCATTTCTATCAATTTTCCAGAGTTATCCGGCACCATCTTAAGATTACTTATACTTAATGTTCCGCTCTCTCCATCTATATACGACTTCGTAAAAAATACCGTAAAGCATATCTCTGAAATTTTTTCCAATGCTACTCCATTTCTTACTACATTCTTGAGACCGTACCGAAAATGTCTTTTTTCGCTACTTATATCATTTGTTTTATCCACAACTTTCGCACCTGTATCATCTTTTATTTCCAGCTGAACAGCTTTTATATCCCCTGTAGCAGCTGCGTCAAACTCTATAAAATATCCTGCATCATGGAAAACAGACAGATCTTCACAAGGAATATATTTCATCAATGCCATTGCAAATTCCTTCATATTCCTCTCTTCTACACCGCTAATATCAACATTCATTTCGAAGTGATCCGAATATGTTACTATTTTTGCAACCTTTTCATCTCCACAGGAAATAATTGGTATTACTTTAGAAAATGGAGTATAATCCTTCAACAGATCAAGCTCGCTTCTTTTATTGATCAAATCATCAAATCTTGTTTTTTTCTTCACTGGCTTTGGTATAATACTCTCCATATTCTCTTTCGCATAAATTTTTCCATTGTCTGTTGCTATATTCACCTGTCCTCCTGGTACATGAAATACAGTGTTTGGCTCTTTCTCTTTTCTGTCATCAAAATATGTAATTCCATCTAGTGTTAAATTAATAGAAATATTGCCATTTAAATCAAGCACCCCACTGTGACTCGTCAGGCAATCGTTTTTTATTAAATCCTTGACTATATCATCCAATGCCATTTCAATACTTGGGATATCATCAAAATATTCGTAATTCAATTCAAAATTATTTTTACCAGTATTATTTCTATAATTTAATGCCTTTTTCAAAAAGACTTCACTATCTTTTCGCATTTTATCCTCCTACTTTACATACTGCATGATGTATTTCTGCAATTTAAGCAAATTATCAAGTAAGTCTGGAATGCCGTTCACTATCGTAATCATAGGTGTAAGTGATGCCAAACAAGTTCTCAACTTACTTTGCCTTGGTTCTGACTCTTTCAATTCTTCTTCCGCCAATTTCACAGCTTCTATAATCTTCTCTGCATTCTCTCTATCCAGATTTCGCACACTCTCCATAATTTCTTTTATTATATCATTCAATTCATTCACACTTGCTCCGTTATTCTGTGTTGCGATTAAAATTGAATTATCTTTTGAAATATTTAATTGTCCCCCGTTTATATTAAATGTCATATTGTCTATTTTACCCATAAGTTTTTTATCTTCTCATTTTAATACATTATATCAAATAACGATTCCTTTTTTGTTGTATGAGCCCCATCCATTGCATGGTTTGACGTTTACATCTGTTTGCAACATTAGCGTCCACTAAAAAAAGTCATAACTTTTTCAGTTTTTTGACAAGCCTTTTCCACTTCGATACCTTATTTGTTTTTTTAACTGGAAATAAATCATATAATTCACCAAAATTGCCATTTTCAATTTTGCTAAGAATATTTTTTCGTTCTTTCTTTTCTAATGCAGCATAAAGTAATGCAGGATTTTCTCTTGCGGCTTCTTCAAGTGTTGTATCTCTATACTTTACTCTATCCTCTAGGTTTAAAAATGCCTCTCTTCCCTTTTTTGAATGAGTTAATACAATAGAAGTTCCTTTCCCATCATCCATTTCCGGTACAATATCCCAAATCCCCCAAAAGTCTCCTAAAGTAATATCACTGAGCCGGGCATATCCTTTGAAAGTGCAAAATTTACATGATTTTCTGGATATATAGTCGTTACAAAATAACTTCATATATAAATCATCATTGCTAACCGCTGAGTACTTTCTTCCGTCCGGATATACTATCACACTAGAATAAGAATATCTACTCCAACCAGTCTCTTTAGACCTTTGATTTATCGAACATGGCATTTCTATTTCTCCATCCACGCGTTTTCGTTCATCAATATATTTTTTCCATGCCAACGGTGAGGGGATGCCATGACAAACAAAATCAACGCAAAAAAGATTTGCATAATCTTTTTTTAAAAAAGACTTTAAGCCTGCAACTTGGCAAGGCGTTCCAGAAAATAGAACTTCTCGTTTATTATTTAACTGACATTCAATTTCAGAAAAAACACCCTCTAAGCTACTCTCTACATACTTAGCTCCTCTAAGCTTATGTAATTTTTCTATTGTATCTACGGCTATATGTTCAACCATCCAGCTATCATTATATGCCGCACCATAAACAAGTCCATTTTTGGACAATACCTGCAAAGCTAATTCCGTAAAAATTCCACCTGATGAACTTTCTGACCTAATCTGATTATCAAGAGAAAACGCTGCAAATGCACTTGTACTTTCATTGTCTATTTCAGTTTTATTTAAAATTGGACATACTCTTTCGCACAAATTACATTTTTTACAATACTCTGCATTTGAAAGCTTAGGATATGCAAAGCCAGCCTCATCATAAACTATATCTAAACAATGCTTGGGGCATTTTGATACACAAGCTGTACAACCAACACATAAATCCTTATTTGCTAAAGTAGGCATCGTCTTTCTCCCTTACATAAAATTATTAATATTTAAAAATCTTTGTTATAGGTGCAACAAATAACTTTTTTTCATAATCATTTAAAGAAAATCTATACATAAGTAGCGCATAAATTCCAGCAAACACAACTATATTTACCAAAAAAATCAACCAGTTATTAACAACACATATTCTATTCAATGCCAAACCGACCACTGTCATTTCAATTGGAACAACTGACATCTTTAATATATTTTTCCAAAACAGTGGAATGTTTAACCCTGTCACCTTGTAATAATATATATTCATTACAATTCCCTGGCCTGCAATATATGCAACACATGAACAGGCAGAGGCTCCATATATTCCAAAATACGGAACAAGCAGATATGTCGATACTACATTCACAATTGCAATAATCAAATATACAATTGACCGAAAATGATGTTTATTTTGAGCTGTAACAATTGTTAGTCCTGTATTTTGAATCAATGGTACACACAATGGAAACATTGTCAAAATAGCTACCCAATATGCGCCTGAATACCCCATTCCTGCCCATAATCTAATAAATGTTCGACCGAAAACGGTGAATCCAGATACAATTAAAGCAATCACGATAAATTGTAATCTACCGATGCGAATAAACAAATCTGTCAATTCGTCTTTTGGCTTATCCTTAATAACCATTCCCGTCACTCGCGGCGTCAAAACACCCGATATTGATGTAGATAAGTTCATTACCATATTATTAAAAGTACTGCCCACATTATAAGTTGCAACAGCTACACTTCCTGAAAGCATCCCTAAAATCACCTTATCTGTTGACCAAAACAACATATCCACTATTGAACCAATAAATGAAAATGCAGAAAAACCAAACATTTCTATAATCAAAGGTCTAGGTAACTTTGCAATGATAGGCTTAATCTTCAATTTTTTCAAACAATATATAGCATTTAAAGGCAACATTATAAATTGAACTATTGTGGCCGCAGTTGCCATTCCTACAGAAGCGTATCCTAAATATAGTGCAATCAAATTGGCTAACGGTGCCAACACCGTTGAAAACATATCCACTAACTTTCTAAATATATATTTTTCATGTGCTATTACCATAGATGAAAATACACTATTAGGGAATGACAAGGCTGAATTAAATGTCATTATTATTACTAAAATTTTCATTTTTTTCAATTCAACATTAGACAATCCTCTACGAAAAATAGGTTCAATGTTGTTTGCAATTATTGTGCCACATACAAGCACTAATACGGCTAACATACAATATAATATCAAAAAAAAGCCAAATGATTTTTCTTCCGATTCTTTATCCTCTTCCGCACGATATTTTGAAATATATCTTATAATAGTACTTCCAAACCCCAAGCTCAATAATGATAAATATGATACCGCAGAAGATGCAAGTGAGAACAATCCATATTCTGACTGTCCCAACATTTTTAGCATAATCGGAGTATATATAAAAGGAATAATCGTACCAAGTCCTAAATTAACATATGACAATATTACTCCTGATTTTAATTCATTTTTTTGCACAGCACCCACCTCTTTAAACCAGATTTTCAATAAATTTCTTACTCAAATATGCTTTAGAAATATAACCTGGCATTATGGTTTGTAAATGTGTTCTAATTTCACGTTCATGATCCACTATCCAATCAAAATGTCGTGCAAGTTCTGAAGCGTCACTTAATGTTTGAACAGGCAAAACATAATTTTCGTCCGTTCCGAACAAATCAATAGCAATCCCTCTTGATTTTACAGAATATCCCAAAACTAATGTTGGTACACCAGATGAATATGCCGCAATAGTTGCATGCGTTCTTGCTCCAACAAAGAATCTACACCGGGCAATATATCCCTTCAATTCCATACAGTTATGATCACCAATCACTAGAACTCTTTTTGTATCTTTGAATCCATCATATAATTGTTCTAATATTGTAAGATCATCATTCCCTTCGCAAACAACATGTGGAATCAGTGCTATGTTATATTCCGTATTTCGAAGAATGTCTTGAATAAGTAATTTATAAGCCTCAAAAACTAAGTCTGCGTTTTTCCCACTTTGTAAAATCAAAGGGCTTGCATTTATTCCCACCATTTTTCCTTCCACCCAATTGCTTGGCAATGGAAGCATCGCGGTTGAAAGTGTAAAAGCCGGATCTGATACTTTAATCGTATTATCATTAATTTGTTTAAGTACATTATATGAAATAGACTCCCTAGCTGTAATTAGATCAAATGATTTTAAGTCCTTCACTATTTCTGGATGCTCAATTATTGCCGGCTCTACACTACATCCCCAAAGGACTAATTTGGCACCTTTTCTTTTGATATTTCGGTTAATGGCTGCTAGTAGATCAGTTCCCGGGTAACAATAATTATCTCCCCCAATAGAAAAACAAATATCATTTGAAGTAATATTATCTATTAAGGTTTTGTATTGATATCTTACAGCTCTATCAATTTTTCCCAATATTTTAGTTTGAACTGCAGCCAGCCCCCATTGTATGCTTCCTCTTTTAATTTGCTTTTGCTCATCCAAACGCAAATCACATATTTGGTCAATTCCGTATCTTTCATCCGACACAGGATTTCTAGAGTATAAACTCACTGGTTTATTAATAATATTTACTGTAGTACGGACAATTGCTTCACATCCATGATTACTACTACCAGCATGAATAAATAATTTATACATAAAATTCTCCTCAAATTACTTTTTCATAATTAATTATTTTGCTACGATCTAGCACTCCTTTAACAGTAACGGAAAACAAACTCTTTCTAATTTTGGAAGTTATTATTCCCAATAAATATAATATAGTAATAACTACTATAAGATGCGGAATCATCCATATGCTTCCTACAAAAAATTTTCCTCTTAACAATTCATATATGAACAATCTACTCGTATTTATGTCGCTATGTACAAAATATACATCAAATGCTGCTGCACTTATCGCATTTATTCTTTTGTTACATCCAATATCCAACTTAGCAAAAAAGCAAAAAATGCATACAGAACTTATTATTATAGTTATGAACGCGTAGCCAAATGGATTAATAAAATAGCTCAATATAAAGGTCGATAATGAAGAAAGAACATATCCACCTATTAATTTTCCTTTGCTCAACTTTAAGAAAAAAGACTCTGATCCAAACCGATTATAATAAGCCCCCAACAAATACAGAGTTATAAAATTTGTAATACCATATCCATTATCTAATACAGGTGAACTCAAACCGAATGAATACCATATGCAAAATATACTCAATTGAACAAACAACAATATTCGAAAGCTATTCTTATCTAATTCACGCAAAGTTTTATTAATAAAAGGTACTAATAAGATAAGAATAATATATGTTTCTACAAACCATCTTTTTCCATCAAAGAACGGAAATGCTGATAAAAATAATCTCTTCACAGACCATACTGAATTATTAGTAGCAACACCTATTAAATATCCAACTATACCATAAAATTCTGTAACAATTACTAAATCAAGAACTTTCCGAATGCCAAACTTATTTTGTCTAATCAAAAAATATCCCGAAATCAATACAAAACAATTTACTAACGGACATGCAACACTATTAATAAATTGAGAAAAAAACCACGAGAATTCCGGAAACACTGCATTTTTCACCATTCCACCCAAATCACCTGACAAATAGTGAATCGCAATTATTCCGCACATGGAAATAATTCTCAACAACTCAAAATTTGAAATTCTTTCTTTACTCATTGCCCGCTACTTCCTCTTTATCCTTTTTCTCACTTTATGTACCAAACAAAATCCTCGAATCATTATATTGGGCAAACCAATACAATTCCCAATTGTTTTCACATCATAATTAGATAACAAATCACATGTAAATTGATAATAAATTAATATTTTTTCTTTTAAACAACTATTATCGCATTTTATTTTCTCTTTCACCCACAAGCCATATCCTCTTGGATTTTTCACAAAAATAGAACTCCCTTTATTTGTCAAACCATCCTTTTGATATTCGTATAAATAAATAATATCATTATAAAATCTCATTAAATAACCATCATTTGACATGCGATTATAAACCACCGCTTCTGTCATAAAATTTTCCCCCGAAAATTCCGGGAAACGATATTTTCTATGAAAATCCGTATAAAACGCAATAGCTCTTTCCCCACCCAATACTTGTTTCCCGTCTTCACAGTATGTTTGCATAACAGACAATGCTTTATCCAAATATGGTTCTTTAAACAACTTATTAGGTGTATCTTTTATAGTGTATCCTTTATTAGCCACAATTCCACTTAATTTAGGATTAACGGCAATTATCTTAAACCACCTATCTATTTTTTCCAAAGCATTCCCTGTTAATTGATCATCTGAATCCACCGTGAAAAAGATTTCACCTTCAGCTAAATCTAATCCTTTATTAATTGCCCTATGCTTTCCACCATTTTGTGTTTTATAATAACGAATTGCAAAGTTAGCTTCTTCACCCCATTTATGAAACATCTCGTCTGTATTATCCTCTGAGCCATCATCTACAACAAGCCATTCAAAATGTTTGAAAGACTGTTGACACAGTGATATATATAATTTTCCAATTATGTATGCTCGATTAAACGTTGGAGTAAAGACAGTTATTCTATATTTAAACATTATTTTCTTCCTCTTAAAATATATTTTCTAAACCGATTCGATATATATCCCCCAAGACCTTCTTTTTTGACACAATGCAAAACTCCATATACCTTCTCTCCTATTTTCACCCCAAAGACAGCACAAATATTTCTTAATCTTTCCTGCTGTTTTCGCGTATTTTCATCTTGCCACGATGCATTATACCAATGAATGGAATGCGTTAATTTAGATTGTTTCATTTTTCCTGTATAATGATTTATTGGTGCAAAATAATCTGATGGATAAATCATAACACCTGCAATATTTTGTTTCCTATTTTCTTTAACAAATCCTTCTTTCATCAAAAGATTTGTTGTAATTATTGGACATGCCACATCACCTATTCGCTCTATATATTGTGTATACTCTAGCCTTTTATATTCATCTATAAGTCTCTTTAGAAACGGGTGCCCCATAATTGCTCCAAATCCTAATCCACTATTAACATAACCATCACATTCTAATCCAAAAAACGCCTCTGAATTTTCATCTAGTATATCTTCATACGAGTGAATAACCTCCACATCTGTGTCAAAATATAACCCACCATACTTATATACAACGATCAATCTTGCCACATCGCTTACAAAAGCCCACTTTTTATCCTTATAGGCTTGAGCCATAAAATCAATACTTGTAACATCAAAATTATTTTCATTCCACTGAATAATCTCATATTCGGGGAAAAATTTTTTCCAACTTTCCAAGCATTTTATTCCAATACTATCCATAGGTTCTCCACCAAACCAACAATAGTGTATAACTTTATTAATCATGCTTTTCTCCACTAAATATCCATATTTAAAAAGTAATCGTAAATGCTTTGTTCACCATTTGCAGCTTTATAAGAATATGTTTCTCTCCAAGATAATTTATACAAAACCGTGTCACTATTTATAACATCATTCCATTTTTCACTCGAAAATGACTTATTCATAGCTGCTTGTAAATCATCTCTATGAGAATTATTAGGCATAAGCTCATCCATACATTGTCTTACGGTAGGTAAATATCGATATGCTGTTTCGATAATATAATCAACAAGTAAATAGTCAATTGATGTCTCTTCATCTCTCCAATATTTCTCTAATGCTTCCTTAAAAAAGCGGTAAAAAACATGATTTTTCCATCCTCCAAGGCAAAAAGATGTCCAACGGAATTGAGAAACGTAACGACTTTTCACAGGATAACTTTTACAAGTGTAAAAAGATGTTTCAAAGCACTCTTCAGGAATTCGACCAGAACAAAATATTGTTGCATCTAACCACAACCCCCCATATTTTTCAATTAACGACACTCTTAAATAATCTGTAAAATTAGCAATACACATTATGCCAGACGTAAGCTTATTTAAAATGTATGGTGGAATATCTATGTATTCGATATAATTTTTTTCAGTAATTAAATAAACGGGATGCTTCCCTGCATTTTTACGGATACTTTTTATACATTGTTTTACTATCATAGGTGCTTTATCTTCCCCACTCCACCAACAAACCCATATCGGTGAATGTTCTTCTTTTATCCCGATGTTTGTATCTTCCTTATAGTTTTCTATCAATAAGTCCAATTTATTATATAAATATTCTAAAATCCACTCATCTTTTTTCTCATGATACGTCGTTGACACATTATTAACATGAAACTTCCAACACAACTCATCAATTAGACGATAATTTGCTAGTTGCTTAGAAAACTTTGAATCTACACGATATGTATTAACCGTTGCTTTAACTCGTTCATTTATTCTTTTAACTAACTTGCTCATTATTTTTTCCTCTAAATATATTCAAAATACGACAAAACAAATGCAAAAAATACCGACTTCCCCAAACATAAAGACTCTCTTTTGCTGAACATCCCAATAATTCTATCGGTGTAAAATGAATTTGCTTTCGCAATTCGATGATTTTTTTTTCAACTAATCGAATCTCAGAACTTTTCTTTTCTAGTGCCATACGATAATATGACACACATAACACACACAAAGCAATTTTATCATTCTTATATAAGTGAGGATATTTATTCTTTAAAAATTCCAATCTTTCTAAGAAAGCTTCTAATGCATCCAAGCTTTTAATAGAAAAAGAAGATGTAATGCTTCCTGGATGTTGACGGTAATAATACAGTTGTGCTGGTATAAAAGCTAGTTTTTCTGCCTTATCAATAATTCGATATGTAAAAAATTCATCTTCATGCTGCTTACCATACACAAATTTCTCCCCTCTAAGAATGTCTGCACTATACAATTTATTGCAAGCAATAGCGCGCACACCCTCTCCATGCAAAATTTGGTTCAGTGCTTCTTCTGAAGAATATACTTTATAAGACTGTTTTGTATTCAATGTTTTTATTATATCTCCATCATAAAAACATTGAATATCACATGCTGCCATTTTTGTATTGCTAGTACAAATAGCTTCGTGTAGCCATTCAATATAATGTTTATCCAAAATATCATCACTATCAACGAAACAAATAAAATGTCCCTTGGCATAATTCAATCCTACATTTCTTGCATCAGATAACCCTCCATTTGTTTTATGAATCACTTCAATTCGTTTATCCCTTTTTCCCCATTCATCACAAATATGCGGACAATCATCTGGGGAACCATCATCCACTAATATAATCTGCAAATAGTTATATGTCTGTTTCACAATAGATTCCAAGCATACCTCTAAATATAATTGAACATTATATACCGGAACAATAACCGTTATTAAATCCACTTTTTCATCTCCAACTCATTCAACTTCATACTTTTTTGAAATTCTTGTTACTTTTTCATAGAACAAACGAACTACTCTATATAAAGGTTCAAAGTATACAACTCCAATAACCATAAATTTCAATTTCATTGAAAGACAGAAATTTAAATTATTACAAATTATCTCTTTTTTCAATTTACGTTTTGCTTCTTTAGCCTCTTCTTTCCAACTTGTTTGCATTACAATGCTAATTAGTACTCGCAAATAGCGATCATATACAATCGGCGCCAAAACCTTGTTATCTGTTGTATCCTCCTTTATAAGTTCCATTACTTTTAAAGAATCTATGATCTGATATCGATATATTTTTGAAGTCGCTGCTGAGCCTTTTCTTAAAATATAGTGATAAAAAGTCTTATCTTCGTAAATAAATTTATTTGCACGTTTAAACAGCAAATAGTTCATCAACAAATCCTCATTTATTTTAATTTCTGGATTCCAACTCTTTTCTTCTGTGAAACCGAATACAATGGACGCACGATATAATTTATTCCACAAACCAGGTTCCACATAGTCACCACTCAACAATGCAATTAAGGCCTGTTCTCTATTTTGCTCTACAATTTTTCCAGTCCCATAGTATTCATCTTCACGTCCATCAGGAAAGACCATTTTATAACCGCAATGCGATATGTCTGCCTGATATTTTATTGCATTCATAAGTAAATGCTTATACATATCAGATTCCACATAGTCATCACCATCTACAAACCCTATATACGTTCCTGTCGCTCTACGAATTCCTGCTAATCTTGCGCTTGACACACCACCATTGTCTTTATGAATAGGAATGATCCGCGAATCTATTGTTGCATATTGATCTATTATTTTTCCAGTATCATCCGTGGAACCATCATCAACAACTATAATTTCTAGTCTTTGATATTCTTGTCTTAAAAGGCTATCTAAACAACGACTAATATAATTTTCAATATTATATGCCGGAACAATTATCGATATAGTAACATTGTTCATTACTCTATATACCCTATTTTCCCTTTCAACTCATTCTTCTGTTGCATTCTTTTTTCCATTGACACTTTTTTTCTTAATGTATATTCCTCACCGTAGCAAATGCTATCTAACATACTTTTTTTTTCTTTCTTTAAATATTCTTCCAATGTACATAACTCTCTAGCCGGAGATCCTACAACTACAGAATTATCCGGTATATCATGTGTAACCGTACTGTTTGCACCAATTATTACATTATTACCAATTGTAACCCCTGGCAAAACCACAGACTCCGCTCCAATAAAAACATTATTACCAATTTTTACTTGTCCAATTTTTGTGTACCCCAAAAACTGCTTTGTACTTGCATCATGGCACAATATATGCACCCTTGGAGCCATAGTTACATTATCTCCGATTTCAATCAACCAACAATGAGAAGGATCAAGTATAACTCCTTTTAGTCTTCCAAAATTATTTCCTACTTGCATTCCCATTTTTATTAGCTTTTCCGTAGTATATTCACCTCGTAAACGGTACACAATTTCTTTGATTAAATTCATAATTCTCAATCCTTTTTTATCTTTAAAATTATGCGCTTCAAATAGTACCTTGCTCCCATTTCTAAAAAATCATATGCAAAGAATGTATAAATATTTGTTGCTCGTTTTCCAAAATTCTTTTCGACAAATTCAAATTTTCTACTATCACGAAAATACTTCTTTAACTTTGTATCTCTATAAGTTTTTCTCACAATTGGACCATCTACCCAAGTTGCTGAACCATGATGTATTGCCTTTAATGAATATTCGTTATATGAAAGTATTGAGACTGATTCTACTTTCTGTGTACAACCATTCCTTTTAAAATTAGAATATTGGGTAATCAATGACTCTGTATTCCCCGCCGGACAAGGAATCATCTTTACTTTTCCATTAATCACAAAATGTTTCCCATTATAATAATCCAACATTGCTTTTACAGAATTATGCTCTTTAATCGCCCCAAATCCCAAACCAGTTGCAATATTCCGGTTACTTTCAAATATATAAAATGCTTCATTATTTATCCACGGTTCTATCGAATCAAGCAACTCTACGTCCGTATCAAGATATACTCCACCCATATGATAAACAATCAGCAATCTTACCACATCACTTACAAATGCCCACTTGCCTTTTTCATAGGCTTCTCTCATATATGGAATCGACAAAACATCAAAATTTTTTTCATTCCATTCGCAAATCTCCCAATCCGGACAAAACTTTTTCCATGATTCAATACATTTTTTAACTATATCTGGCTTTTGATTGCCTCCAAACCAGCAATAATGAATTACTTTCGGTATCATAATTTTTCTAACGTCCTCTCTACAGCTGTTACCGTATTCTCTTTTGAAAAATATTTTCCACGTATTGCAGCTTGCTCTTTATAATGATTCAATAACTGAGGATTTCGAAACAAATTACTAATACATAAATATAATGACTCCTCTGACATTTCAGATATGATCCCATATTCATTTTCTTTTCCAAGCATTTCTTCCATTCCTGCCACTGGTGTAGTTACCACCGGAGTTCCTACTATAAGAGCTTCTGTTGCTGCTGTTGAAAATCCTTCTGCTGTCGAAGCACATACAAACAGATCACACTTTGCAATATATTTATATGGATTAGTCTGATAACCCAAAAACGTAAAACTATTTTCCAAATGATTACTTGAAATATATTTTTCTATGTTTTCCCGTTCTGATCCTTCTCCCAGAATATAGGTGTGTACAGACAGTCCATCTTGGATAAGTTTTTTATGTATTCTTGCCAACTTATCAAATCCTTTTATCGGCATAACCTTCCCAACACCACATATACGAATTTCGTTTTCAAGAAAAATCTCTTCATCTATCTCTTCATTTTTTAAAGCAATGATACGATCTGTATCATTTGTATTGTATAAAACATCCACTGATGATAACATCGGATATAATTTAAGCATATCTTCCTTAACTGATTCTGACACACAAACGACCTTATCAAATCGTTGATAACACTTAACAGACTCTTCGTATGACCGAAATGATTGCGCAGCAATTTTTTTTGAATGTTGTTCCACATGTATCCATGAAACAAGTTTTGTTTTGGTATTCCGACATCCACTAACAATTCGTGCTACCGGGCCTTCTAAATATGCAATCTCAATATCATACGTATCCTTTATAAATAACTCATGCAATCTTTCTGCAGATAATAATTTCATGAGTTTACTATTTCCAGGAATATTATTTTTAAAAATTGTCTTATAATGGATATTTTCCTTTAAAAATTGTTCATTTACTCCTCCACCAAAAAGTGAAATAAGCGTAATGTCAAATTTAGATTCATCCATATTATTGACAAGATTAACAAGAACTTTTTCCGCTCCTCCTTGTCCAAGGTCATGGATTAAAAATAGTACTTTTATCATAGCTGGTCTCCATCTTTCACTTTGTTCTTATTCGAATATAAAGTGATAGCAAATACCCAAATGGTACTGCTATTATTGTTGTTATTCTACATGGGGATTCCTTTATAGCATTCTTAAATTTTCCTGCAAGAATGCAACTTGAAATTAAATGTATAGAATGTCGCATTTTAAATTTCCAAGGACTTCCTGGAAAACTCAAGTATAATTTTCTTATTTCCGCAAAGCTGTTCGGACTATTTCTATATTGTTTTAACATTGAATTACTCATTCCATTATCTTGGTATTCAACATATCGCAAATTTTCATTTAGTACCAGAAAATCATACTCCTTACTTATTTGAAGATGCATATAATGTGGGTTGAAATTTTTTTCTCCCGGAAATACTTTCATCGGAGCATATTTTTTATACAGTTCTGTTCGAATAACATTTGTTCTATCTCCATTAACTATTGCATATTTTCCAATCAATAAATCGATCAAATTTACACTCTTCTGATTTGGCAACAGGTCTCCAATTGTTTTATTATCTAAAGTATAGTCTAACCCTACTATACCTGCATACTTTTTTGAACCATTTGCATTCCAAAAAAGTAATATCTTTTCAATCGCATCTTTTGGCATAAAATCATCTGAATCTATGCATACGCAAAGCTCTGTTTCAATATGCGAAATTGCCTCATTGTATGCGGTATGTAGACCACCATTTTCTTTATAATAATACTCAATCTTAAAATCCTTTGTTGACTTTATCCACTCAAAAACCTCTTGCTGTGTATCATCTGTCGATCCATCATCTATTATCATCCATACAAATTGTTTACACGTCTGATTTTTCATACTTTCATAACAACGTTTTAACAATTTTTTTCTATTGTAGGTTGGGGTAAACACTGTAATCGGAACCATTATTTATACCTCTGATTTTTCACATTATACAAAAATCGTATAATCTTGCACGCTTTTTTATATCCGGTAATCTTACACAAAATATTTAAAATTATGATCTTTTTATTTTTACAATGATACTTTAGTATTTTTTTGTATTTTACTAATTCTTCTATACAATCTTTTTGCTCATTTTCTGCCTGCGCCTGAACAATAAAAAAAGTACCATACTGATACGCAATATATCTATATAAATACAGTTTCATATTATCTTCAGCTCTATTTGCTACTTTAAAGCAATTAATAATTGTATCCGCAAGGTCTCTGCAGTTTTTATCTGAAATAGAATATCTAATGGAATCTTTTCTCTGTCTGTAACAATAAAAATTTTCACAGACAAAATCCATTGTTCTGGAATACATTAATAATTTTGCACACCATTCAATATCTTCTGAATAAACACCCTTTTTAAACATCAGTTTTGCATTTAATAAATCTTTGCGTATCAATTTATTACAAGCAGATGCTATATACAAATTATTAGTTGTCAAAAATTCTAATTGATCTGTTTTACTTTTATAAATCGGCATATCAATTATATTTTCAAAGTACGGTTTTTCTTCTTTCCTATCTTCATAATACTTTTTATACGAAAAATTCAAAACATCCGGATTCGTTTTTTTTAATCGTAAAACCAAACGTTCTATAGCATATGCATCATCCCAAAAATCATCTGAATCTAAAAACAATATGTAACTGCCAGATGAATTTATTATTCCTGTATTTCTTGCTACCGATAATCCTGCATTCTCCTGATGTATTACTTTTATATTTTCATATTTTCTTACATATTCATCACATATAAATGGGGAGTTATCTGTTGCCCCATCATCAACAAGAATAACTTCTATATTTGTATAACTCTGTTCTAATACAGAATCTATGCACTGTTTTAAATACTTTTCCACTTGATATACGGGAATAATTACACTGATTTTAATATCTTCTTGTTTCATCTTTGATTTCCTTAAATAAAATTCCACGAAAAATGCATCTGATAAAAGAAAAACAACGAATAAAAAATAACAGCTATTATCTTTATTAATCTCGCGGAATCCTTTGTAAATATATTCTCAATTTCCCATGGTAACAAAATTCCATTTGCATATAAACTAACATAAATTGGTAATCTTCCTATAAAAATACCAGATGTTCCCATTGCAATAATTCCTAGAAGAACAGTTATAATACTTGCATTAGTACAAAAATCAATAACCTTATTTTCTGCATTTCGGATATATGGCAATCCTATTACCGATAAAATCATTGGTACCGCATATACTAATACACGAATTGGGCTCATTCCATCATCTTGAAATTCTTTCCAATCTGACACCACATTCTTATATTGCGTATCTGCCAGTAAGACATCCAGTACATTTGTAAACTGATTTAATGAAAGAACTATTACTCCACAGAGTGCTATACACAGTATAGTTTTTTTATTCCATGCTTTTCCTTGCAATATAAATAATAACGGAATCATAAGAATAGCTGAACCATGTATAGTTGATGCAAGTAATATTAATAATATTGATGGAATATACTTCTTATTTAAATATAACGCTGTTCCTGCCAGGATAATTGTAACCGCAGTAAACTGTCGCATACCGTTTTGTACCCATGACATATAATCTGTCGTTGCGATAAATACAAATACACTAAACCAATAGTCTTGCGAATACTTTCTAAATAACCATACCAAAACAGATAATTGAAAAATCGCAATAATCGAAAAATAAACAATGCTATTACTTCCTGTAAAAACCTTAATTAATATAGATAAAATTGAAAATCCCTTATCTTTATTTACATTTGACATATATGCTGACATTCCAGACAAATGCCTTGGCATTTGATTAAATAACTCTCGATAAAGTACTGTATCAGCAACATCTCCTCTAAATCCTCCCCATATCATATATGGAGCCATTACTATTATTGCAGGCAATACATTCCATCTTATTTCTTTCTTTCCTAAAAATGTTTCTTGTTTTTTAGGAAAGAAGAGCATACATGCCACTCCTCCTGTAAACATCCATATTAATAACCACCAATAATTTGTTAATGTCATATATATTTCCTCATATTCTTATTCAAATTATCTTTTTCAACACCTAATTTTACCATATCTTCCCTTATATTCCAAGGCAGGAAGGGCTGTGCAACCCGCCATTTGTACACATTTATCGCAATTTATAACGATTGCCCCGATTTGCGCCTTTTCACCTTTTTTCCATTCATTACACTTCTCGTTTTCTCATGTATTTTTATTTTTCATTCTTTTCATCGTTTTCACCATAATATTTTCAGTTTTCCCATTGCATTTATGCATTTTATATGATACGACGGCAAGCCTGCTGACCTTAATTATACCGTTAATTATGACAAAGACTATACGGTAAAAGCGCATTATAAAGGAACGGTTCCTTACGCCGCTGAGATTACTTATGACTATGACAGCGACGAAGCACCGATAACTCCTGGCCGTTACAGCGTAACCCATACTTATGTATTGGGCAAAGAGGTAGAGGGCGTTGCTTATAAGATGACTTACTATGCAGATGATAACGGTGCTGTCGGAAAAGAACTTTCCGAAGTTCCTTCCAAGGCAGGTACTTATCATGCGAAAGCGGAGCTTGTCATGGACGATGTGTCCGCGTATGGCGAGCCTTGTAAGAAGGTTACTTTAGACGGTGAGACATATTCGCTTCCTCTGGCACGCGGATGGACCACTTACACGATCCAGGACAAAGATGACCCGGAGAACCCGAATCCGGAGAATCCTGGAAGCGATAATCCTGGACAGAATCTGAAGCCGAATCAGAACCTGAATAATAACAAGAATACAACCAAGAATATAAATATTAACAAATCAACCAACGGCAAAGCTTCTAACAAAGCTGCAGCCAGAACCGGCGATCAGTCACCGGTATGGATATACACACTTCTTTCTCTGGCAGCACTTGCTGTGATCGCAGCTGTGATCCGTAAGAGAAGATTCCGTAGATAAGGTAGATAAAAAAGCTTAGATAAAAATCTTTAATAAAAATCTTTAATAAAAGGAAACTCCTTTCTGGCACCTGCCAAAAAGGAGTTTCCTTTTTACCGTCTTTGATTATATTATACTCTCTCGATCCCCTGTATCGTCTTCTTCACAACCTTATCCTTATCGAATTCCCGCGCCATCTTATCTCTGCCGCATACTCCCATTGCTTCGCGTTCTATACGGCTCATCCGGGCGATCTTACTCATCTTACGGTACAGATCATTCCAGTCCTCTGCTTCACACAGAAGCCCGCTCTTATCATCGTCTACGGCTTCCTTACAGCCCGGAATATTGCTGGTGATCACTGGCCGTCCGATTGCTGCTGCCTCCAGAAGTACATTTGACATTCCTTCATGATAACTTGGGAGCACGACACAGTCAGCCATGGCATAATACGGTCTCGGATCTTCTTGGAATCCATGGAATACTGCGATCCCTGCATCCACCAGCTTATCAATCTTTTCTTTGTATTCATCTTCAAAGAATCCTACCAGATCCAGAACGAACGGTACTTCTTTTCGCTGTAGTTCTTTCGCTGCATAGAACAGTTCGTCCATTCCTTTTTCCTTCATGATCCTTCCAAGATATAGGAAATGCACTTTGTCATTCTCCGGATATTTCTGATAAGTATAATACTTAAGATTTACTCCGGCTCCCTTAAGCAGACACATCTGTTCCCGACGAATGATCTGCTCCTGCAGGAACACCCTAGCATTTCCCTTATTTTCGAAATACACTGTCTTTGCCTTTTTTAAGGCTGTTTTATACATTCTTATAACGATTTCCCGAAGTCCCTTCTTCTGGAATGCAGTTCCGAGTCCCTGTACGTTGACACAATATGGAATCCGCATCTGTCGGCAGGCATATCCTGCATATACATTAGGCTTGATCGAATAGGTAACTACCATGTCCGGGTGATGTTCTTTTAATAACCGGCGGTAGGTCAGATACAGCTTCATATCCGTCTTCGGGTTGATCCCCCGGCGGTCCACATCCGTCTCGATCATCGTACATCCCATTGCTTTAAAATCATCCTCATGCCCTACGAATGGTGTGCTGATGATCACATCATAATCTTCCATAAGTTTCCCGATCAATTCTCTTCTGAACTGCCACAGCATATAAGAATGATTGGTGATAACCATAAGTTTCTTCTTTGCTCCGGTTCCGCCTTCTACGACTCCGTCACTTCGAAGCACGGAGAATACCGTTCCGATAAAGCAACGGATATCCATAAGCGGCCCCATCTTTTTTACATACTCGCCGTCCAATCTGGCTTTGACAGGAATCTCAAGTTCATCTCTTCCGTTGATCTGTGCCCATCCGGTAAGTCCTGGTTTTACATCATTAGCCCCGTACTTATCACGTTCTGCGATCAGGTCATCCTGATTCCACAGTGCCGGTCTCGGTCCGATCACGGCCATATCTCCTCTGGCAATATTCCAAAGCTGCGGAAGTTCATCCAGTGATGATTTCCGCAAGAAATGTCCTACTTTTGTTATGTACTGATCCGGGTTCTCCAGAAGGTGTGTCGGCTTATCGTGCGGCGTATCTGTGCGCATGGAGCGGAATTTGTACAGGTTAAAATATTCCTTATGGATTCCTACTCTTTTCTGCGAAAAAAAGACAGGAGCTGTAATCCCGTCTTCTTTCTTGATCGCCACAATAATTGCCAGATAGACGGGTGATAATACCACCAGACCGATCCCTCCAAGAGCTCTTCCTATTATGTTCTTAACCTTCATATATTTCCTTTGTCTGAAAGACAAATGATCCTCTTTGAACATATCTGTTATGCCTCCTGTATTCTCTGGTTCTATTGTGTTGATTTATTTAATTTTGGATGATAGGTCGGAACGATGCTTTCCACGATCAGACGCATATCATCGGTCTCATTCTGTGCTGCGCTCTCAAGGACTCTGAGTGCATGTGCGAGCTTGACTTCATCTACATCGATCGGATGTCCGATATGTATCAGCTTATTCGGTGTATCCGTCATACCTTCTTCGTCCATCAGAAGTTCTTCGTATAATTTTTCTCCCGGACGCAGTCCCGTGAATTCAATCTTGATATCCTGATCGACTTTATAGCCTGACAGCCGGATCATATTCCTTGCAAGATCAAGGATCTTTACCGGTTCTCCCATATCCAGGACGAAGATCTCTCCGCCTTTGGCATAGGCACCTGCCTGAAGTACCAGTGATACCGCTTCCGGAATCGTCATAAAGTAGCGGATGATCTCCGGATGTGTGACGGTTACCGGTCCTCCTTCTGCAATCTGTTTTTTAAATAACGGAATAACACTTCCGTTACTTCCAAGTACATTACCGAACCGCACTGCTACATATTCTGTGTTCGATTCTTTATTATAAGTCTGTATGATCATCTCACAGATTCTCTTGGAAGCTCCCATGATATTCGTTGGGTTGACAGCCTTATCTGTAGATATCTGTACAAATCTCTTAACATTCCATTTATCTGCCATTCTGACCATATTATAAGTTCCGAGGACATTATTCTTGATAGCCTCGTTCGGGCTGCCCTCCATAAGCGGCACATGCTTATGTGCTGCCGCATGATAGATGATCTCCGGACGGTACTGTTCGAAGATACTGTTGATACGGTTCTCATCACGTACAGAACCGATCAGCACCACCAGATCAAGCTTCGGCTGTTCCCTTAACAATTCCTGCTGGATATCATATGCATTGTTCTCATAGATGTCGAAGATGATCAGCTGCTTCGGGCTGTGCTTTGCGATCTGTCTGCATAATTCACTTCCGATCGAACCTCCGCCGCCGGTTACCATAATTACTCTTCCTGATACATAATCCATGACCTCGTCCAGATTGACATAGACTTCATCTCTTCCCAGAAGGTCATCGATGTTCACCGGGCGCAGCTTACTTGCCCTGACCTCACCGTTGACCAGCTGATATACTCCCGGCAGGATCATAAGTTCACAGTTTGTATCCTGACAGATCTCCACGATTGGTCTGATCTTTGCTGCATTTGCCGATGGTATCGTCAGGATGATCTGCTGGACATTATATTTCTTGACGCTTTTCTTGATACTGTTCCGATTACCGACAACCTTGACTCCCTTAATATATCTTCCGATCTTATACGGATCATCGTCTATGATACAGACAACCTTCTGATCCAGATATTTACTGTTCTGGATCTCTGTGATCAGACTTCTTCCGGCCTCTCCTCCGCCGATGATCATGACTTTCTTTCTCTTTGACCATGGGAATGTACGGTTCTGTCTGCGCAGACGTATCAGTCGGTAAGATACTCTTGTTGCCCCGATCAGGATCAGCAGATAAATTGTATCCAGTACATACCAGCTTCTTGGCATAACGCTCCATGTAAATAAGATGATGACAATCTTCGCTACGGCCGCCACAAGACAGGCTGCGATCAGACTGAATACTTCTTCAATCCCTGCGTACTCCCATAAACTACTGTAGATACGGAAAAGTGAAAATATAATTAATGTTATGACTATGGTGAATGGTCCGTATTTATAGATTACTTTGGCTCAATCACAAATTTTGTGGGATTTAGGATTCCGCTCGTAGCTACGACGGCTC
>OLPL01000820.1_pt1 | contig 21797 bp, 26 predicted proteins | sample 1673211 | NCBI WGS metagenome assembly OLPL01 (sample SAMEA3136766, study PRJEB25190) | human gut metagenome | reverse complement strand
TGTTACCTCCACATTCTTTTTTATTTTGAATGTCCGCAAAATCCGTCCTACATCCGTAGGTCGCCATAAAGTTAATATTTTCCGTTGTTGCGAATTGTGCTGCGCAGATAAAATCCCCTTCATTTTCCCGTTCCGCATCATCTGTTACTAAAATTATTTTTCCTTTTTTCAAATCTTCAAGTGCCTCTTCGATTTTATGAAACGCTGCCATGCGACATCCTCCTAATAACCATATTTCTCTAAAAATTCCTTTGTGATATGACTGTCCGTGTTCTGTTTGAAAGACAAGAATTTTCCAACATATTTTCCAACTATATCTGCTTCCAGATTGACAGAATCACCCTCTTTTCGCTCATTCAATACTGTTTGTCTGACGGTATGGGGAATCGCTGAAATAGAAAATCTATCTCTGTCGGCTTTGGCAATTGTCAAACTGATACCGTCGATTGCAACAGAACCTTTTTCTACAACATACCTCATGATTTCCGGGTTTGTATGTATGGTAAACCAGACCGCATTATCATCTTTTTGTATGTACACGATTTTGCCTGTGCCATCTATATGTCCGGAGACAATGTGTCCTCCAAATCTTCCGCTTGCCGACATTGCTCGTTCCAGATTCACATGACCACCAGGGATAAGGGCTGCCAGTGCAGAACGGTTTAAGGTTTCGTGCATAACGTCCGCAACAAATGAGCCTGAGTACAGGGCTGTAACAGTTAGACAAGGTTCTAAAGTCACATACATGGTCGCACCTTTTGGATTTTCTGTACATGCCGCTAACGCATTACGTTCTGCATGAGCTTCGCCATATTTTTCGTGCCAACCCTGCCCGATTATCCGTCCTTCCTTTACAATGACAGCTCCTACCATAGGGTTAGGAGAAGTAAAACCGCATCCTTTTTTTGCAAGCTGTAATGCGATTTTCATATAATCACTGTCATTCACAGTATCACCTCCACAAATAGAAAATGCCTTGAACAAAATCGTTCAAGGCAAAAGCAAAAGAGCGCAGGGAATACCTGTGCAAATATAAAGCTCTGGAATATAAAATATCCCAGAGCAATCGCTTTACACGCAGAAAAGAAAACTTTCCTGCGCTTCTTAATCTTCTTTCATCCAGACTATACTGTCGGCTTCGGAGTTTCACCGAATCATGCCTTGCGGCTCGTGGGCTATACCACCAGTAGGGAATCTGACCCTGCCCTGAAGATTTCACTTTTCTTACGTAGCTGTGTTGTAGCACAAGCATTCATGTAATGCAACAGACAATTTCGTTGCTGTATGGCTACCTAAAATGAATTTTAAACAATAAAAACAAGACCTCCCATTACACTTTTCAGTATCTGAGAGGTCTGTATTTATAAAAAATTTAATCGACTGACAGTCCAATTTCATTTAACGCCAAAATGTTTTCTTTTACACATAGAATTTTTTATTTGCTGTATATTCTCGCCTCATATGGTTGCAACCATTCGGACTCCGTTTCATGATAATTGCACAATTCACATTTTTGATCAATTTTTTGAAACATCAGCTTTTCATTTGTAAAATTCACGATTACCAATAAACCTTTGCCGTTTACTTCTCTTTCATATGCAAATAATCCCGGATATTCTTCGTACATCGGGCGAAACTCCGCCTGTCTCACAATATCTGCATGGTCATGGTAACACTGAATCAAACGCTTATAATAATTGTACAATGAATCCGGATCATTCACCTCACGCTGTGCATTGATTGTTCTATAATTATCATTGCATTTAATCCATGGCTTTCCACACGTAAATCCTCCATTTTCCGAGTCATCCCACTGCATCGGCGTTCTTGCATTATCTCTTCCTAACTCTGAAAAGTATGCAAGTACTTCATCCGGATCCTTGCCCTGTCCGACCGCTTCCTCATAGGTTCTTTTCGCCCTTATATCATCCATATCATTAATATTCTTCCACTTAACATTGGTCATACCAATTTCCTGTCCCTGATATATAAAAGGCGTTCCATATAAAAAGAAATAGATACTCGCCAGTGCCGATGCACTATAGAAACTAATATTTTCTCTTTCCAGAAATTTGTTCAGGCATCTGGACTGATCATGATTTTCTAAAAAGATAGCACTCCAACCGATTCCGCTATTATGCGCTACATGTGTAAACATTTTTTTCTTCCACCGTTCTACCGCATGAATGCTTGATTTATCATTTTCCCCTTCCATATTTTCCCATCCAAAATCGAAAATCATGGAAAAGTAACCATTCTTTCCGGCATACCGTTCAAAAGCAGCATCGTCAACCCCCGGTGCTTCGGCAACTGTCATACAGTTATATTTATCAAAGCACTGTTCTTTCATCTCATCAAGGAATGTTCCGATTCCCTTATAATCCGTAAGATTTTCAACCGGATATCGTTCCCCATCATTCGTAGGACGACTGGCAAAACTTAAGTCTTTTTTGATAAAGGTAATTGCATCGATACGAAAACCGGCGATTCCTTTTTCCAACCACCAGTTTATCATCTCATAAATTTTTTGACGCAGCTCTTTGCATTCCCAGTTCAGATCCGGCTGTTCCTTCGCAAACGTATGATAATACCATCTGCCATCCGGTAATCTCGACCATACGGATCCGCCAAAATTGGATCGCCAGTTATTCGGTTCTTTATCATTCTCCGTTGTTCGGAAGTAAAAATAAGACGCTTCCTCACAATTAGGATCCTTCATTGCCTTCTGGAACCATTCATGCTGATCCGAGCAATGATTGACCACCAAATCCAATATGATTTTAATCTTTCTTTTTTGAGCCTCCTCTATTAAATGCTCCATATCCTCGTTTGTTCCAAAGATTGGATTTACCTTGTAATAATCCGATATATCATATCCATTATCCACAAGTGGAGAAGCGTACATCGGGCATATCCATAATACATCTACGCCTAGATTTTGGAGATAATCAAGTTTCCGGATAATTCCGTTAAAATCTCCGATTCCATCTCCGTTGCTATCCATAAAACTTTGCGGATAAATCTGATACACTACGGACTCTTTCCACCAATTGTTTTTCATTCACAAATTCCTCACCTTACTTTATTGCCCCTTCTGTAATACCTTTTACAATGTATTTTTGACTAAACAAATAAAAGATAATAATAGGAGCCATGCACATAACCAATCCGGCAGAAGCCAAATCCCAACGTTTTGCAAATTGTCCAAAGAACAAATATGTTTTTAAAGGCAACGTCTGTAAGCCCTGTTTATTAATAATCAGCGATGGCAATAAGAAGTCATTCCATGTTCCCATAACATTAATAACTGCAACCGTGACTATAATCGTTCTCATCAAAGGAAGCACGATTGAAATAAACAGACGTATTGAACCACACCCGTCAATTGTAGCGGCTTCCTCCAATTCCTCCGGAATATTTTTTATGAACCCATGAAACATTATGATTGCCATACTTGTTTGAAATCCCATATACATAAAGATCAAGCCACCACGAGACAGCAAACCGATTTTGCTTGCAAATCCAACCAATGGAAGCATGACACACTGAAATGGAATCAACATAGAACCTGCAAATATCAAAAAAATAATCTTACTTGCTTTGGTTTTATAACGTACAAGTACCCAGGCCGCCATAGCCGATATCAACAGCACCAGAACCGCTGTCACTACCGTGATAAGCAGCGAATTCATAAAAGATCTTATGTAATCCAGTTCTTGAAACGCATTCTTATAGTTTTCAAGTGTGAATGTTCCTTTCGCCGGAAATCCCAACACATCTGTAAAAATCCCCTTGGTCGTCTTGAACGAATTCATAATCAAAATATAAATCGGAAACAAAAAAATGCATCCAAGAATAAGTCCTGTTACTCCATAAGCGATTTTTTTCTTCATTACATTTCAACCTCCTTGCGCTTTGTTATAACCAACTGCGTAACTCCGATTCCTGCCACAATAATCAGAAAAACGATTGCCTTTGCCTGTGCAAAACCAAATTCATTTGCTCCAAAGGCAGAATTGTAAATGTTTAACGCAATCATTTCTGTTGATTTATATGGTCCACCTTGTGTCAAAGCTAAATTTTGATCAAACATTTTAAATGAACTCGAAATAGATAAGAATAATCCGATTGTAAACGCAGGCATCATCAACGGAAGGATGATATATCTCATGAGCTGCCATGAGTTTGCTCCATCAATTCTTGCTGCCTCCTTAACCGATTCCGGTATCTGCTGAATCTGCGCAATATATACGATCATCATATATCCCGACATCTGCCACACAGTCAAAATCAACAATCCTATAAATCCGGTTTCCGGATTCGACAGCCATCCGCTAAAGGCTGCAATTCCTGTCTTTTTTGAAAAAGCTTCAAAAATCGATATAAAAATAAACTGCCAAGTAAATCCAAGCAATAATCCGCCTATCATATTTGGCATAAAGAAAATTCCACGTAACAGCGTTGCGCCTCTAAATTTCTGTGTCACTAACAACGCCAGAGCAAAGCCAACAAGGTTTACCAATACAACTGCGCACACCGAAAAAAGCGCAGTAAATAAAAAAGCATGTACAAATGAGTCATCTCTCGTAAAAATGTCAATAAAATTTTGAAAACCTACAAACTTAATGTCCGAGCCTACAATTCCATTCCAGTTTGTAAGGGAATAGAAAAATCCAATACATGTAGGTATGATTACAACAATACAAAATGCAATTAATGACGGTGCCAAAAAGCCCCAAAACCGTAATTTACTTTTTCTCATACTTCTTCTATCCGTCCTTTCCAAACAAAGGATTTTACCCTTATTTGAATTTCCGGGATAGAAGCTCTATCCCGGAACCCTCTTTAACTCTTACTAGTTGTTCTGTTGTTTTCTTAACTCACTCCACTGCTCGATACAGGTCTTTGTAACCTCATCCCAATCAGCTTCTCCGGCAAGATATTTCTGTACTTCTACACCAGCCACCTGCTGACCCCATGTATTTGGAGCTCCACTGTATACCCATCCGTTCATGGTATTTCCGGAATTATTTGCATCCATAATTCTCTGTGAAAGTGGATCGGATGCTTTTATTCCATCAAAATTATCATATGGAGGAATAAACTTACAATCATTCACAACAATTTTCTGTGCTTCCGAATCGGTGAACATCCAATTGATGAAGTCTTTTGCAGCAGCTTTCTGCGCATCGGTTGCCTTGCTATGAATTGCCCAATATCCTGATACACCTACAAAATACTTGCCATCTGAATATCCCGGAACAGAATATGGTAACATATCCAATTTTTGAAGGACTGCCGGATCCGTTGTCTCTACTGCTGGAGCTACCCAGTTTCCCTGCTTGATACATGCAACACGTTCAATGGCAAGTCCACCCTCTAATGATGTTGTGTAGTCTACAGAATTAAGATTTGCCGTATTGTTGGCATTGGTTGTATAACTGGCCTGAAAATCAACCATTTTCTTATAGTCTTCAAAGCCGGTTCCCGGAAGCGAATCTGCCGCATATGCTTCATTCGGAGTCTTAAAGTCATGTGTTAAAGCAACATTAGCGTCATGGTCTCCTGCAATCCATAACTCCTTTGTCGGGTATTCCATAACAGCTTCCAGATTCGGATATTTATCCTTCATCTCACCATTATCGATTTTCTCTTTCAAAGTATCAAAACCGGCCTTCATGCCTTCGAAATTCATCATAGAATCTACAGAAACTCCAGCATCCTCAAACATCTGCTTATTAATAACGAATCCATAACCTTCCATGTATAACGGAATGGCATATACTTTTCCGTCTTTTGTAAAAGTATCCGTTGTTCCTTCTAATGCGTGCTGCATAATATCCAGATCAGAAACATCTTCAATAACATCTCCGTAATCTTTCATGTCCGAAAAACCACCTACAGAAAAGATTGTTGGTGGATCCGACTGCATCTTTGCTTTCATTGATGCGCCAAAATCATTTCCTGTGACAGCTTCAAGATTAATTTCTACATTTGGATGATCCTTTTCATATGCTGCAATTAATTTCTTGTATCCTTCATTTGCCTCAATCTTACTCTGGAAAATTGTAATCTTTACATTTTTTCCACTGTTTGCTCCTGTCGAGGTATCTGCAGAATTTCCGCATCCCACAAATAATCCCCCAAGCATTAGCACTGTCATTCCAACTGCTACTAACTTCTTTGCTTTCATATATATTCCTCCTTTTTGTGAAACTGTTCCATATTTGATTAAAAAAATTTTTCATCTATGGATGCCTCGTTTTGTGCCACGGAACTGTCCACATCATTTGTGGAACTGTTCCATATCTGTAATATACACTATGCGTAACTATATTGCAACATAAAAATGCAGTTTATTCACAGATTCGTTACTATATCCAAAAATCATCTTGATTTTTTATTAAAAATCACTAGAAAAAGGAGACTATGAAGAAAAGTCTGTAAATAATAATCTTCTATGATAATGATTGAGCTGGAAGCGCTAAATTAGAGCTTCCAGCTTTTGCTATATATATACGACATGATTTCGGGCATGTCAAGAGCAGACGTCAAAAACGTCCTTCTCATCATGCATTCACGCCATTAGGGATAAAGTGCGTTTCTCTTCCATAAGTTTCCTTAAAATAGTCCTGCACTCCTTTGCTTAGAACAATGATCTCGTCCGCATATTTCACAGCATTCTTTTCGCCTTGGTGGATAAACTTAGAACCAAGTCCTGATTGCCATTTCTCGCGCTGCCAATCAATGCCAATGTAATATCATGGGCAACTTCGCCTTTTTGAAATTCAATCCATGCTGTTCAGTTTATCCACGAACTGCTGCACGGCAGATACGATCTTACGGATCCTCTGCCGAGAACCCCAGCGCACTGGCGATAGGCGCACAGTACTTGAACGTCTTGCCCATCATTGAGGCATTGGTGTTCGCATTGGAAGAAGCAGCGGCAGTCACCGGCAGGAACTTCTTGCCGACATTCTCCACAGAAGATCCGATGTTCTGGAGCTTTTCTCCAGCTTCATCGATCTTGGCAAGAGTCGCATTCTGGATGCCATTTGCGTAACCACCTCCTTTTGGGCATAAGAAAAGCCCTACTTTCTTTGACATAAGTAGGGCAAAATCAAACTATAAAATTCTTAACTTGAAATTTCTATGGTGATTTTGCTTGAGCAATTTCACAAAAAGTTGTTTTTCTGAAATTTCTTTCGCTTCGTATTTTCACGATAAGCTGATTTTCTGAAATTTCTATGCTAAAATAGCCTCAGAAATTTCTATTTCCGTTTTTCGGAGGAAAGGAAACAATCATGACAAACCGAGCTGTACACTCGTGAGTAATCTGTCAGGCGAAATGGCTTATGAATCTTTTCGATCGACTCTGCTTCCACCGAATCCTCCTATTGAGGTGTCTGGTGAGCTTTTCACGAAACTTATGCACTCTTCTCAGGAAGCACCTGATAGGTCACGATCACATCTGCAGCATACACAGGAGTCTTGTCAGAGGCTTCGCCCCAGTGGAGTATTTTTCAAGACCTTCTCGAATTCCTCTACTGTCATTCCAGCATCTTTCGCTGCTTCTTCAATCGTCACGCGGCCCTTTCTCACCAGCTTAACCAACATCCGCATGAAGGCCGAGAAGAGGTTAAACGGCGGTGGGTTCCGTTTTTGGAGATGTTGCCGGAGTACAAGAGCATTTGTGAGGATATTCTTGCAGGAAACAAGGACAAATATAGCGAATGAGGTAGTGTATCATGGCGAACGATTACGGCTATTTTGGCAGCGGCAGTACCGGATATGCCCACTATAAACAGTCATTTGACCGCAACTTCGGCGGTTCCGGTGACAGCGGAGGGAATCACAACGGTGGCGGCAATGGCTCCGGCTGCGGGCCTCTGTTGCTTATCATTGTTGTTGCTGTAGTCGCTGCGCTTGTGCTGTGGGCAATGTAATTCTTAACAAGCGGCGTATGCTGCCAATAAAAAAGAGGGCCATCGCTTGCGGCGCGGTGGTCCTCTTTTTTGCTTGCTTTTTGTTCGGTCTCGTGGTAAAATAATGCTGAAAGTTATTTCAGTGAAAATGTATTCAGTATTATTGGAGGTGCAATATGTTTATAGGCCGTGAGAAAGAACTGGTGCTCTTGCAGCAAGACTACATCGGCAAAGCTGTGATGGTCTACGGCAAGCGGCGAGTTGGAAAGACCACGCTCATTCAGAAAGCCCTTGATAACTGCCCTTATCAGACCGTCTATTTCGAGTGTTTGAAAGGCACAGTACAAGAAAATATTGATAGCCTCGTTGATGAGCTGGTTCGAGCCAAGATATTGCCAGTAGCTCTGAGCTTCAGTACACTACAAGATGTTTTTACCTATCTTAACACGCTGCCTCAGAAAATGGTTGTCGTCATTGACGAATACCCCTATCTGAAGGTGATGAATGAGCCCACAACAGTTGATTCCGTTTTTCAGAGCATCATTGATAACCGGCTTGGAAACATTGAGCTTATCCTCTCCGGCTCTCACATTGGAATGATGAAGGACCTCTTGCAGGAGAAAAATGCTCTGTATGGACGCTTTGCTGTCACTATCAAACTCAACGAATTGAACTATCTGGATACCGCCAAGTTCTATCCTGACAAAACTCCCTACGACAAGGTGGCGCACTATGCTGTATTCGGCGGTTCTCCTTTTGTGAATCAGGCGTTGCGTCCTACTGCCACGCTGCGAGAAAACATCGTCAGTACAATTCTAAATCCTGTGAGTGCGGTGTACCTGTATGCCAGTCAGTTGCTGTTGTCGGACTATTCCGTCAAAATCAACGCAGAGCGTATCTTTGCAGTCATTGGTAACGGCAAGAAGCGCTATTCTGAAATTGAAGACAAGCTGGATGTGAAGAAGACCGGCAATCTTGCAAAACAGATGAAACCTCTGCGTGACCTCGAAATCATCTCCCGCAATTACCCCATCAACAAGCTCAACGACAGCAAGAAATCTACCTTTGAAATCAACGATAACTTGTTACGGTTCTACTTTACCTTTATCTATAAAAACGCCAGCGCATTGCAAGTGCTAGGCGCGGAGGCTTTCTATGATGAGTATGTAGCCCCTACTCTGACAGACTTCATCTCTCGCCGATTTGAGGGCATTTGCCGTGACTATTTCAGTTTACAGGTTCGTTCTGGGAAACTGAAGGGTGTTCGCAACATCGGCAGCTATTACTATGACGACCCCGTCCACCGCAAGAACGGTGAGTTCGATGTTGCTCTGGAGCTGGCAGACGGCTATGCAATTTATGAGGCAAAGTATTATGCCCAACCTATGACCCTCGATGAAATTCACCGTGAGGCTCAGCAGGTGGCGAACATCAAGGAACTGGCCGTTAAGCAGCTCGGATTCATCGCCATCAATGGCTTTGTGGAGCAGGAAAAGCCTTATACCTATCTTGATGGCAATGACATTTTTGCGGGAATGTAGCCCGAAGCAAGCGGTTGACGCATCACCGCTGCAATTCAACCTGTTTTCGCACAAATCAAGGTCTTTCTCAAAGAGGTTCACCCATGGAAAAAGCCACATACAGTCTATCTGCTCTAAAGCAGTGCAAGGAACTCATCCGAAAAAACCGGTGGAGCACACGGTTAAAGGCCGAGCATAATTCCCGGTGTGCGGAGGTCAATGTTCTGTTCGCATCCTGCCAGAAGCTGCTCAACTATGTCATGTTCCAGCCGGACCTCTCCCCTGCTTATGACTATCACCAGATGGTTTTCTCGAAGAAATGCACGAAAAAACAGCTGGACAATCAGCTGCGTGTTTGCCACGCGTATGCCGAGACACAGATTTCTCTTATCGAAGATGCTATCTGTGATGGCTCGGTGGATATCGTTCCTTAAATTGCAAAAGGACATAGTCTGTACATTTTGCCAAATTTGCCGCATCATTTTCAGCATTTTGACAGTCTTCTCTTTGTTCCCAAATGCCCCCCGGGGTGTATAATGAAAAGAAAAGGAGTGTTGAAATATGGCTGGAGGTATTGATATTGACGCAATTTTGAAGGGACTGGCTTTTGTTGCAGACCATACACATGAAGCTGCTGACATTTTTGAGTCTGAACTATGTATGCCAAATATAAAGATGCCCACAATGGGCGGCGAGGTATTTTGGAAGGACCTTGCGTGTTTTAATGGCTACCGCTTACAGCAAAATGATATAATTCGTCATGCTCGTATTCTTGACCCTGACAATAATCGTATTGCATGGGGAACCGTTAATGGCATGGTAAAAACTCTTGAGCGTATGGAGAAACTAGCTGAGAAGTACACAGAAGATGGCAAACTCCGTCCTCAAAAGAGTATCACAGATGTAAAAGACGAACTTGAAACGCTCAAGAAGCTTTTGGATGACGGCATCCTTACGCAAAGCGAGTTCGATGAGCGAAAAAAGAAAATACTTGTTCAAGTAAAATAAAACGAGCAGGGCCTCCGCAGTTAGTGGCAGAGGTCCTATTTTTATAGCCGTGAAGTGATATCATCTTCATTTTTCGCAACATCTTGCGAAAAAAAGCAAAGTTATTGTGGAATAGGGATTGACTAAAATAAAATTTTGTCGTATATTGATTGTATAAAGAACTAACGAATTTGGGTAATACAAATGCGCATAAGCTATAAAAAACTGTGGCTGCTCCTTGTCGAAAAGGAAATATCTGCCGCCGCTTTAAGAAAAGACTTAAATATAGCCACTGGGACAATGACAAAACTTCGTCGGAATGAAGAAGTGGCTCTATCAGTTCTCTTGCGAATTTGCGAGTATTTAGACTGCAATATTGGTGATATTTGCGATGCTGTAAAAGAAGACCGTCTGAACGAAGGGTGAACTAATATGTTCTGTCCAAATTGCGGAGAAAAAATACTTGAGGATTACGAGTATTGCCCCAACTGTGGTACAAAAGTGAATGATACGGATTCTGCTGTTGAGAATTATGCGAATCCTGACCAAAGTCTAAAACAATATAAAGTATGCCCAGTTTGCGGAGCCAAGATGCCAGAAGATGCTTATTATTGTTTGAATTGTGGTTCGCTATTCCAGACCTATGATAATGCTGATACAATCGATGATGTTGGTCAGTGGAGAAATAAATGGGTCACTTTAGTCCTATGTATTCTTTTAGGGTGGCTTGGGGTTCACCGTTTCTATCAAGGAAAAATAGTAACAGGGATACTCTATCTTTTTACGATTGGTCTATTTGGCATCGGCTGGCTAGTGGATATCCTCATAATCATTACCTACCCAAATCCGTATAGAGTTAAATAAAATAATGAATCACATTTCGAAAAGGTGTGTTTGCAAATGCCGTATTGCAGGAATTGCGGAACCAAATTAGTAGACAGGGCAAAATTTTGTCAAAAATGTGGTTGTCCAGTAACTGGCGATAGAAATTACCCGCCTCCAAAAATTGAATATGCAGGAAAGGTATACAAATGTCCAAACTGCGGTGAGGTCTTAAAGTCTTTTGAAATCAACTGTCCTGCATGTAGCTTCGAATTGCGCGATGTCCATTCAACAAGTGCAGTACGAGAATTTGCGTTGAAGTTGGAGGCTATAGAGTCAAGGCGGGAGCCCGATAAGCCAAAGGGCTTTTTTTCTAATAGTAACAATGCTGATTCAATATCCAAAACAGATGAGCAAAAAATCAATTTGATTAAGAGTTTTGCCATACCGAATTCAAAAGAAGACATGCTGGAATTCATGATTTTGGCAACATCAAATATCAATCCGGAAGTTTATAATACAGCAGAACATACCTCAAGAAAAGCAGAGCAAGAATTGAACTCCGCATGGATTGCTAAGGCCCAACAAGCATACGAAAAGGCAAAACAATGCTATTCTGAGGATGATACCTTTACAAGAATTCAGGACTTATATGATAAGTGTTTCCAACAAATTGAGCATGTAAAGAAACATAGCAGAAAATTCACGATATTCTGCTTTTCCTTACCTGCATTATTGCTAGTGGGAAGCCTTGTTTTAACTTCTATTGCAACTCCCATTCAGAACAATAAAGAAAATAAGCGCTTGGAAAATATAACCGTGGAAGTACAGCAAGCGCTGGACGATAAGGATTATCAGCAGGCGCTGCGAATTGCCGATTCTATCGATTGCCAGAGCGATGATGTAGAAATGAAGAGAAAGTGGAGCGTTGAAAAGGCCTATTGGATTGATACGATAATTGCACAGGCTGCTGAAAATGGCGTTTCTCTTAACTATTCGCCAAGTAGCGATTCTGATAAAGACGCATCTGCGCCAACGAGTGAAGAGAGTGACGGTTTTGTAGAAGGATTCAAAGAAGGTGCCGAACCGGGGTTGAAGCAACTCAGGGAAGGACTTTCTGAGTTCAACGAAACCATTAACGAAGCAAAAGATACATTAAATGTACAAGAATAATAAAAACTCTCGTTAAGGAGGATGACTATGGGTTGGTTAAACAAATCTGGTTGTGCCGGTATTCTAAATGAAATTCGATGTGATGAGTCCTCCTATCTAATCTGGAAATGGCATCCGAGCAATGTAGGGCCAGGCGATACTACCCGCGAGAATGCAATCCGCTTTGGTTCATCCTTGCGTGTTAAAGATGGCGAAGTTGCAGTTTTTGTTTATAAGCAGAATAATGGTATTCGGCAAGATTTTATAGAAGGCCCGTTTGACCAAATACTTGAGACCAAGAATCTGCCGGTGATTTCCAACCTTCTCGGTCTTGCTTATGGTGGCGGAACTCCGTTTCAGGCTGAAATCTACTTCATCAATCTTTCCAAGATTGTTCAGGTTAAGTTTGGCGTTCCATTTTTTGATGTGTACGACCCTCGCTTTGTGGATTTTGGTGTTCCTGTTGCCGTTAGGGGAACTATCACTTTCCATATTGCAGACTATAAGGAATTCATTAAATTACATAGACTCAGTACTTTCGACCTTAATGATTTTCAGCGTCAAATTCGTGATGCAGTAAATAGGTATGTAAAGGATACGGTAGCAAGTGCTCCCTCAGCCCATAATATACCCGTAGTTCAAATCGAAAGCAAAATATCCCAGCTTAATGATGAGGTTGAATACAATATCGGCGAAAGGCTAAAAGAGAATTTTGGGGTTGAAATAACCGGCGTTGATATTGGTGCTATTGAGATTGATAAGAGCAGTGACAGCTATCAACAGCTCATGTCCGTGACAAAAGATATTGCCTTTACAAAGACCAAAGCAGAAACACAGGATTATGTAGAACGGCTTCGCATACAGCGTGAAGAAGGGCAGTATGCTCAGCATAAACAAACCCAGAGCGCCAATCTTGGTGCTTTTCAAACCGAGAAGCAAGCGGAAGTTGGTGTTGCTGGAGCTCAGGCATTTGGTCAGGCAGGAACTAACGGAAATGGCAATGTCAACCTTGGAGGCGGCGGCTTTAACATGGGAGCTGTTATGGCAAGTATGGTCGTTGGTGGAGCTGTTGGACAAAATCTTGCAGGTGCAATGTCTAATCTGATGCCCGGTACTCATCAACAAGGGGCTCCTACTACTCCCCCGCCGATTCCTGAAACTGCATATTATATTGCAGCCAATGGACAGCCTATTGGTCCATTCGCTATACCTACCTTGCAGCAGATGGCTACCAGTGGACAGCTCACCGCTGATAGTTTGGTCTGGAAAGCTGGTATGCAGCAATGGGTCAATGCAGGTACTGTAGCTGAGTTACAAGCGCTATTCGGCAATATTCCCCCTATTCCGCCAGTACCTCATGCTTAATGTTGATATTGCAGAAGGAGATTTGGTTGTGATGGACATTGAGACATTAAATTGCCGTGAAAAAATGTTGAAGCTTCGGGAAGAACTTCTTTTCGTTGAAGAAGACCGTCTTCAAGGTCGCTGTGGCTGTACCATTGATGAACTCGATTCGTACCTCGATGATATAATTGTCGGTGCATAAATTTTAGGGCCCCTGCCGAATTTGGCAGAGGCCCTTTTTATTAGCGCGTAGTATCACATATTCCGATTTCGTTAAGGAGTCTTTCCCGTTCTTCTGGGACTTTTCCATCTCGGAGATTTTGCGCTTGATGCTTAATCTACCAGTAAGAGTTCGACCCGCTCGGAAGCGTGATAGTTCTTGTCCAGACCGGAAGTTTACCATGCTCTGCTGGAGGATTCAAATAGCGTTTCTATCGGCGTGTGATTTTACCGCCTTGCTTAAAGGATGCTCGTCCCACCTTGGTCTGGTTGTCTGCATCATAGTCAGCAACAAATGCGATGTCTTCTTCCCAGCGTTTGATGGCATCCTGCATGTTGGGGTTCTTCTTGCCAAGACGGATGAACTCCGAAATCTTTTCAGTTATCTCCCATTTGGTAGCCTTGCCATCATCCATCAGACCCGCGAGGATGCCCTGCCTCCTTTGTCTTGGCATGTTAGCATTAACAGAGTACCCGGCGCGGCTCAAGAAGGAATCATCTGCGAGCCCCATTCTATTCTCAATTTCTATTCCGTTTCCATCAATACTGCCACCAAACAACAGACCACCGTATTTTTTACTATAACTTCTATAAACATCGTAGTTCATATAGAAAGTTCCACAGCCACTGCAATATTGAACTGTTACAGGGACACTTTTGCCTATAGCCGTTCTGACCATAGCTGTACAATTATAAATTGTATCTTGACTGAATTTTCTTGCGCACTTCGAGCAATGGCATTTCCCACTATAAACAAGGATTTTCTTGTCAGTGGGAAGTTCTGACAAGTTAATACTGCTATACTTCCATTTTCCCGTTGTATTCTTTTTTTGTGCTGGAGCTGATTTTGACTGTTGCAGTTTACTTTCATGAGATTGTGAAGATGTTTGAATCGGGTGGTTTCGTTTCACTTCACTTTCATCACATGATATAAAGCAGTCTGGTAGCCTACTAAGTTCCCATCCGTATTCCAGTCTTTCATAGCAGAATTTGTATGCGCTATTCTGTAGCGAGACATGATTATCTTTAATGTCCGACATCGATACAATATTCATTGCTTTTCTTGGATGCCAGTATGTGGTCAACTTCACATAAGCATCCTGTTCGGTCTTGAAAACCAATTGCTCAATATCAAATCCGACTTTTCGATTTTCATTATATCGCTTGATTGCCTTCACCGCATAATCCGGAACAATGGCAACGACCATTTTTGCAGTCACATGTGCGCCATTAACTTTGCTCCTATCATCGCTCACATCTGGCAGCATTCGTTCAAATTGGTTCGGCATATCATATAGTCTGGTTATTTGTACATGCGACTCTTTGGGCACTTTTCTCACTTCTTCGAGCATGTAATCCTTATGTTCTTTCCACGCATCTGCTTCCACTTGAATTATTGCATTTAATTCATCGCGTGATATGTTTCCTTTATCGAACTGCCTTCTAGCTACTTGAACTTTGTTGATTGTTGCTTTTTCTCTCTCAATTTCAGAGTTTAGTACTTCCCGTTGAAGCCACTTCACAAGTACGCGTTTGGTCCTCGTTCCGCTGTGCTTAAAAAAAATGATTGCCCATGAAATTTCAAAAGGACCTCTTATCAATTCTCTATTATTTGTATTTATCGCTTCTGACGCGGATACAAGCATTACTCGTGGCTGATTTAATATTAAACCCTTTACCGTTCCCTTCTCCAAACCATTGTCATAGGAATGGTTTGCAAAAGAAAATTTACAGTCATTATCCCATATACTAATAAACTTGCTATAATCGTCATCTGATATAACGCACACTGGCATTACATGAAAGACATTTAGCTTTACTGTACTGACTTCCTTTTTTCTCTTACTTTTTCCCATCTTTGGAAACTTCCTTGCAAAATGTTACTATTACTTCCAGACGGATTTCTCCCTCAACAACTCCGACACATCATAGCTCGAAGCATTATATACCGTCAGGCCCTTTTCTAGAGCGTATTTAACGGTATAGGCTGTGCCACCTGTCGCGGTTTCGTGCAATAAGAGATGCAGCACTTAGAACCGTCTACCAAATGGCGGTCACGAGCAAGATACGCACCTTTGCTGGGTTCCTTTGACACATAGACTATTTTGTCCATCTGCTTGTCGAGGAGCGCTGCTCTGGTCTGTTCCTCCTGTGACCACTTGGCTCTGTACCCTTCGAACGGCAGCACCTCGATGATTTTCATGCGTTTGTTGTCTTTGCGGAGCTGAATGAGATACTCGGTCATCATTCTGTCGAAGCCAAGCGCACCACCCACGCCGTAGTAGATAACACCCTGCTGAATAAGAGGCTGAATCCGATGGTATACGCGGGTTCTGATTTTTGTTTCTTCGCCTGCCGGAATGTCTCTATGACCCGTGAAACAGCAGGTCTGCTCTGTGTATTTTCCCATCAATCAGCCCTCCTCCGCTCTTCTCATTTTCTTTTATTATACTATAATTCTAGCTGCGCTATCTCGCCAAAATACAACCTTCTTTTTTAGCTATTCTGTATATAGGTCAAGCTGGCTCACCCGGCGCGGCACTCTTGGCTTCGACAAACCATTTGTTCTCCTCGAAATAAAGATAGGTTTTCGCCCGCCCTATCTGGCAGGTATAACGCACACCCACGCCGCCGCATTTGCTATATTTGCGTGGCGCAATGTCAGTGACATTTGTGATTTCGAACTCCTCCCCATCGTCCCAGATAACCCGCAATGGCATGAGTTCCCCATCCGGGCTAAAGTCGGCCACTACTTCGACATACTTCTTACATCGCTGTTCCATTTATCAAATGCTCCCTTGCAAGAACCCATGTGGGTGTATTGTATGGTCTCCCTTGGCGTCACAGTGAGATAAAGCGCGGTCACAATACATCACGCCGCGCTGTACAGAATAATACCCGAATCGGTTGCGAACACCATCAATGGCCGATTCGAGTCTCTCCATTTTCTCCTGCTTTTCTGCACTGAAATCGAATGATATTTGAGACGGCTCAGTGTCCGGTCGTAGGTCGATAGCACGAACGCCCCCCGAGCGGAGATGTTCGCTCCACCTGTAATTCTTTTTGTACAATTGGAATGCAGCCTCCGCTATATCCTTTTCCTGCATTGTCGGCAGGCTGAGCTTGCACTGTCGCTCGAAAGAGAAGAGGCTTGAATCGCGAAGACTGACCTCCACTCCCCTGCACCGGAAGTGGCTTTCCCGGAGCCTTGCCGCAACGCTCTCGGAAAGTAGATATAGCACTATCCAAACATCCTCATCCGTGAGCAGGTCTCTCGGCGTAGTCCAGCTATTTCCGATACTCTTGATAGGCGCAACAACATCTTTTGCTTCATATTTAGCTACTGGCGAGATGTCCATACCATTGGCGAACCGCCATAGCATGAGCCCGATTTTGCCGAGCTTCTCTTGCAAGAACTTCGGATTGGTCTGGGTGAGGTCCCCTATTGTGTGGATAGCGTAGTTGTCCAGCTTAGCAGCGGTCTTACGGCCAACATAAAGCAGGTCCGAGGCAGGAAGTGGAAAGACAATTTTCTTGAAGTTATCCTTGTTGATGATGGTGATAGCGTCAGGCTTCTTGTAGTCGGACCCCAGCTTGGCGAGGATTTTGTTCCAAGAAACCCCTATTGAACAGGTGATACCAAGCTCGTCTTTGACGGTGTCGGAGATCTTCTTAGCTATCTCCTCACCGTTGCCGAAAAGCGGCTGGCTCGCCGTACAATCCAGCCATGCCTCATCGAGTCCAAACGGCTCGATTTGGTCAGTAAAGCGCAGGAAAATCTCACGCGTGTAACCACTAAAACGAGTGTAGAGGTCGTAGTGAGCCGGGACAAAGATAATATCACGGCAATGCTGCTGAGCCTCCCAGAGCGGCATGCCGGTCTTTACGCCCATACGCTTTGCCGGATAGGACGCTGTCAGAACGATACCGCTTCTTCTCTCCGGGTCTCCGCATACGGCAATCGGCTTCCCCTGCAATTCCGGGTGATAGGCCATCTCACAGGAAGCGTAGAAGCAGTTCATATCGCAATGGAGTATCGTCCGCTCCTGTGCCATGGTCTTTTCCCTCCTGTCGCTCGTTTTACGCGATATTGTTGTATAGTGTTGCTTATTGGTTGTTTTTATTATATAATTTACAACCGCCGGTTGCAATATAGATTGGAAAATTCTCCGGTTGTAGTCCGGTTTACGCTACTACAACCGCGAAATTCTTGACAAAAGTAAAAGAGGCGTTCTCAATGACGCCTCTCCGTGCTATAATAGAAAGAAAACAGGATGTGATAATATGCAAAGTATTGAGGAACGCGCAGCCGCTGCGTATGAATTGAAAGCTACCGGTAAGTGCAACTGCTCGCAGTCGGTTGTTAAGGTGTTTCAGGACAAGCTGCCTGTCGGCGAGGATCCCCTTATGAAGCTAACTTCGGGGTATGCTGCCGGTATGGGATGCATGGAGAGCACCTGCGGCGCTCTTGTCGGCGCTGTGATGGTAGCAGGTATACTGACCGATGGCAAAGCCACGCCCCGGATTTCTAAAGAACTCCTGCAGAAGTTTGAGGCCAAGTGCGGCGCTACTATCTGTAAGGACCTGAAAGGTGTCGGAACCGGCAAACCGCTCTGCCCCTGTCCTGAGTGTGTACGCAATGCGGTGCTTGCACTGGGCGAGGTTCTAGGCGAATAAGAAATTATTTCTACTTCATTTCACGGTAAGAATGAAAGGACAGGTAATGGCATGACCACAAAAGACTTGGCGCGTGATTATAGTCTCAATCAGGAGCAACTTGAAGCCATTATTTTGAAAAATGAGATGCCTCATCGCAATGGCGTGGGATGTTTAATTGTCGATGATGACAACCTTGATTTTCTTCTTGAACTCTATTACAAAGAACATGACAGCGAACTCAGCTTTTCCATCGACAATTATAAAAAAGCCGCTCCTGCGGGTGCTGTGTTCCATGTTGATGGAGCCAGAGGTCGGAAGATTGACATTTATCCGAACAAGTGCGTGATTACCGTAGGTGTCACTATTGGCTCCGTTCTGACCAGCAACGCAACGGACGGTGAGAAGACCATTTACTACTGCGATTGTATCGGCTTGCAGTTTAAGAAGCCCGGCGTGACGCTTGGCTATTTGCAGTTTGAAACGGCAGCCTCCACTTCCAATAACCTGTCCAGCAACTTCTTCAATGAGAACACCTTTACTTATGAAGAGTCCCATATCAATGAGCACTGCATGGACACCATTGTTGAGTATGTAAAGCAGCAACTTGAAAAGACGAAGAGTTCTCCTGCGTTTTCCCCGGCTGATGAGCTAAAGAAATACAAGGAGCTTTTGGACATTGGTGCGCTGACCGAGGAAGAATACAACCACCAGAAAGCGAAGCTACTCTCACTGTGAGACCCATTCCTTCCTATAAAATAGGAGATTAACGATGAACGAAGCAATCGAAAAACGCATATCACATAGATGCTTCTCAAAAGAACCTGTCCGTGCATCTGATGTTCTGCAAATCCAAAAGTGGATTGCTGAAGTCAACGAGGAGTCCAGTCTCGACATCGAGTATCTAGCCGATGGCAACGAGGCATTCAACGACATCAAAAAGAGCTACGGGATGTTCTCCAATGTCCGGTCTATGCTTCTTATGAAGGGCTGTTCTGGCGATGAAAACCTTGATGTCAAAATCGGGTATTATGGCGAGGACCTTGTTCTGAAAATGACGCAACTGAATCTTGGCACTTGCTGGGTCGGCGGAACATATGATAGTAGTTCCTTTTCCGTTCCTGATGGAGAAGCCCTCGTCTGTGTTATCGTGTTCGGAAACATTCGGAAGTCCATCAAGGATGTCCTCATCCGTGCAGTGATTCGGAGCAAGAATCGAAAGAGCATTGAGGAAAGAACCGTTGCTGATGCAAAGCTGCCGGAAGAAGTCATCAACGGCATGGAAGCGGTGCGCCTAGCTCCGAGTGCTGTGAACAGGCAAGCTCCAACTCTTCACTATGCGCATGGGCAAATCTCTATGGATGTCGATGCTTCCATCAAATTCAATTTGGTAGACTTGGGCATCGCTATGCGACACTTTGAAATAGGCGCTAGAGCAGGAAATTTCGAGCTTAAAAATGGCGGTCTGTGGACAAAATAGCCATTATTGACTTGTGGGAGGCGTTTATAATGACCATCTCTGAAATTATGGATAAGATGATTGCTTTTTCAAACGGCAATATCCACGACATCGACTATCTTGTTCGCGTCTGGACATTCGCCAAGACCATCGGCGAACTCGAACATATTGATGCTGAGACGCAGTACATACTGGAAGTTGCCGCCATTACGCATGATATTGCCTGTCCTCTCTGCCGGAAGAAATACGGCAGCGCAGACGGCAAACATCAGGAACTCGAAGGCGGGCCCCTGGTCCGGCAGTTTCTGCGCGATACTGGCCTGACCCCGGCTCAGGTGGACCGCGTTGCGTATCTGGTCAGCCATCACCATACCCTGACTGACATTGACGGCATCGATTACCAAATCCTCATCGAGGCCGATTACATCGTGAACGCCGCCGAGAGCGAGTACAGCAAGGAAAATATCAAGGGGTTCATCCACAAAGTCATGAAGACAAACAGCGGCTCGATGCTGGCGCGGCAGATTTTCTGCGTGTGATGAGTAAAAACCAGAGCAAAAAGGAGCGTTTAACAATGGCAAAGAAGGTTCTTGTAGTTTCCACCAGCCTGCGCGGAAACAGCAATTCGGAGATTCTGGCACAGGAATGTGAGCGCGGCGCGATGGATGCGGGGCATGAGGTTGAGTTCGTGTCCCTGCGCGGCAAAGATATCCGGTTCTGCATCGGATGCATGACCTGCCAAAAAACCGGCCGTTGTGTATTGAAGGATGATGTAGCCGAAATCATGGCAAAGGAATCCGAGGTTGTTGTCTTCGCCACACCCATCTACTACTATGAAATGTGCGGACAGATGAAGACGCTGCTTGACCGCCTGAATCCTCTGTACGAGTCCGACTATAAGTTCCGCGACATTTATATGCTTGCCACCGCCGCAGATGACGATGCGCATGCCATCGACAAAGCTTACAACGGTTTGCAGGGTTGGGTCGATTGCTTCGAGAAGGCCGAGCTCAAAGGCTATGTGTTTGGCAACGGTATTGCTGAACCGGGTGATGCAAAGAATCATACTGAGACTTTGCTGGATGCTTATAATCTCGGCAAATCCCTGTGAGGCATAGCGACGACCATGACGATTCGATACGCTGTTCCTGATGATGTTCCCGCACTTTCTGCCGTTGAGGCCGAGTGTTTTCCTCCCGCTGAGGCTGCTACTGCTGCTGAGTTTGCCGAGAGAGTTGCCCATTATGGCAATCATTTCTGGCTGATGTATGATGGTGGCAAACTCATCTCCTTCGTGGACGGGTTCGTGACCGATGACGCCGACTTGACTGATGAGATGTACGAGAACGCCGCCATGCACAACGAGAACGGTGCGTGGCAGATGATTTTCGGTGTCAATACGCTGCCTGCATATCGCCAGCATGGGTATGCCGGTGAATCACTTCAAAAGGCGATTGCCGACGCAAAAGAGCAGGGCCGCAAAGGTCTTGTCCTGACTTGCAAGGACCGGCTTGTTCCCTACTATGCCAAGTTCGGATTTGTGGACGAGGGCGTGACCGACAAGTCCACGCATGGGAATGTGGCATGGCATCAGATGCGATTGACATTCTAATATTTTGCCAAGAGAAAATCCCCCAGAGTAACTGAAGTGACCCCAAAAAGTTAGACAATATTCTGAAGTAAAAATTGTTCAAGCAGCCGAAAGGGCTTGCT
>OLPL01000803.1_pt1 | contig 22032 bp, 14 predicted proteins | sample 1673211 | NCBI WGS metagenome assembly OLPL01 (sample SAMEA3136766, study PRJEB25190) | human gut metagenome | reverse complement strand
GCAACGTGTAGTGGTTGCCGTCGGCTTGATACGAGTTGGCCTTGCCCTCGTCGGTCAGCAGCTTGAAGGCGGCGGAGTCCTGGACCGGCTCCATGTAGTCCTTCCACTTGATGAAATTGGGGTAGCCGGTGATGCTCCACATCGTCGGGGCTTCGGTCTTGGCCAACTCGGAGGCCAGCGTATTGTCGTAGCCGTCGGCGGCCGTGAGCACCTTGACCTGCACGCCCGTCTCCTTGGTGTACTGATCGGCGAGATCCTCCAACTGGTCGACGATCTCCTTCTTGTTGTTCACGAAGTAGACCTTGCCTTTGTCCGGATCGGCCGCCGACGAGGATCCGCACCCCGCCATCGCGCCCATCGCCATGACGGCCGCGGCGACGATCGCCATCATTTTCTTGGTTTTCATGGTTCTTTCCTTTCCTTGATGAACCGATTGGTTCTTGAAATGATTGGGGCTCAGCCCTTGACCGCCCCAGCGGTGACGCCCTTGATGATGTACTTCTGTCCGCACAGGTAGAACACCAGGATGGGCAGCAGCGCCAGTACCAGAGCGCCCATCATCGCGCCCATGTCCACGGATCCGTATCCGCCCTTCAGGTACTGGATGGCGATGGACAGCGTCTTGAACCGTTGAAGATCCAGGCACAGATAGGCCATCAGGAAGTCGTTCCACACCCACATCGTCTCCAGGATCGCCACGGAGATAAGAGCCGGACGCATCATCGGCAGGACGATGGTGAAGAACGTGCGGATGGAGCCGGCGCCATCGATCATGGCCGCCTCCTCGATCTCGAGCGGGATGTTCTTTACAAAACCGGCGAACATAAAGACCGCCAGGCCCGCGCCAAAGCCGAGGTAGATAAAGCAGATGTTGAACGGCGTGTTGAAGCCGATGCGGTCCGCCAAATTGGACAGCGTGAACATGAGCATCTGGAAGGGCACGACCATCGAGAACACGAACAGGTAATAGAAGAAGTTCGAGATCTTGTTGTTGACACGAACCACGTACCAAGCGCACATGGAGCAGCACACCAAGATCAGCACGACCGACGTGACCGTGATGATGAGCGAGTACATAAATGCCGAGGCAAAGCCCTGCTCGTTAAGGGCGTGCATGTAGTTTGCGAGGCCGTTGAACGTCTCGGGCGTGAGCAGATCGAACGCCGTGGTGGTGCTGATTGCGGTCGCTTTCTTAAAGGAATTGAGCGCAATCATGAACACGGGGTAGATCCACGCGAGCGACAGAATCGTAAAGAAAATCGAGAGCGCGCGGTTGATAACCTTATCGCGTTTCATTACTGCTGCACCTCCTTGGACCTCGTGGCCTTAAGCTGAATCATGGAGATGGCTACGACCAGGATGCAGAAGATAACCGCCTTGGCCTGACCGATGCCCTGCCATGCGATACCGGCACGCGAATAGAACGTGTTGTAGATGTTCAGGGCGAGCATCTCGGTGGAGTGCGCGGGAGCGCCGCCGGTAAGGGCGAGGTTCTGGTCGAACAGCTTAAAGCCGTTGGTGATGGACAGGAACAGGCAGATGGTGATGGTCGGCATCAGGTTAGGGATCTTAACCTTCCAAAACGTCTGCCATGCCGTGGCACCGTCGACCTTGGCGGCCTCGATGTAGTCGGACGGAATGGACTGCAGACCAGCGATGTAGATGATCATCATGTAGCCGACCTGCTGCCACAGGGTCAGGATGATAAGGCCCCAGAAGCCAGCAGCAGAGTTAAGGGCGATGAGCTGGGCGCCCACGTTGGAGAGCAGGCAGTTGATCAGAATCTGCCAGATGTAGCCCAGCACGATGCCGCCGATCAGGTTAGGCATAAAGAAGATCGTACGGAAGATGTTGGTGCCCTTGAGCGCTTTGCGGGTGAGCGCCTGCGCGATGGCGAGGGCGATCACGTTGATGAGCACCGTCGACAGGAAGGCAAACGCCACGGTAAAGAAGAACGACGTGGCAAACTGCGGATCGGACAGTGCGCGCACGTAGTTCTCAATACCGACAAAATGCGCGTTGTTAATGGTAATAAACTGGCAGAACGAGAGATAGAAGCCCTGGATAAAGGGAATCACGAACCCGATCATAAACGCCAGGCACGTGGGCAGCATAAAGAGCGGCCACCAGCGCTTGAGTGCTTTGCCCATAGAAGGGTCCTTTCAATATGCAGGGGGCGGGCAAACCAACGTCTGCCCGCCCCCTGTCGCTAATCAGATAGCTTGGGCAGCAACTACTTACTCGGAAGCAGCCTTCTCGGTCTTCCAGCCATCGACGAAGGCGTTCTTGACGCCGTCCCACTTGCTGTTATCGGCAGCGTAGGCAATCAGAGCCTGCTTGAGGTTCTTCTTCCACTCCTCGGAGGGGATGTAGACGAAGTCCCAAGCGACGGTCTTCTTGCCGTCCTTGGCCATGGCAACGGCCTGCTGCGAGAAGACGTTGGTGGTTTCCTTGGCGCTCTTGAACGGAGCGGTCAGACCCATCTTGTCGGCGATGATGCTGGTCGGGGTGTCAGCGGTGACGCACCAGTACATGAAGTCCTCGGTGGCCTTCTGGGCATCCTCGGAAGCCTGGGAGCTGACGCACCAGTAGTTCTCGCCGCCGGAGCACAGGCCCTGGTTCTCCTCGCCGTCGACGCCGATGTAGATCGGCAGCATGCCGAGCTGGTCGTCGGTCATACCGGCCTTGGTGAGGTCAGCGTATGCCCAAGAGCCGTTCTGATAGAAGACGGCCTTGCCGGTTGCGAACTCGTTGGTGGCGTCGTCGCCGGTCTTGGAGGCAAGCTGCGAAGGATCGCAGGTGGAGTCGGTGATGTACAGGTCGAAAATCTGCTTGAAGTTGTCGAGATACTCGCCCTTGATCTCGTCGTCCTCCTGGTTGTGCTCCTTCTCGAACTCGTAGTAGAGCGGGAGGTTGGCGAGGTGGGTGGTGTAGCGCCAGCTGGAGGAGTCATCCATGCCGGCAGAAGTGAAGGCACCCTCAACGCCAAGCTCGTCCTTGCGGGCCTGGATGTCGTCGGCACAAGCCTTCAGCTTGTCGAAGGAGTTGATGTCCTCGGCCTTGTAGCCAGCCTTCTCGAGCAGCTGCTTGTTGTAAATGATGCCGTAGCTCTCCTGGACCCAGTCGATGCCCAGATCCTTGCCATCGGACTGCAGAGCCAGGGAGTCGTCAATGAGCTCACCGCGGAGCTTGGTATCGGACAGGTCGGCGCAGTAATCCTTCCAGTTCTTAAGACCGGTGGGGCCGTTGACCTGGAACAGGGTCGGAGCGGAGCTCTTGGACATCTCGGACTTGAGCTTCTCCTCGTAGGTGTTGGAGGCAGCGGTCACGATCTTGACCTCGACGCCCTTCTCCTTCTTATAGGCCTTGGCGATCTCCTTCCACTCCTTGTCGACCTCGGGCTTGAATTGGAGGAAGTAGACCTCGGCAGCGTCACCAGAAGCAGAGGAGCCGGAGCCGGCGGAGCCACCGCAGCCCACGAGACCCAGACCAAGAACCGCAGCCGCGGAACCAGCAAAGCCCAGGAACTGCCTTCTGCTCATTTCGTTCTTCATTACAATCCACCCTTTCACACCGTGGCGGCACCCTTTGCCGCCGCCTTCGGAGATTGGCTCGGGGACTTTGCCCCTTTTGCTGATTTGTACAATACGCTATTTGGCTAGTTGTTTGAACAAGTATTACTAGAGCGGTAGAAAAACTTCGGTGAACGGTAATATTCAACTTGATACTTGACAAGTTTTGTATAAACAATTATTTGTTATCGAATGCAGAGAAAACGCCCGGTCAAGCCGATGCATCGTCGGTTTGACCGGGCGTTTTCGCTTTGAGGGCATAAGTCTCGTCAGGCTGCGAGCTAGCCGGCTATCGCTTGGAGTTGACGCGGTAGTGGAAGATCTCGGGATGCGTGCGGGCATGCGTGACCTCAAACAAGATGCCGTCCGAGGTGTACGACTGGCTCTCCATGACGGCGACACAGTTGTACTTACCAAGGTCAAGATAGCTGCAGTCCTCATCGTTGGCGAGCTCGACACTCACCGTACGACGGCTCGCCATCACCTTGACGCCGCGTTTGTGCTCCAGATAGTCGTAAATTGACTTTGCGGCGATCTCGGGCGTCAGACCCTTGGCGATCGACTCCAAAAAGTAACCATGGTCTACTTGGCGCGCATTGCCGTTAAGGCTTCGGACACGCACCACGCGAATCAGCTCCTCGCCCACCTTAAAGCCCAGGCGACGAGAGAGTTGCTCAGTGCAAATCAAATGTTCAAAAGACTTGACCTCGGTCGATGCGACGGCATTGTTGCGTTTTGCGAACTCGCCAAACGACTCAACCTCTTCGAGTGCGCCCAACATGTCGGTTTCGCCCTTAAGCCAAATAACGCGCACGCCCTTGCCGTGTATGGGCTGCACAAACATCCCGTCGGCCAGCATACCCAAGGCGCGACGGACGGTATTGCGCGTGCATCCGAACTCCGCGGTCAGCTCGGCTTCGGTTGGCAGCATCTCCTGAAACGCATAGGTCCCGTTAATGATGCGCGAACGGATCTCACGGTAGATTCCTTCGTAAATCGCTTTTGGCATGACTTCACCTCTACATTGTTCATTTCCGGCTAGGCACGATAGCATTTCTTAAAGTTGTTTAAACCGAATATCGGTAAAGCGACAGGATTTAACCGTTGACGGTTTCTGTCATGCCCAAATCGGTTTCGCTCAAAACTGCCGGTACGACAATCGTCTGGTCCTCTACAATGAATCCATTGTTTAAACGTTTCCCCACGCGCAACGCGCCTCGATATTCGGAAGGCAGAACATGCTGCAAAAAATCCAACGCTTTGGCGGGGCAATGTTCGCGCCCGCCATGCTGTTTTCTATATCAGGCCTCATGGTCGGCGTCTCCGCTCTCGCAACGACTGCGGACATCGTCGGCGATCTCGCCGTATACGGAACCCCTTGGTACGCTTTTTGGACCATCATCCAGCGCGGCTCGTGGACGGTCTTTAAACGCCTCCCGCTCCTTTTTGCCGTAGCGCTGCCCATCGGTCTTGCCCAAAAACAACCGGCTCGTTGCTGCCTCGAGGCTCTCGTCGCCTATTTTGCCTACTGCTTCTTTTTGAGCGAGATCATTAAGCTGAGCGGAGACAATCTTGGACTTAAGTACCCGTCGTCTTTGACCTCCGCTAGCGGCATCACCATCATCGACGGCATCAAGACGCTCGACACCGGCATTATCGGCCCGCTGGCGGTATCGGCAACCGTCGTCGCCATCCATGACCGCTTCTACGATGCCAAGGTTCCCGATTGGCTCGGCACCTTCTCGGGCTCCTCGCTGGTCTACCTCATCAGCTTTTTTGCCGTGTTTGCCCTTGCCGCTATCTCGGCCGCCATCGTGCCCTACGTATACGATGTAACTGATACGCTGCGTCACGCGCTTGCAGGCGTCGGTCCCTTTGGCGTGGGCATCTTTGTCTTTTTAGAACGAGCACTCGAGCCCTTTGGCCTGCACCACCTGCTCTACATGCCGATCTACTACGACAACCTGGTCATTAACGACGGCATCTACGCCACGTGGAGCAGTTTGCTCCCCATCCTCTCCCATAGCACGCGCCCCCTTAATGAACTTGCGCCGTGGGCCGGTTTTACCGCCACCGGCTGGGTCAAGCTCTTTGGCCTTCCTGCCATCGCAGCTGCGTTCTACTCCACCGCAAAACCCGAGCGCCGCGCCGGCCTCAGGGTCATCCTTGCTCCCGCCATCATCGCCTCGGTGGTTTGCGGCGTTACCGAGCCACTCGAGTTTCTCTTTATGTTCACCCACCCCGGGCTCTTTTTGCTCTACGCCGTCTTATCGTCTTGCCTTGCCACAACCATGAATCTCTTTGGCATCGTCGGCATCTTCTCGGGCGGCCTCATGGAGATGGCAGCCTTCAACTTTATTCCGCTCATGCGCACGCATGCCGGTGCCTATCTTTTGGCGCTCGGTATCGGCCTTGCCTTTAGCCTCATCTTTTTTGTTAGTTTTCGAGCACTCATCTTGGTCTATGACCTTAAGACACCGGGCCGCGAGGATCATGTTGCCAATCGCGCGGCAATCGGTTGTTTAACGGGAAGCGACTTTGCCAAAGAGCAATCTCCCAATGACGAGGTCAATAGTCGATCCGATCAAGATCACGTCCTCGCTGAGCGGGTAATTCAGCTTTTAGGTGGCGTTGGCAATATCGTGGGCGCAACCAACTGCGCCACGCGCCTGCGCGTCGAGGTCGCAGACCCTTCCATCGTTGCAGATAACGCGTCGTTTGTCGCGGTGGGCGCCAAGGGCCTCATCATTACGGGCAAGACCGCCCAGGTGATTATCGGCATCTCCGTTCCCCGCGTTAAAGAGCATTTTGACCAGATCATGGGCCTCGAGCCGGAATTTGTGCCCACCACCTCGGCCTCCCCTGCCGCCAGCGCAGCCCATAAGCGCGGCGATATCTGCTTCTTCGATATCGACGGAACGCTCGCCTGGCAAGACCCCAGGCTCGCCCAAGACCTTCCCGAAGACGAGCGGGACCTCTCCCCCTATCCCAATGAGGCGGTTTCGCAGGCAATCCGCGAGTTTGTCGCCAACGGCAACATGGCCTTTATCTGCACGGGACGTACCCTGAGCTGCATCCACCCCAAACTTCTTGAGCTGCCCTGGACCGGCATCGTCTGTCTTGCGGGCGGTTACGCCGAGATCAACGGACACACAATTCGCGATCTGTCGATGACGCCCAGTATGCTGCAGCGTCTTGCCCCCTACCTTGAGCAATCGGGCGAGGTCATCCGCTTTGAGGGCCTCAACGGCGTCGTGCGCATGAGTGCCGATGCGCCCGATGCTCCCGGATACGCGCGCACCCTGGGCGACGCAGTCACGCAGCTGCAACATTACAGTGTCTACAAGATCTTGATGTCTACATCGCTCGCCAACCACATCGCTCAAGATAAGGCACTTGAGCCGCTGCTGTGCTTTAACGAGCTCGAACTCGAGGTAACCGAAATCTCGCCCCGCGAATGCACGAAGCGCGGGGGCATCCAGTCTGTACTCGACGCCCTCGATCCCCACCACGGAACCGTATACGGCATCGGCGACGCCGGCAATGACGTCTCGCTGATGAACGCCGTCGATGTCGGTATCGCCATGGGCAATGCGCCGGACTATCTCAAGGATAAGGCCGATTACGTGACCGACACCGTCGATCACGACGGTGTCGTTGCGGCGCTCGAGCATTTTGGGCTGATTTAGGCGCGCTCCATCAAACGCACGCCCGTTGTCCCAAATCGCCAAAACTGCCGCGCCAAACGCCCTAATGTGGCAATATGTTGTCTGCATATTGCATCAACGCAACCTCAGAAAGAATGCGAGAACCCGTGTCCAGTCCGTTTACCAGCTTTTTAGCCCAGCACTTTGACCAGATTAACGACTATCTGGCCACGTTCTTTGACGGACAGGCGACCTCTGCCGATATCGAGCGCTACCTGTATGCGCCGCTCTCGGCTTTTACGGCCAACGCCGGCAAGCGCCACCGCCCGCTTATCTGTATGCTCGCCGCAACCGCAGTGGGCGGTAGCTTTGAGAGCGCCCGCAGCGCCGCGGTAGCCATCGAGCATTTCCAGTCGGGCGCGCTGATCCACGACGACATCGCCGACAACGGACAGCTTCGTCGAGGCAAGCCCTGCATGCACCTTACCGAGGGCACGGGCCTTGCCATCAATTGTGGCGACCTGGCGCTCACCATGGTCACCAAGACGGTTCTCGACGACCCTACGCTGGAGTCCGACGTGAAGCTGCGCGTGCTCCACGAGCTTACCGAGATGATCGTCCGCACCATTGAGGGTCAAGCACTCGACCTGGGTTGGGTCCGTGACGGGCGCTTTGATATCTCGGTTGATGACTACCTGGACATGGCGACGCACAAGACCGCGTTTTACAGCGGAGCCACGCCGCTTGCCGCCGGAGCCATTATCGGCGGCGGCAGCGATGAGCAAATCGAAGCGCTGCGCGCCTTTGGCCTACACACAGGCCTTGCCTTTCAGATTCAGGACGACCTGCTCAACCTTGTCGGCACTAAGGAAGCCGCCAACAAGGACTTCCGCACCGACATCACCGAGGGCAAGCGCACGCTTGTCGCCGTACACGCCCTCTCTGATGAGCGCCACCACGACGAGGTCGAGGCGATTCTTTCCTCGGGCACCGATGATCCCGCGCAGCTCGCACGCGCCGTGGAGATCTTCCAGGAGACCGGCTCTATCGATTACGCCCACACTTACGCGCTCGACCTGACCGCTAAGGCCAAAGCGGCCATCGAGAACGTTGAGCTTGATCCGCACGCACGCGAGCTGTTCCTCTCCATGGCAGATTTCTTTGTGGAGCGCCTTAACTAACGGGGGTTATAAAACCTGTCAGCAGCGTATTTAGGCACAACTTGCTACACTGTTGAGTGCATGTTTATGCATCCCTTTGCGTTGTCTATCCGACACACGCTCAAATAGTACGAATGGTACGCCGAAAGGGGTTCGCTCATGGAACCTATTACAACGGGCATGCAGGGAGCAGCCGTCGAGGACGTCCAGTCCCGCCTTCTGCAGCTCGGCTATACAATCGATGACACCGAGGTTGCCGACAAGCGCTTTGGCACCACCACCGAACAGGCTGTTGGCACCTTTAGGCTCGATAGTGGCCTTGCCGCTGGCTGTGCCGTCGATATCCCCTGTTGGAGTGCCCTGGTAGACGCCTCGTATAAACTGGGCGACCGCACTCTCTATCTGCGCATGCCCAATTTCCATGGCGCCGATGTGCAGGCCCTGCAGCGCGCTCTCAACGTTTTGGGCTTTGCCTGTGGCGAAGACGACGGCTACTTTGGTCCGCATACCGAGGCCGCCCTGCAGCAGTTCCAGGAAAATGTCGGCCTGTTTGCCGACGGCATGGCCTTCCAGGACACCTACGCCTACATCAACCGCCTGCACCATGTGTGGGAGGGCAAGCCCTCGGTCACCGAAGCCGAGTCCCGCATCGGTTTTGCTCGCGCCGCCAACGTGCTCGAGCGCTTCCAGATTGCCGTTATCGGCGAGGACCCCATCGCACGCAGTGTTGCGTCGCGCATGTGGAATATCGCCACGGCAACGACCGACAACAGCGGCATGATGCTTTGCGATTCCGAGGTTCCGACCGACGTTGATCTGGTACTCGAGATCGCAAGCGATGAGCTGCCCGCAGGTGCAGCGCCGCGCGCCACGATCGCCCTTGCCGAGTGTCACAACCTGGCACAGCGCATCCGCACCGCCAATGTCGCCGCGCAACAAAAACCTGCGCGCATCCGCATTGAGCTCACGGGCATGACGCGTTACAACGGAACCTTCACCGCAAGTGATGCGCAGACACTCGCCGTACGCCTGCTCGATGGCGTTTGCGATGCCCTCGCAGATTAGGTAAACTAGACGAGTTGCTTTTGGGCAACACCACACATTGGGACGTAGTTCAACGGTAGAACTCCGGTTTTTGGTGCCGGCTGTTGGGGGTTCGAATCCCTCCGTCCCAGCCAAAGAAACCAGCCTCTCGAACGCATAGCCGATCGGGAGGCTTTTCTTGTGAGCAAGCGGAGGGATTCGAACCCGCAAGGCAACACAACTTCTCGTCCAACACGAGAAGATAAAGGCAGTTTTTCAGGCATGTCCCAAAATCTATCTTCAAAAGACAGGCGCCCCAAGCCCACGAGGACCAAGAGCGACTTACATCTAAAAAATATCAGCCCAGTTCCGAAAAGCGAGCCGCTTTCTACAAAGTGCCGTGTGGCCCCGGCGGGCCGGGTATTAAGTTTGTCGCGAGTTCCGCACGCAAAGAAGGCCACTTAATGTGGCCTTCGTCTTGCGCAGGACTGTAGAGCAGCAAACTTAATACCCGGCCCGCCGGGGCCACACGTCCCTAGTTGTTCAGCATGCGGTCGAAGCTTCCCGAGTCGCTATCCCGATAGTCGGCGGTCATCAGAATCTCCTGTGGAATGCGCCCGCCCTCGCGCAGCACGTTGCGGAACTGCACACGCGTGACCATAGGCAAATCTTTGATCGTCGCCGCTAGGTTCTGCGGCACGCCCTGGTTGGCAGCCGCGGGCTCGCACTCTCCGCCGGCCTTCACGCGACGCTTGTGCTCGGCGAGCATGGCGCGATACATACCGGCATGTAGGCGAATCTCAACGACATTGGCATTACGGGCCTGCTCGACAATGCGCGCACCCTCTCGGTCGATGTCGCCCACGTAGTAGACATAGTTAAAGCGATAGCCGATCTCGGCCAGATAATCGTCCAACGCATGCGAGACGCTCGCCTTGCAGCCACCGCCAAAGATCACGCCACCCACCTTGGTGCCAAAAAGCTTGGCGTGCTTGCGGCCGCGCAGGAGCTTGACGATCTCGTCATAGGTGTCCAGGTTCTCGACCATAATGAACGGCTTGTCGGCGCCCAGCGTAAAGAAACCCGTAAAGTGCACGGGGCGGTTGGGGGCGACCTTAATCGCCTGCATGCTGATGCCCTTTTCGGTCATACGCCGAATCAGGCGCTCGCCATGCTTGCCGTCAAAGGCCTTCTCATCGTTAAAAATCTGGTAGGCGCGCTGGCGACGCGAAGCGACCGGCGTGTCGGCGCCGCGATTCTGCTCTATCCAAGCCTGGATGATCGCAATCTCCTCGGCAATCTTGCGGTTGGACATCTCGTTGTGCTGAGTGCGCTGCGGAGCCTTTTTGCCGTCCTTACCCTCGACCTTAACAATTTGAGTCTGCTGCTCCTTGATCTTGGAGAGCGCCGTAGGCGTGGGAACGATCTTGAGCAGCTGCCTGCCCAGGACACGGGCCAGAGCAAACGCCGAAACCTCGCCATGAGCGGGCGGCTCAGGCTGCTGGGCGGTCGCATCGTTTGCAGTCGGTTTGGGCTGCGCCTGGGATTTGCGCTTGGAATCTACCTGAGCTTTGTGCTCTTGCTTTGGCGCGGACGAGCTCTTTTGCGAACGTTCGGACTTGCCCCCCTTCGCCGGCTGGCGCTTAGGCTGCTCCATCGGGGTCTCAGCCTTCGCATCCTTGTTTTGCGTCGCCTTCTCGGCCACGGTTTCGGCATTTGAGCCACGGCCGCCACGATGACGGCGGCGGCGGGGCTTGCTTGAGGCGCTCTCCCCCACCTGCTTATCAGCGGACTGTTGAGCTTTGACCTCGGTGTCAGCCGCAGGCTGCGACTCGGAAGGCTGCTGCTCGCGAGCCACCGGCTCAACGGTTTTCTCGGTTTGTTCGGCCTTCTCGGCCTGAGCGGTCGAAGCCGGCTCGCCCTTCTCCTGATGCTTTACGGGATACGCGCGTCCCGCAAAACCGCGGCCGGGACGGCACGAACCCGGAGCCCTCTTGGCAGACTCCTCAGCATCGTCTGCAACCTCGGAAGGCTCTTCAACCTCATGCGCGGCATCCTGCTGTGCAGCCTTAAAGTGAGCACCGCGACGGCGCTTGGGCTCTTGGGCCTCCACGGGCTTTTGCTCCTTCGTGGGCTTCTGCGACTCGGCAGCAACCTCGGTCTCAACAGCCTCGGCATCCGTCTCGCCCTTTCGAGCAACGGCGCGACGGAAGCGCTCCTGCTGGGCGCGGCGCTGCGCATCGCGCTTGCCACCTCCGCCAAAACCGCCGCGTCCTGCCTTGGCCGTAAAGGCACGCACGACGTTCTCATCGAGCAACTCATCGGTATCGACATGCTCGCGCGGAGCAACTTCTTCCACAGCAGGCACGTCAGCGGAATCCTCGACGACAAAGTCTTCGACGGACTCGGTAGGTTGTTCCTGGACATCGCTGATCTCGGCATTGATGGTATAGAACGCCGGGCGCCCGTTAATGCCGCTACCCTCGATCTTTGTCACGATTTTTGCCGCGATAAGCTCATCGCGCATCGCCTTGGTGTCACATTCCTTATCGACGGAGCGGAAAATCTGCGCCAGCGCACTCGACTTAATCTTGAGCGCCTTGCGGCAGAGCAGGTCGTAGGCAACCAGCTTGGCACGCTCGGCAGAAAGCGACGTCTGGCTGCTCAGACGTTCAGCCAGGGCATCGACATTATTTTGGTTATCGGAATATACCGTCTTGGCCACGGGGCCCCTTTCATATGTACACATATACGTCTATATGGTACAACGCACGCCCTTATCCACGCAAAACATCTGCGAGAACACTCGAGCGTCACCAGCTTTTGCATGAAAAAAGGACCGAGCCCGCGAAGTCGCGGACCCGGTCTTTCCGAGTCATATAGATGTGACGTTCAACTCGTCAGGTCGACTAAGCCTTGGCGGCCTCGGCGTCGGCAGGAGCCTCAGCGGCAGCGGCGCGGCCGTACTCGGCCTTGCCCATCTCGGACCACTCGGGCTCCTCGTCGGGCATGGAACCGGCCTCCTTGCCGAAGAGCTCCTTGAGGCAGTTGACGGCGACGATGAGGCCCAGGACCATCAGCAGGACGGCGAAGACGAGCTGCAGGCCCTTGGTGGCGGCGACGGAGACGGCGGCCGTGGTGGCGGTAGCCGGGATGGTGCCGAAGAAGCCGTAAGCCTGGACAGCGGCCATGCAGCCCATGGCGCTCTGGACCAGCGAGGTGAAGGTGCAGCAGAGCAGGAAGACGACGGGCACGTAGAGCATCCAGCCCTTGCGGCCGGTACACTTGCAGAACACGGCGAGGGTGATCATGGTCATGCCGCCGAGCAGCTGGTTGGAAGCACCAAAGAGCGGCCAGATGTTGGCATAGCCACCAAAAGCGAGGGCGAGACCGGGAAGCAGGGTAACGACCGTGGCGAACCAGGGGTTGCCGAGGACCTTCATGTAGCCGGCCTTGGACTCGATGGCCAGGGCATCGTTGGTCTGGGCAAAGAACTCGGAGAACGAAGTGCGGGCGATGCGGGCGACGGCGTCGAGCGAGGTCAGGGCCAGAGCGGAGACGTTCATGGTCATAAAGACGGTAGCGAGCGTGCCGTCAACACCGAAGGCCTGCATACCGCGGGAGATGCCGGCGGCGAAGATCTGGAACGGGGTGGAAGCGACGCCGGCGTTGAGGGCGCCGGTACCGGCGGTATTCATGTCGGAGAACATGATGCCGGCGACGATGATGGCAAGGATGCCAACGAAGGACTCGACGATCATGGCGCCGTAACCGACCTTGACGGCGTCCTGCTCCTTCTCGACCTGCTTAGAAGAGGTGCCGGAAGAAACGAGGCTGTGGAAACCGGAGAGAGCACCGCAAGCGACGGAGACGAACAGGACCGGGAACATCATGCCGGAGGCAGTGGAGAAGCCGGTGAAGACCGGAGCGGTGATAGTAGCCTGACCGTTGACGCCCAAGACGACGATGCCGAGGACAGCGCAGACGATCATGACGATCATCATGATGGAAGTGAGGTAGTCACGCGGGGTCTTGAGCATCTGGATGGGCATAGCGCCAGCGAAGACCAGGTAGACCATGACGACGGCGAACCACTGGAACTTATCCAGGTAGACCGGGAACTGCATACCGACGGCGAACATGAGGACCATGAGGACCACGCCGGTGACGAACTCGGCAGCACCGGTAAGGTTGAACTTCTTCTGGGCCCAACCAAAGGCGATAGCGACGAAGGTGAACAGGATGGAGATGGTACCAGCGCAGCCGGCGGCATAGGACTTGGTGAAGTCGATGGCACCGGTAGCAGCACCAGAAGCGTCAACGGCCGGGGTGAACATGAACGTCTTGCAGACCATGTCGGTGAAGGCGGCGATGACGATGATGCAGAACAGCCAGCAGAACAGCAGGAACAGGCGACGGCCGGTCTTGCCGATGTACTTCTCGATGAGCTGAGCGAGCGACTTGCCGTTGTTCTTCATCGAAGCGTACAGAGCACCAAAGTCGTGGACTGCACCAAAGAAGATGCCGCCGACGAGGACCCAGAGCACGACGGGCAGCCAGCCAAAGGCCATGGCGACGATCGTACCCGTAACAGGACCAGCACCGCAGATCGAGCTGAACTGGTGCGAGAACGCGGTGAAGGCGGAGACGGGCGAGAAGCTGTTGCCGTCCTTCATGCGCTTGGCCGGCGTGAGGGCCTCTTTGTCAACGCCCCACTTGTTGGCCAGCCAGCGGCCGTAGCCCAGATAGCCGCAGGCGAGCACCGCCGCGGCCACAACCATGAGCAAAACTCCGTTCATTACATTTCCTCCTCTAAAAAGAACTTCCTAGACATAAAAAATGAGGGCCGTCGGTTGCGCTCGACGGCCCTCATCTTCATCAGCCGCCCGTTATCGTACGGGCTAGCTGTATGTGCTAACCCGCATCAGATAATTACTACGCTGATAATGTTTAGCTGATGCGTGAACATGTCTAAGAAATCCTCTTCAATCATGATGCGAACGATCCGTGCGTGTTCACATCCCCCAGTGGTTGAAAAGGAGTATGAAACTTTAGTTACCTAAAGTCAACGCAAATTTGTAATGAATTTTCAACTTTTTTGGATTTCTCGGTATAAAACGCCACTGACCTTGGACTTTACCCCACGACAGTTTTTGCATGAGAGATGCCCCTGAGAGCCGCGGGAGCCGGGCGGCGCATATGAACTTTCCTGCTCTACAGTCCTGCGCAAGACGGAAAGCACATTAAGTGCTTTCCTTTGCGTGCGGAACTCGCGATAAAGTTCATATGCGCCGCCCGGCTCCCGCGGCTCTCAGGGGCTCCCATCCCAAATGCGGAGCAAAGCTCCGCACACCATCTTTTTCTTTCAGCTAAAGCACGCCGGAAATTCGACGCTGGCTTGTTAACCTTGCTGGACGTTGTCGACGCCAAACCAGCCCAGAAGCTATATCGATACAGAAAGGTCCCCGGACGGAGGGGCCGGATATAAGGTTTATCGCGAGTTCCGCACGCAAAGAAGGCCACTTAATGTGGCCTTAGTCTTGCGCAGGACTGTAAAGCAGGAAACCTTATATCCGGCCCCTCCGTCCGGGGACCGCGCCGCACCAGCTACAGCGTCATGTTTGGATCGGCGTCGACATCGAACGGCGAGATTTCGCCTCGGTCGAATTTACGGCGAGCGACCTCCGCGATCATGGCGGCGTTATCGGTACAGGCAGACAAGGGCGGCACCGTTACGCGAATCCCCTGACGCCCAAGCTTCTTGATCATCATCTCGCGCAGATGCGGGTTGGCCGAGACGCCGCCACCGATGCAGTATTCCTTGCATCCGGTAGCGTGCAGTGCGTTTTTGGCCTTCTTGTACTGCACGTCAAAGACAGCTGCCTCAAACGAAGCTGCCAGATCGGGCAGGTGAATCGTGCGCCCGGCCTTGGTCTCCTGTTCAATGTAGAGCGTCACAGCGGTTTTAAGGCCCGAAAGCGAGAAGCGATAGTCTCCCCTGCTGTTAAGCGCACGGGGGAAATCGATCGCCTTGGGGTTGCCCGTCTCGGCCAGCTTGGAAATGATGGGGCCACCGGGATAGCCCAGACCCAACGCCTTGGCTACCTTGTCGAAGGCCTCGCCCACAGCGTCGTCGAGCGTCTCACCGAGCACCTCGTAGTCGCCCCACGCCTTCACGTGCACGAGCATGGTGTGCCCACCCGAGACAAGCGTGAAGATAAACGGCGGTTTGAGGTCGGGTTGCGCCAGCAGGTTGGCAAACAGATGCCCCTCCAGATGGTTGACGCATACGAGCGGCTTACCGGCAGCGTAGGCAAAGCCTTTGGCAAAGGCAACGCCCACCACGAGGGCGCCCACCAGGCCCGGACCCTGTGTCACGCCCACGGCGGCAAGCTCGCTGGGAGCAATGGCTCCACCCTCAAGACCAAGCGATGCTGCGGCATCCTCGAGCGCCGCATCCACGACACTCACAATCACCTCAACGTGTTTGCGCGAGGCGATCTCGGGCACCACGCCGCCAAAGCGGGCATGAAAATCAATCTGTGTCGACACCTGGTTGGCCAGCATATTGCCATCCGCATCGATAATCGCCACGGCCGTCTCGTCGCAGGAACTCTCGATAGCGAGCACCAGGCGGCGGCGCTCAATTTCGGCGCGCTCCCCCTCGGAGCGCCCAGGCGCAGGCAGCGGCCATACGCGTTGCTCGGCTGCCGTCGGCTCGGGCGAGGCGTTATCGACCGGAAGTACGAGGGGAAGTGGGGCCGTCATGACGATGGCGTCTTTGCCGACACCGTAGTAGCCACGACGACGACCCACCTCGGTAAAGCCCAGAGCGGCATAGAGCGCAATCGCGCCCTCGTTGCCGTCGTCGACCTCGAGCGAAGCCGTGGTGCAGCCGAGCATCTGGGCATCATAGCTCACATGCGACAGCAGCTTGCGGGCAATGCCCTCACGGCGATGTGCCGAGTCGACGGCGACATCCAGAATCTGCACATCACCGTCCACGACCATACCGCCGGCAAGGCCCAGCAGCTTGCCGTCGTCGTGTGCCACCCACCAACTGCGCGGCGCAGCGACGTCCTCGCCCAGTTCGGACAGGAACATGCCCGGCGTCCACGCCTCGTGTCCGGCACCTTCAAAGCAGGCAGCCTCTAGCGCGCTCGCGCCCTCGGCATCCGCCGCGCCCATGGGACGGAACTGCAGATGACGACCGGCGAGCTCATCGGCAACGCCCGTAATTTCGCTCTGCGCACTCTCGGCAAGACCAAGACGCTTGCGCTCGTTTTCCTCGGCATCCGAAAGGCGCGTGTAAATCGGCAGGACGCGAGCCGGATCGCCGTCACCCGCAGCGTGCACGAGCAGCAAGCCTTCGCCCGAAGGCCACCACAGGTCGCGCTCCACGCAGCGGGCGGTCTCGTCCTCACCCAGCAGCTTGCCATAGCGCACGAGACCGTCACCGGTCAGCTGAACCTGGTCCCAGTCCGCTGCTCGGCGCCACTCATCGAGCGCCACGGCGGCCTTGACCACGTGTTCGCGCTCAAATTGACGCTCGGGACCCTCATCGCCCAGCATATATAGTGCCGGATATACCTCACCGCGCATGGCATCGGCCAAGATACCAAGCTTGCCGCGCACGCCAGCCTTCCACGCCGTCCAAGCGCAAGCGTCGAGCGTCGACACGCCCAGCAGTGGAACATTGGCACCGCGCGCGAGGCCCTTGGCAGTGGAGATGCCGATGCGCACACCCGTAAACGACCCCGGGCCGCGGCCGACCACGTAGTAACCAACATCGCTGCGATCCAGACCGGCTTGAGCCAGCACGCCATCAACGGTATTCACGAGCTCAACGTTGGCGTGACGGCGACACATGTGGTCGCCACTCACGAGCTTCGTCTCGCCCGTCTGCCCATCAATCCAGCTTGCCGCGCAGGCAAGCATGTCGGTCGAGGTATCGAGCGCCACCACCAGCGCGTTGTCGTTATGCAAGCTCATCTTGTACAGCCTTATCAATCAAATGGGAAAGCTCCATTGCGCGGTCACCGTGTGCCTCGAGCGTTATCGTTCGCACATCGCTGTCGCCCTCATCACGCTTGAGCGTCACCGAAAGATACTCATCCGTCAGCTCGTCCTGGAATTGTTCGCCCCATTCCAGCAAGCAAGCACCCTCATAGCCCAGCACATCGAAAATGCCCGTATCCTCGAGCTCGTAGGCATGCTCCAGGCGGTATAGATCAAAGTGAAACAGCGGAATACGACCTTGATCGTGAACGGCCATGAGCGCAAACGTAGGGCTCGTAACCATATGCTCATCGCCCAGCCCGCGCGAGACGCCCTTGGTAAAGTGAGTTTTGCCCACTCCCAGGCCACCGGTCAGGATGAGCACATCGCCGTCCTCAAGGCACGGTGCAATTAGCTCGCCAAAGTACTCCGTATCGGCAGCGCAAGTCGTTTTGTAAGTACCTACCCCCAGGCGCTCCAGGGACATATATGCTCCTTATTATTCCGAGGCGTCCTCTGGTGCGGGATGTCGCTCCAGATAGTCGCCCAGCATCTTAAAGTCTTCCTCCAGCAGCTCCTGCCACGCCGGATTGCGCAGCGCTGCTGCCGGATGGAACGTGGGCATTACTACAAAATGCCCCATCTGGTGGAACCTGCCGCGCAGCTTAGTAATGCCAATCTCGGTCTTAAGCACAAAGTGCGTCGCGGGGTTGCCGAGCGTCACGATAATATCGGGCCAGATGCTTCGAATCTGCTCACGCAAAAACGGCGAGCAAGCCAGCACTTCCTCGGGACGCGGATTGCGGTTTCCCGGCGGGCGGCACTTAAGCACGTTGGCAATGTAGACGTCTTCGCGTTTGAGGCCCGCCAGCGACAAAATGCCGTTGAGGTCCTCGCCTGCCGCCCCCACAAAGGGCTCGCCCTGCAAATCCTCATTGCGGCCCGGCGCCTCACCAATAAACATCACGCGAGCGCGGGGGTTTCCCACGCCAAACACGATATTGTGACGCGACTGGTAGAGCTGGCAGAGGTGGCAATCGCCCAGAACGGCCTCAATTTCCTCGAGTGCGACCTCACGTGGTGCCTGATGGGTATGGCCGGGGATGTGCATGACGCCCATAGCGGCTCCTACACGTAGACCTTGTCGAGACGCATGCCAAAGCCGCAGGCGACCTCGTAGTTAATCGTTCCGCGCAGTCGGGCCATCTCGTCCATAGTGATCTCGGCATCGCCATCGCGGCCGACAATGATCATCTCGTCACCATACTCGGCCTCGGGAATCTCGTGTGCCGGGTTGGACTGAATGGCGACCATAAACTGGTCCATGCAGATATTGCCAACCTGATGCACACGCTCGCCGCGATACAGCACATCCATACGATTGGAAAGCGTACGCGATAGGCCATCGGCATAACCGATCGGCAGCGTGCAGATCTGAACGCGCGTACGCGGTACGCGGTAGGTAAAACCGTAGCCCACGCCCTCACCCATCGCAGGGTGTGCCACGCGCGTCACACGCGCATGGACGCTCATAACGGGATCAAGCTGCATCACGCGGCCACTCAGTTCGCACGGCTGCATGCCATACAAGCCAACGCCGGCGCGGATCATATCAAAATGCATCGAGGGGTCGAGCATCGAGGACGGCGTGTTGGCGCAGTGCACGATACCGCACTCAAAACCCGCACCCTTAATGGCCTGAACGGCCTCGGTAAAGCGCTGACACTGCAGCTTGTAGTCCCAGCCCGAAGGTTCATCGGCCGTGGCGAAGTGCGTAAATACGCCGTCGCACTGAATACCGCGATGGAAATTTATACCGCGGACAAAGTCGAGCACCTGCGTGTAGTGAACGCCGATACGATTCATGCCCGTCTCGATGGCGAGATGATACTTGCCCACTTTGCCCGCCGCGACGGCACATTCGCCATACGCAAGAGCAAAGTCAGACGTATAGACCGAAGGCATGATATCAAACTCGAGCAACGTCGGAATGGCCTCGATGGGCGGCTCGCTTAGAATCAGGATGGGCTTAGTAATTCCGCCCTGACGGAGCCCAACGCCCTCGTTGACCGTCGCCACGGCAAACATGTCGGCACCGGCCGAATACATGATCTTGGCGCACTCAACAGCTCCATGACCATAAGCATCGGCCTTGACCACGCAGCACAGGCGCTGACGTGGATTCAGCAAGTTCTTATAGGCCCTCGTGTTGCGACGGAGCGCCCCGCGGTCGATCTCGACCCAGGACCAGCGCGTCAAATCGGCTTTATTCATGATTAGTCATCCGACCCTTCGTCCATGATTCCCAGATCTTCGAGCGCATCCTTTGCCGCCAGTTCCATGGCCGGACCGATCAAGTCGATAAGATCGGTCGCGATGACGCTCTTCTCACCATACTCCGTCGCCGCGGCAAAACCGGCGTAGCTGTGAAGTGCGACGGCGTACGAATACAGCAACTCCCAACGATCCATCTCGTCGCGCATGGTGGCAAGCGTGCCGGCCAAAATACCCGCGAGAACATCACCCGAACCGGCAGTTGCCAGAGAAGCCGGACCCGAGAGCGGCAGCAGCACACGCTCAACGCCACAGATAGCCGTCGTCGGCCCCTTGGCAATGACCACCAGATTGTCAGAGCCTGCAGCCCAGACAACCTTCTGCGCGGCTGCAATCGCAGTACCAAGGTCGTTCACCTCGTCACCGGCAACCAGACGCGAAAGTTCACGATAGTGCGGCGTCATAACCAACGGCTGCTCGCGACGATACATCTCGGGATTACTATCAATACCGTCAATGGCAATCTTAGCAAGGCAGTTGAGTGCATCGGCGTCCAAGATAAGCGGCACATCAAGCTCGAGCAAGCCCGAAACCACCTGCATAGCGCCGGCAGATGTCGTCATACCGGGACCGCACAGTACACAGCTGTACTTCTTTGCAATCTCGCACACAGTCATGCGCGCAGCGGCGCCAAAGGAGCCGCGGGAATCAGACGGAATAGCAAAGACGGGAATCGAAGGAAGTGCCATGCGAATAAGATTGGCGCAGGCGTCAGGAGCCGCGACCGCCACGTAACCAGCACCCGCGCGAGCTGCAGACTTGGCCGCCATAATGGCAGCACCAGGATATTGCGCAGATCCGGCGACAATAAGCACAGAGCCACGGGAATACTTATCGATATTCGTAGGTAGTGGGGCAAAGTAATCAACTAAGTCACCGGGCTCGACAATCTCGGCGGCGTGGTCGACATCATCGATGACCTCGTCAAGACGGTCGTAAAGATTGCCGCAGATCAAATCGCCAGCATACTCAGGACCATCAGCGCTATACAGACCAATCTTGGGCGCAATCATCGTCACCGTATGCTCGGCACGAATGCAGTCGTCATCAACAACGCCCGTCTCGGCATTCAGGCCCGAGGGGACATCAATGGATATGACACAATCGGCGCATTCATTGACCGTAGGAATCCAGATGGAGAACGGCGCACGCAGATTCCCGTGGAAACCGGTACCAAAAATGGCATCGACAACAACATCGGCCTTATCGATCAAAACCTCGAGTTCGTCACGCGAGGGGCCGACGCAAACGTGCACATCGCGGCCGGCGGTACGACGAGCAACATGACGTGCCAGAGCAGCAGGAATCTCATCCGGCTCAACCGGAGAAACGATATCGACGTCCACACCCTTATGGCTCAGAATATCGGCGGCAACCCAACCGTCGCCGCCATTATTACCAAAACCGACCAGAACGAGAACCCGATCGGGATTGAGCTTCAAGACCTCGTTGGCGGCAAACTCACCCGCTAGCTCCATAAGCTCGGCCTTCGAAGTCCCTTCGCGTTCGATGATATCCTCGAGACGAACGACTTCTTCGGTACTCAAAACCGGTTTCATCTATGCTCCTAGCGTATCTTGCGAAGCATCGCCCAGGTGCTCCGTCAATGCTGAATTCTGCAGCTGCTCAAGCTCATCTAAAACAGAGCGAGCCTCTTTAAATGTCTGCGCTACGCGTTTCTTGGTGTTCACCTTTTCCTCTTTTGGCTTAGGCCGAGCATCTTCGGTAATCGCGATGGCATTCGCAACGGCCAAGTCTCCTGTAAGCGTAATGGAAAGAGCGACCTCAACAACACCCAGTTCTTGAGCGATCTCGAGAGCACGGCCCGAAAGCAGCGCCTTCGGTTTGCCGAGTTTATCACGCGTAACCGAAACATCCTTGCGACCCACGCCTTGACTAAAACCCGTGCCGAGAGCTTTAAGTACCGCCTCGCGCGAAGCAAAGCGGCTCGCATAGTGAGCAGCGGGACGCGATGATGCATCGCAATACGCACGCTCTTCTTCGGTAAACACACGCCGAGCAAACGACGGCGTCTTTTCAAGAATTGATTTCATGCGGGAAATCTCGACGATATCAACGCCGATACCAGCTTCAGCCATGTTCACCTCCATATCGCACAGACTAAGTTATTGTAGCCCGTTCGCAGAAGATGCGACAAACGAGGGTTATAAAACACAGCTACTATGTGAGACAAAAGCCCGTAAACGCAAAAAAGGGGGAGGCCGCGAGGCCTCCCCCTTCCAAGTTCAAGCGTACGGCTCGGTGCCGTCCACCGGTCAGCGGCGCCCTGGCCTCCCA
>OLPL01000745.1_pt1 | contig 23358 bp, 19 predicted proteins | sample 1673211 | NCBI WGS metagenome assembly OLPL01 (sample SAMEA3136766, study PRJEB25190) | human gut metagenome | reverse complement strand
TATTATTCCACATTCTTGTCATTCAAGATTCTGTAATGCCTGTGGTGTTAAATATACTAAACATCTTGCAGCCAAAGCTACTTTTTTTGTCTTGACTGCCCTCATAGACACATCGTCTTTACTATTCCTAAAGAACTTAGAAACTAGTTCAGACAGGATTGTTCTCGACTCAATCTATTGTTTGTCGCTTCCAGAAACACCATTTGCATTCTCACCAATAAATCTCGTGCTGATAAACTCAAAAAGATAAAGCTTTCTGATACTCACTATATATTCAAAGATATTCCTGTTCGTAATGAATTTGGCATGATTGCCACTATACATACTTTTGGAAGGAACCTTAAATGGAATCCACACATCCATTGTCTTATACCGGAACTTGTATATTCGTAAAAAACAAACAAACTTAAGATGTTCCACCATTTCAATTTTTCTAAGCTTCGAAAAAATTTTTCAGTTCGAATGAATCCGACTCATCCAGGAAGCTGGTGGATTAATGAAGCCCGAAGAAAAGAACAGACTCTATAAAGATCATCCTAAAGGATTCTATGTCTACGCCAAATTCAAATCTACTGACACCGATTCCAACAATAGTAAAGATATTCAAAGCTGCGTAAACTATTTCATTCGTTACGCTGGAAGATGTGCCATGGCTGAAAATAGAATCACAGAATACAATAAAGAATCAAATACTGTCAGCTTGTTCTACAATGATCATAAGGATGAAAAAAGACATGATGTCACAGATAATGTGATTGATTTTATAAACCGCCTTATTATACATATACCGGACTTATGATTATACCTTTAGACCAAAATGCTATGACTGGTATTTACAAACATGGTGAATCTCTTCGGACTAGTATTATTATGATATCAACAGAATAGAACATCATGGATGGCTAACACTAGAATCTAAAAAGTATTGTATGCATCCTAGTACTGTTGAAATATATTATAGTAAAACAACTGTAATTGATGGAGTATCTTTACCTTTAATAAAAATAGCGCATAATAATAAAAAGGCTGCACGAAATGAAAAATTTCGTTACAGCTTTTTCGTATATCTGCTACAATGATTTATACTTATGATTGTAGTGAACCATCCGCATTAAATGTATATTCTGTACCATCAATATATACAGTTTTATTTTGATACATAACACCTTTTGTTAGATCAAAGTAATACCATTTTCCATCTTGTTCAAGCCATCCATGATATTCTTTACCATCCAAGCCACAATAATAAGTTACGCTACTATCATCACCAAAAGTATAACTATACCAACCAGAAGCCATGGTACCATCATTTTTAAAGTGATAATAATTTCCATTCATCAATTTTCTAGCACTTGAAATCATGTGACCATCATTTTCATCAAAATAATACCAACTATCACCTATCTGAAGCCAACCTTTTTGTAGAGCTCCATCAGAACGATAGTAATACCACAAGTCTTCTCCATATATACCTTTTTTTGTATTCCATCCAATAAACATAGTACCACTATCATTAAATTTGTATTCATTGCCATCAATATCTAAATTTTGATTCCGTACCATAAGTCCATCTAAATTTGGATCCATATAATACCACTTGTCACCTTCTTGAAACCAACCCTTGTGTGCCTTTCCATATGCATTATAATAATACCAAGAATTCTTTTCTTTATGCCAACCAGTATACATAGTTCCATCTGGATTTATGTAATATCGATTCCCATTTTCTCCAATTACACAATCCGTCAACATAGTACCATCACTTTCGCTCATATAATACCATTTATCATTATAATGAAGCCAACCTTTGTAAAGCTTGCCATTATCATTATAGTAATACCAATTGGATCCATCTTTATCCCATCCAGTATACATTGCCCCACTTTTTGTGAACAAATAATAGTCATCACCAATGCTCCAACGTGTATTACTATACATGAACCAGTTTTCTTCATCGAAGTAATACCAATTGGATCCATATTCAAACCATCCTCGATGTGCTCTTCCATCCGCATCAAAATAGTTCCAAGTTTCTAAAATTTGATTTTCATATGGAGTCACTTCATGATACCAACAATTCGTTTTCATCCAGCCATCTTTATCAAAAAGATATAAATCATCATTAATTCTAAAGCTACCACCAGAAGGACAAGGCATATTATAATAATAGTATTTCCAACGCCCATTCGATTCAAACCAATATCCCTCATCCGATTGATTATATGCCTCTATTTCTCCATCATTATTTATCGATTCTTGCGCACAAATCGACATAGGCATAACTCCTATCGCAAGACTTAGGGCAACGCAATTCGCCCAAAAATGTTTCATATATAACTCCTCCAATACCTATAAATATATAATATCATACATTAACATAATAAGTTAAAAAAACTCCCATAATCGGGAGCTTTATTCCTTTGGCTTTGCATCCTTTAAGAAGCTTAGCGCAATCATTACAATAACAATACCAATTGGGAATGCTGCAATAATACTCACACTTTGAAGATTGTTCATAGAACTTTGTGCAAACAACAACGCGATTGGAAGTAGAATTAATAGGATACACCACATTAATTGAATAATCCAATTTGGTTGTGCATCTTCTTCTAATTCGTGATAGCAATAGCAAGAAGCCGTTAGTGCGATAGAATCAAATGAAGTGGCATAGAAGGCAATCATTGTAAGTAAAACTACAATCATAACGACTGGTGCACAAGGTAGTGTTTTAATAATATTGACAATCATGCCGTATAAGTCACCGTTTTGTGCATATTGCGCCATAAAATCGGCCATACCATGCATTTGTAGTCCCATTGAATAGTTACCTAATACAATAAAACTAATTAATGTAGAGCCAACACCAAATACATATCCACCTAGAATTGTTTGTCTTACAGTTCTTCCTCTAGAAATACTTCCAATAAAGAATGGAGCTGCAACACACCATACCATCCAATATGCCCAATAATAAATTGTCCAGTTTTGTGGGAAGTTTGTTGAGCGTAATGGATCTGTAAATGTACATAATCCAATAAAGTTTTCAACCATTGTACCCAAAGAAGTCAATCCAGATTCAATAATATAACGGGTCTGTCCGCCGAATAATAAGACAAAGGCTAATAGTCCAAAGAAAAGATAGATACATAGGTTTGCCAAACGACTAATTCCCTTAAATCCATGTAATAATGAATATGTATACACAATACAAGTAATGATTAAAATTACAATATTGATAGCTGTACGACTAATTGTTAAATGAAATAGATCTTGAATAATTGTAGCCATTAATGGTGTCGCAACACTAAATGTTGTGGCAGTTCCTGCAAGAAGTGCAAATACGGCTAATAAGTCAATGATTCTTCCTGGCCATTTGTCTGTATATTTTCCAAGAATTGGTCGACATGCCTCAGAATATTTTTGACGATTTCTTTTACGAACATGTAGCATAAACCCAAAGGCTACGGCTAATACTAAATAAAAACTCCATGGAATCAAACTCCAGTGAAATAACGGATATACTCCAGCCCATTCTTGAATTGAACCCATTTCTTTAATATGTGGATCCGATGCATACATCACCCATTCAGAAAATGAATAGAAAAGAATGTCTGCTGCCAATCCACAAGTAAACATCATAGATCCCCAAGCAAAGAATGAATATTTTGGCTTTTCGCCTTTATTTCCTAAAACAATATCTCCATATTTAGAAAAGGCAATATAGATGGATAGAATAAAAATGCCTAGTCCAATAACTAAATAGTAACTTCCAAATGTATCTCCAAAGAAGAATCGAATTTGACTTAATACAACATTCGACTGTTCTGGAGCAATAAAGAATACAACACACAATGCAACAATAATACTTAATGGTAATAATGTAATCATCCAATCAATTTTATTTTTCATTTTGAACTCCTTTCAAATATCTACTATATGAATGATCCACCTGAACTAATTCATCCAATCCATCAATTTCTACAACATCACTCGCCTTTATGGGCATAACACCCAATTGGTAGTGATCTGGATGACAGAACATCGCTACATCATCCCAATAGATTTGTCGATTTTGTTTCACATCAAATTCTTCTTCCAAATCCTTTTTTAATTGTTGGCCATCATCCGTATTCCATCTAGAAATACTATACAGTTGCCAACCTTTTTGACCTCCCGTACGGCTACAAGAAGTCACAATACCATTCTCTACTTGTTGAAGCCATTCATCTGTTCCATTTTCAACATAAACACTATTATATCCCGAACGATCAAACTCTGGTTTCAAAATATCGGTATTAAAAATCATTTGATCCCCATCTAATATAATTGTGTTATTCAAATGTTCTCTTGCGACATACAAAGAAGAAATGTTATTGCATGTATCATAATATGGATTCTCAATAATTTTTAAACCTTCATACTCCTTCTCCAAACTATAAAACTGTTCTTTTAAATATCCTACAACCACATAGATTTCATAAATGCCATTCTCATGTAAACCACGAATCACGGTATCAATCATTCGCGTACCATTTACTTTGACTAGTGGCTTTGGCGTTTCTAAAGTTAATGGACTCATTCGAGAACCAAATCCAGCCGCCATAATAATCGCTCTTTCTACTTTGTACATAACTTCATTCCTCTTTCTTCTAACGCTTCTTTTACAATATGATAATACTCTTTGGCATAGCGATATTGCTTCAAAGAATACTCCCCAAATTCAACCCCTAAATTACGCTTGTATTCACACCAGTTGCTCCACAATAAGCCACAGATGGCAATATAGGCATAAATTTTAATCCGAACTAAATCCTTACATTGACCATCAAAATATGCATCAATTAATTTTTCAACATCTTCTCTATCATATAGTGAATAAATCGCAAACATCGCAATATCAATATGCTGATCTTGCATACCGGCATATTCCCAATCAATTAAATACAGTTCATCATCAGAGAATAAGAAATTATCAGGAACTGAATCAATATGAGATAGACCCCATTCTTTTGGTTGTACATCCACAAATTCTTTTAATTCATAAATATGAGCTTTTGTAGCTTTATAATCCCTATAAATACTTGGCGTACCTTGCCAATATGACTCATACTTCTCTAATTCATCAAATACTTCAAACGTATGATTTACAACAAGTTTCTTATTGTGGAAACTACGAAGTTTATTCATACACTTTGATACATCACTAAAATCCGTTGAATCACATGCATGCGCATCATGAATATATTCCGTAATCTTATATCCATTTTCTGGATTCATATAGATTACAGGATCACAAATATTTTCATCTTTAATAGCTTGATACACATCATATTCATGTTTACGATTGATCAACTTCTCTGTTCCCTCACCAGGAACACGCATAATATATCGTTTTGAATTCACTTCAAAACTAAAAGATCGGTTTGTCATTCCTTTTTTTAATGGTTGAATATTCATAATTTTTGAAATCTCACAACCAATTGTATCTTTAATAATATTCATTAGATCTGAATTTAAAATTTCATTATCCTCATCCAAATCTCTTAATTGTTCATACGTATTAATTTCATACGCATCATTAAAGATATATGGAGAAACAATCATCTTATCCTTTACATATAAAACATCTTCCCAGAAACAATGTTCATACTCTCTTTGTGAAGACATACTATAGATTCGTTTAGCAACAAAACCAGCATCATCTAAAGATATGTAAGAAATACCAATCATTGTATCACCCACTTCATTTAGCTTTGTCTTAACTAGTTCATACTTTTTATTTAAACGAACCGAAGTATTATCCGTTTCTTGATTCTTAATCATATACCAAGAATAGAGTTCACAAGAGTTAAAAGGATTGATTTCACACCAAATATCACAAGGAATAATATAAGTATTAATTAAATCCGACCCAACTTTTGCCAAAGAATGCAAATTATTCTTTTTCGCATAATCCATATTACAAACCAATTTCACATTATATTCATCAATTAAGAATTCAAATTCTTCTTTCATAAAACCAACCACAACTGTAATATCATACACATTGACTTCATGAAGCTGATGAATCAATCGTTCAATTAATGTCTCACCTTTTACAGTTAATAAAGCCTTGGGCACCTCTGTGTTGATTGGTACCATTCGCATTCCTAAACCAGCAGCTAAGATGATTGCCTTTTTAGGTTTATACAAATCAATTAATTTCGTACTCTTCTCTGTCAAATTCCATTCTTCATCAATATATTTATCTTTCTGAAGAAATTGGATTGACTGATTTACTTTACCCAATGAAAAGCCACAAACTTCAGACAATTGTCTTTGACTTATCTTTCCATACTGTTTTATTTTCTTTAAAACTTGTTTATCTATAATGTTCATATAATCATCTTCTTTCTGTTACGTGAACATTATAGACTACTGTACATCATTATGCAACAAGAAAAGAGCAAAGTCATTTTTGACCTTGCTCCATAATCACATTGCTTATCTAGTTAAGTCCCACTTACCATCGGCATCTACATGATAGTTACCAATCCATGTATTTGTAGCCATAGCACCTGATTCATTAAAGTAATAATCTTTATCATTGATTTTCTGCCAACCAGTTACCATATATCCATTAGCATCAAAGTAATATGTTTGGCCATTGATTACTTCAAAATCATTGATTGTATAACTTCCATCTTGATGTCTGTACCAATATTTACCATTCGATACAATCCATTGGTCTGGTGTCCATAAACCATTTGAATCGACATAGTAATTACCAATCCATGTATTTGTAGCCATACTTCCATCTTGTTGTAGATAATAATTTCCTACCCATGCATCTGTAACCATAGCACCAGATTCATTGAAATAGTAATCCTTATCATTGATTTTCTGCCAACCAGTTACCATATATCCATTAGCATCAAAATAATATGTTTGGCCATTGATCATTTCAAAATCATTGATTGTATAGCTTCCATCCTGATGACTATACCACCATCTATTTCCAGACTGAATCCAGAATCCATTCTTTTTATTTTCTTGTTCTTGTAAATATGCATTATACGCATCGAATGCTACTTTTTCCTTTTCAGCTGCTTCATCATATGCCAATTGTGCTCTATCATAAGATTCTTGTTTTTCTGTATAGATAGTGAGTACAGCATTATAAGCCTCTTTACTTGATTCTAAATCAATCAAAGACTGTTTATATGCATTTAAATCACTTGTGATTTCAGCATATTTAGATTCAGGAATTTCTGTATCCAGTTCATTATTTTTTAAATGATCTAAAACTTCTTGAAGCTTTTCTAATTCGGTTCTATCTTCACTCAAGCCAATAAATTTAGTCTGAATCCCATTTAATTTTTGATAGCAATCATGATGATAATCCAATGCCTTATCGTAATTTGATGCAGCAGTACTATAATTTGTTTTTTCCACTTCTAACTCAGCAGCTGCTTTTTTAACATCTTCATTCAAAGACAACAGATCATTATAGGTTTTAGTTACATTCGTTAAATTATCTTGAGCTAAATCTAAACTATTTTTCTTCGTATCCACAATCTTAGATTGCTCCGCCAATTCCTTCTTTAAAGTTTCAATTGTAGTACTAGTATTATTAACCTTTTGTACAATTTTATTTCTAGAATCATTTAATTGATTTATAACTACCTGTTTATTTTCTACATTTATACGAGCATTCTCTTCAGCCTTTAACAATTCAGCCTTTTTAGATTTTAAATCATTAATTGCTTGATTTTCATCTGCAATTTGTACTGACAATTCACCAGTCTTTTCAAAAGCTGCGTCTTTTAATGAAGATTTTTCAGATACTTGAGCGTTTAACTGAGTAATTTCTGTTTTCAAACCTTCAATTTTTGTTTCTAGAGCTGTTTTAGCAGAAACTTGAGCTTCATATGCTGCTTTTGCATTTTCTTCATTTTCAACTGCTGCAGTATATGTATTTTGCTTATCTGCTTTTTCTTGTTCTAATGCATTTGCTTTTTCTAAAGAAACAGATAAGTTTCCCTGTGCAGTACTATACGCTTTCTTAGCATTTTCTAAAGCTTCATATGTTGCTGTCTGCTTTGAAGCTTCATCAAATGCTTTTTGTGCGTTAGCTAATTCTTCAGTAGCTGCCTTATAGTCATCAAAAATTTGTTGTAATCCATTTGCATAGCCTTTGATAGACTGTTCATATTCTTCTACAGTCATAACAATATCCCCAGTACCTTTCTTTCCGAAAGTTTGAGAATGATGGTACCATCCATTACGAATATCATCAGTTACCAATTGACCTAATCCATATCCAGTATATAAATATGTTGGGTCCATGATATTGTAATAATGTCCTAATTCATGCCATAAGCTAGGATATTTTCGATATACCTGAGCACTAGTCATATTTTCTAAACCAGGATATTTTCCAGATTCAACAGCTTTTTGGAATAATGCATATTCTTCTCCATACCATCCATCATATGGATTCCAAGCTCCTGGGCCATACGCAATGTTTTCTCCACAGTTAAATTGTCCAGTATGTCCATATTCGAAGTTGCCTTCTAATTGCTTAATATTAGTACTACTATTAAATTGTGCAAATGTCATTAACCCAATATCAATTTTTAATTCTTCTAATCCATTTTTGCGTCTCAATTCATTACAAGCTTTTAAATAATCAATTGACTCAATCATATTATTTAAACTTGTAGGGTCTGTTTTTTCTCCAAACTTAACATAATAACTATTGTTTGTAGGATTGTTAATAACTTCAGTATCAAATAAGAATAAACCCTCTTTTTCAACACCTTCCCCATATTCTAATGAAGAATAGTATCCATAAGCGCCTTGGTTCCATTTTTTAACTGCCTCTTTATAAGTATCAGTCATTCCATCAAGTTTTGCTTGAGCATTAACAACATTAGCTTTTAATGTTCCAAGTGCTTCTAAAGCTTTATCATGAGCCTCTTGTGCTGCATCTAATTTTTTCTTAGCTTCATCAACAACAACTTGAAGTTTTTCACTTTCAGCCTTGTTGTCCTCAACTGCCTTTTCAGCTTCTTTATAAGCTTCATCAGCCTTAACTTTAGCTTCTGTCTTAGCATCCAATGTCACTTTTGCTTCAGAAATCTTACCTTCAATTGTATTTAATTCATTTTCTTTTTGTGTTTTGTCAGATTCGATAGTTGTAATATCTTCCTGTAATTTATCGATTTCCATCGCATAATTATTAACAGTTTCCATTAAACCATCAAATTCAGCCTGATATTTATCAATTAAAGCTTGCTTCTCTGCAACTTGCTCATCTGTAGTATCATTAGCAACTGAATCCTGCAATTGTTTCAAAGTAAAACGAAGTTGCCCCATTTCCTCATCTGCAAGAGCTTTCTTCTGTTCAATAGCAGTTAATTCATCTTTTGCTGTTTGCAACAATTCCGTATTTTCTAATACAGCTTTTTCTAACTCAGCTTTTTTAGCTACAGCTGATTCATAATCAGACTTAGCTGTTTCAACAGATTTTTCTGCATCTTCAACAGCCTTCTTAGCAGCTTCTAATTCACCCTGATCAGCACTTTCTGCTTTTGCTACTGCATCATCATATGCTTTTTTTGCTTTTTCTAACTCATCTTGCGCATTCTTATATGCAGCTTCTGCTTTTTCAGACTCCTCATAAGCCTTATCTTTTTCTTCCCAAGCTTTATCTAAATCTTTTTTTGTGCTTTGAATTTCAAGAAGATTTGTTTTCATCGTATCTAACAATTCGTCACTAACAGTCTCTTCTTTATTTGAAGCATTATTTTGCGATTCATTATAAGCCAATTCTTTTGATTCATAATCAGGCTTTACAGCATCTAATTCAGCTAAAGCCTGATCCAACAAAGCTTTTTTTGTCATAAGTGCTTGATGTGCTTCAAACACTGCATCACTTAAAATTTGTTCTTGCGTCTTATCTTGTGCTACAAAAGTACTTTCCTCAGCAACATAGGATTCACAAATTTCATTTGCGAAAGCTTTTAAGCCAAGAGATTGCATACTCATGACTGCCGCTACGATAATCATAGCTGTCTTTTTTGTTGTTAATGTTTTCATATAAACCTCACCTATATAGTTATATTCTACACCATTATAAATGTTTAAACATCCCTAAAAATAGATATATAATCATCATTTGGTCATATAACAATAAAAGGCTTAAACAATATACATTGTCTAAGCCAAAATTTACATATAAACTTTACTTTAATAACTGCTTACTATCTAGTAGCATCCCATTTTCCATCAGCACCTACATGATAATTTCCAATCCAGTCATTTTTAACCATACGACCTTCGTTATCTACATAATAATGGCCAATCCATTGATTCTGTACTGCTCGGCCATTATTGTCTGCATAATACCAATAACCATTAGATTCAATCCATTCATTTTGAGCTAATTTACCATTATTAAGTAGAATTCTACCTTGTAAGTCATTAACCCATGTAAGTCCTGTTGAGGTATAAAAACCATCTAAATAATATCCATCTATCACGACATTCTTTAGTGCTTTTCCATTTTGAATATAAAACCATTGCCCATTATATGAATTCCAACCTTCATTGTATGAAACACTATTTCCTTCTAAATCATATACATATGCTTTTCCATTATAATTTAGAACGCCTGTATACATATAATAACCTGGGAATAGATACAACTTACCATCGATAGTCTTGTAGCCTTCAACTGGTTTTCCATTCTCAAAATAAGCATACCATCCTTGGTCCGATCTATGCCATCCATCATAATCTTCAAATCCGGTTCCATCTTTATTGATCCAATGGCATTCTTTTGTTTCTGAATCATACCACAATGAATTAGATGCCAAACCAGGTGCATATCCACCTATTCCGCCTTTCATCATGTTTCCAAAATAGTATGTTTGTCCATTAATTGTGAGTTTGTTTTTAGTATTAAATTCTCCTTTTTCATTAATGTAATACCATGATCCACCAAACAATTCATCCTCAATATATTCCCATGTGTTAGGAGCTAATGTTCCTAACCAAACACCATTATTATCAAATTTATTCATAGTTCCATCAACTATACAATAACGTTTTACCATATATTGATTACTGAAATAATACCATTGGTTATTAATGAACTTCCATTCATTATATGCAAGTAAGCCGGTAGTTGGATCCGCATAATACCAGTTAGTATACGTAGAATTTCCCTCACTAATCCATCCTTTTTTTATTTCACCATTGTAATCTACATAGTATTTATTTTTATCAACTATACAGTTTGTTTCCATTACACCATAGTTTACATAGTAATTTCCTACTTTACCTGTATAACGCTGAGAAGTACCATCTGAGTAGTACCATACATTATGAAAATTCTTCCATCCTGTAAATTCACCTAAATTATCTACCAACACACCATTTGTATCGAAATAATAGATGTCGTCTTGTATATCATTCAAACCATATACTAATCTAGCATTATAATTGAAATAATATTTCTTTCCATTTTCTTCATACCAAGCATTAGACTTTAATGAACCATCATCATCAATATAGTACCAAGTAAAATTATTTTGGATCCATCCTTTATCATAAATGACGTGTCCATTATTATCAGCCAAATAATATTTAGTGTATGAATAATAATCTTCAGTAATAATTTTGCTAAATACACCTGTCTGCATTTCACCATTTGTACTAAAGTAATATGTATTATTATTTAAAGTCAAAAATTCATCGAAAATAGCACTACCATTTTTGAAGTAATACCATGAATCAGTATCTAATGATTGGTACCAACCATCTGCGTGTTCAATAACGATTCCGTTTTGATCTGTAATATAGTTTTTACCTTCAAAAGTAAATGAACCATTGTATTTTTTTCCATCTGCATCAAAACAATATTTATTACCATCCACATTAATAATCTGATTTTTCACAATCTGACCATTCATAAAATAATAAGTTGAATGCTCATATTCAGCCCATCCTGTTTTTGATGAAGTGTCAACCAATGTTACATGGCCAGCTTGATCCGCATGATAAACTTTATCATCCTTTAAAAAGTCCAATGATGCTTGCATCGCATCATTTTTAAAATAATATTTATAGCCATCGATTGTAATGAAACCATCATGGAATGATAAATAATCATCACCAAAATAGTACCATTGATCATAATCCGTTTTGTACCATCCCTTTATTAAATGACCATTTGCATCTGCATAAACACTTCCATATTTAGACTCACCACTATATGAATCATTTGATACGTAAGCTATTTCATTTTGCGCCATCATACCATCATATTTAAACGCATAATATTGACCATCAATGAAACACATTCTTTGTGAAACATAACCAGAATCACCTAACTTATACTTCCATCCATTAGAAACAGATTCCCAAGTATTTGTTGTTTTTTTACCATCAGAACCTACATAATTAGAATCATCGATCCATCTATTTGTTATCATAGATCCATCTGCATCCACATAATATGTATCATCAATCCATTGATTGCTTGCTCTAGATCCATCTGCATTAAAATAGTACCAAGTATCCCATTGATGTACCCAACCAGTCTTCATATAACCATTCGAATCAAAGGCATAGTATTTACCATCGATTTCTTCATGATCTAGATATTCTGTACCATCTGAATCCATCCATCCACAATAGTAATTCCCATATGGACCATAATATCTATATCCTCCAGAGGATTGAACCCATGTGTTTCTAACAGCTTTTCCATCCTCACCATAATAACGATTATCAAACTCTTTATTTGTTTGCATTATACCTTGATTATCAAACAAATAATATTCTTCATCTATATAATATGAATTATAGCTTCCATCTTCCCAAGCCCGATAATTAGATCCATGATCATCAAAATACATCCAACCATATCCATCTACATATTGCCATTGGTTATAGATTTGTCTTCCATCTTCGCCAAAATATGCAGAGCCATTAAAATAATTTTTTTGCATAACCCCATTATTATCAAAATAATAGCGACCATTTCCTTGATATAAATAACCAGTTTGTTTATAACCATATTCATCAAAATAATATGTATTACCATCTATTTCTTTAAATTGATTCTTAACTAACTCACCATTTTCATAGTATTGTTGATTATATTCATCCCAACCATTTTTTTGAGAATCATCTTGTGATACAACTGTAGTTGTTTCTGTTTCACTTAAATCACTACCTTCATTCACTACAGAATCACTACCTAAATTTTCTGTGACATCACCTGATGCTTCTGTATTTTCTACAACCTCTGAATCATTTGTGATTGCATTGCCATCAATTGAAGTGTCTAAAACTTGATCTTGTACATCTACTGGATCTTGTTCTACTTCATCTGCCATAACTGGTACAACAGCTGCAGCACCACATAATGCAGAGGCTAACAATACAGCTTTTAAATCTTTCTTGTTCATTCATTACCCTCCTAGAACCTTTAGTTAGCTTTATATTACACCCAATCTTTAGGATTGTCTTGTAAAAATGTTAATTTTAACCCAAATATAACAAAGAACTGTAAGCGTCAAATTTAAAGGTGGTACAAATAAACTGCTGACGAATATATAATAAAGCCATCCTTGCTGGATCACACTTGTGAGTTGGCTTCATTAAGGATGGCTTTTATTTCGCTCTTTGATAATGTTCGGATATAGCTTGGTAGTTCTCGACTGTATGGCAAATACTTTCTCAGTTCTTCTTTATTTGTTAAATCTAATTTTGGTAGATTTTCAAATGAATGAGTAAAGTACATGTATGGATTCTGTTTATTTTCTATACAGCTGATTACTAATGAATAGATCATGGCACTCGCTTGTGCTCCATGTACGCTTACGCTGAATTTGCATCGATTTCGTATGACTACAAATGGGCGTATACTTCTTTCACAGCTTGTATTGTCATGTGGGATGATCGCATCATTTGTAAATTCCATAAGTCCTTCTTTGTTGTTCAATACATACTGGATTGCTTTGCTCATGGAATATTTGCCTTTGTTTCTTGGTTCGATTTCTTCAAGATACGATAAAAACTTCTCAAACTTTGGCTTGAGTTCTTCTTTTCGTCTCTTTGTGATATATTCCATTCGCTTTTCAGGATTCGAATATTTTTCAGCTGCTTTTTCATCAATAAGATTTGAATGGTGGATGATTTCGTCATATTTCTGTATGGCTTTTGCCTCATCGCTCGTTTTTCGTTCCTTATTGTTTGGAAGCAGTTTATATGAATCCTTGAATTTACTTAAGGCATGGACATTACACAGACATCGAATTACGTTTTCGACTTTATTGTATCCGTCGTATGCGTCTGATTCTAGATATCCGCTATATCCTTTTAGGAATTCTTTTGGACAGTCTCCTGATCTTGTAGAATGGTAATCATACAGTACAATCGGCACTTCATGCTTATTGGAACGATATACCCACATATAGGATGTGGATGTACTTGGCTTTCCTTCTTCATTCAATACCTGAGTTGTAGTTTCATCTGCATGTATAAGCTTCATCCTTAAAAGATCCTCTTTCATCAGATTGTAGAATGGTTCCAGATATTTCATGCTTCCAATCACCCAGTTTGACATGTTTTGTCTTGGTATGATTGTGTGATCTCTTTGAAATATCTTTTCTATTGTATACAATGGAAGACCATTATTGTATTTCATATCGATTATGTATGCCAAAAGTTCTGGTGAACATATACTTCTGTCAAATAAAAAATGATGTGTTACTGTATGATATGTTGATTTTCCTTCTTCACTATAGATTTGGCAGTTTTCACATTCTAATACAGGTATATGTGTAACACGTACAAAAAGACGAGCTGGTTCATATACCAATTCTTCTTTTGTCTGATGTTTCTTTATATGCATTTTTGAACCACATTTTTCACAGATATCTTCACCTTCTGGTACAGACAGATATTCATCTACTTTTGGCAGGTGATCATAAGACAAATGTTGTTCCTTAGGACGGCGAACTCTTGTGTGTTCACCAACTGTTATTACTTCTTCAATTTCTGAATCTTCTACTTTTAATGCCTCTTCTTCTATATCATCAAATAAAGTTGGCATATCCAGTGCAATCTGATTCTTCTGTGACTGGTATTTAGCAGCTACCACCTGTTTGTATTTTTCTTTTTCAATAGCCAGTTCCAACTGTAATTCTTTAATGTTTACAGTCAGTTCTTCATTTTTCTTCTTATAGTCCTGGATTTGTTTTTCCTGTTCTGAAATATGATCCATCATCATTTTTCTAAACTGGATAAATTCATTTTTAAGTTCGTCAAACGACATGGAATCAATATCTTTTACAGTCATACAGGCCTCATTTATACCTGTTTATTATATCATAAAATGCAGTCATTTTCACTTTAAATAAAGCGCTTTTCAAATGACTGCATCTATTTTGTGATGAGCATGTTTCTGCTCGATTTCAAGGCCATCCAGTAACCATGACAACTGCCTTTTGTCAATCAGCATACTCGCTTCTTCTTTTGATTTGGGCCATCGAAAGCGATCCTTACCAATCAGTTTCTTTGTATGAAGCCAGAATCCATTTCCATCCCATTCTAAAACTTTGATTGTTGTCTTTGTTCGGTTGCAGAAGATAAATATAGAAGGGCTGAAAGGATCAAGAAACATTTGATACTGAACAACATTACTACATCCGTCGATTGATTTTCTTAGATCCGTGGCTCCAGGAGCTAAATAAATATTTTCGATTTTAGAAAGATCCAGCATGATTCATCCTCTGAATAAACTCAAAAACCAAGTCCATGTTTTCTTTTGTCAGACAGAAAGAAACACCGTTGTAACGAACAGTACAATTATTACCGTTTCTAGTTTTATCATCTAATACATTCACTTTAACAAAATCGAAAGTGTCTGGCTCATCCTTGTGTACATTGTTGATCTTAGCCATGTAGTTTAATCACCATCTACTTACACAAAGATTATGTCATGTCTCAACTATATTTTGTACCACCTTCAAATTTGACGCTTACAAAAGTTGCAACGAATTTTCTCGTTACAACTTTTATTCATGTCTTAAAGCTTCAATTGGATCAAGATTTGCAGCTTTATAACTTGGTAACAATCCAAAAATAATACCGATTGCCATAGAGAATAATACAGATAGTATCATGGCAGGAATACTAATGGATACAGGTGTACCATTTAGAATAGATATTAATTTAGCTAAGCCAATACCTGTTATTACACCTGCAATACCTCCAATTGAAGTAAGTACTATCGCTTCAGTTAAGAATTGAAATAGGATGGCTTTTTTCTTAGCACCAATGGCTTTTTTAAGACCAATTTCTTTCGTTCTTTCTGTTACTGTTACTAACATGATGTTCATAACACCAATACCACCAACAAGTAAGGAAATACCGGCAATCCAGATTAACATGGCATTTGTGGATTTAGAAAGATTTTGAATATCTTTTGCCTGCTTCAATAAGTCTTGTGCTTTGTATTGAACATTTGAAGAAGAGACATATGTATTTAATACATCGGCTGCTTCTTTTCCAACACTAGTCATATTTGAAGTCGCATCCACCTTCAGTAAAGCACTTTGAGGTTCATCAAACTGATAGAATAATGGCCAAGACTCAATAGGAACATAGACTTTAGAACCAGTAGATTGATTGTATGTATAATATTCATCAATGCTATCCATAGAAGGTTCAAAATTTTCTTTATTGGCACAAACACCAACAATGGTGAATGGTGTTGAAGAAATTTCTATGGTTTTACCGATTGGATCATCTTCGCCAAATAGAAGTCTTGCGCTTGTTTCGTCTAAGACGGCAACTTGTCTAAACTTTTTGTTGTCTTTATCTGTAATGCCTCTTCCTTTTTTGATAGTTAACCCGCTAATAGAGAAATAATCTTGTTGGACACCCATGATGTATCCACCGTCTAAAGATGTATTATTGCGGAAGATGGCTTGATAACTTTGCCTAGAACGATACAGAGAAACACCTTCTACGTGATCAATGTTTTTTAAGGATTTAAGTGTGTCTTTTGAAACAGTTGGAACTCCATTAGGAATACCAGAATCAAAAGAGTATTCCCAATCTTCTTGATACAAAGCTAGTTTTACTGTGTTATTTCCGGAACCAATTAAATTCTTTTCAATCTGATCATTTGTCCCTTTAATTGTAGAAACAATCGCAATGATAGAGGCAATCCCAATAATGATTCCTAGCATTGTAAGAAATGATCGCATTTTATGCGTAAAAATACCTCGAAATGATAATCTTATGTTTTCAATCATGATGTAGCCTCCGAAGATTTTTGCGTCTTAACGCCTTCTTTTGCGTTTTTACTATACGCAAACGCAATATAATCTGTGTCTGAAAGTCCATCTTTGATTTCCATCGTATCGCCCCATACGATTTTTCCAACGGTCACATACTGCTTTTTCAATTTGCCATGAACATCTTTTAAAACATAGTATTTATTTCCTTCTTGTTTGACATAAGCCTTAGAAAGCCAAATCGAACTCGTAGTGTCACCAGCCGAATTGAATGTTAATTCTAAATATTCGCCAGCTTGTATTTTCGATGCATCTTTGGCATAAGCTTCAAACTCATAATAGCTCACATTTGGATTACCTGAACCATTATAGTTACTATTTGAAGAAGGTACAGTATCAATACTTTGGATTTTGGCATCAAACGTTTCTCCACTTGTCCAACAATAGGCAGAAATAGTATCTCCAACTTTAATTTGATTTAACATTAATTCACTAATGCTTCCTTTAATATAAGTTCCTTGTCCACCGGCTACTTCTAAGAAGGTATTTCCATCTTGTAAAGAATCCGATGTTTTTTTGATATTACGAACAATGCCACTTCGTTTTGCACGAATAACTCCATCATTTAATAAAGCTTTGTTTTCGCTTAAAGATAGCTGAGCTTTTTTTAAGCCTAAATCTAAAGTTTTCAGTTCCTGTTTCTTATCACGGATTGCTTTCGCAAGTTCAATTTCTGTATAACCCGATGAGAGATCTTGACTTGGTTTTTGTTCTACTTCCACATATTTCTGTTCTTCCTTTGTGTGTGAAATCACCGAATACATATCGCCTTCATTAATGGATTGTATAGTGGTAAACTTGTCGCAACGAACGAGCCATGAAGAATCAATATCTCCATCATTTGTATACACATCGAATCGTAAGTATTGGTTTAGATTCGCATTGTCTAAAAATAGCTTTCCATACACAAACCCTTGATTTTCGCTTAACTTAAATACATACGGATTCTGTTTAGTTCCAGCTAAAAAGATTTCTTTATTTGGGATTTGTTGTTTATCACTATAATATTCTACAACATCTTTAGGATCATACGCGTTTGTTGAACCATCTGTATATGTATATTCAATCCAATACCAACAGGTATTGTTAGATTCTTTCATTTCTCTTTCTTCTTTCCATAATGATGCCTTTTCATGAGGCCCTTTTTCAGGAGCTTCACTTGTTGTAGAAGTGTAATAGATTTTATAAGCCGTGAAATTCTTTTCAGCTTGTGATAAAGATAGAATATAAGGATATAAACCATTTCCATTTTTTTCAGGAACACCAGGCAATGGTGCAGGAGTATGATCTTGAATTTCTGGTTCTTCGACAACATCTGGAATAGGCGTTGTATTTAATAATTTCTTTAATTCATGCTCGGCAAGTGAAATCGCATTTTGAGCTTTTTCTACATCCAATTGACTTGTATCTACTGCACTTTGAAGTGTAGTTAGGTCATATGACAATAAAGGATCACCTGAATTGACCTGTTGACCTTCTTGTACAAATACTTGTGTAATTGTTTTAGAAGCATCATATAATACGGATTGCCTATCACTATTGGATACAAGACCAGTAGATGTGGATGGGTTATCCCAATACCCTGTATTTAATGTGGATACAGAGTTTACATCGATTTTGTTTGTTGAATTCAAATAAAACTTAATTCCAACTAAGGTAAATGCACATATAGAAGTAATAATAATTCCTTTTTTTATAGAAGGCTTCATAGCACACCTCCTTGTTTATTTTCAATGATTTCTCCATCAATAATATGAAGAATTTTTTTGGCATGACTTGCCACATTGGCATCATGCGTTATCATAATGATTGTTACACCTTCATCATTTAAGGATTTAAATAATTCCATAACTTGTTTTCCGCTTGCTTGATCAAGTGCTCCTGTAGGCTCATCGGCAAGTAGGATTTTTGGATTATTGATAATGGCGCGAGCAATCGCAACACGCTGTTTTTGTCCACCAGATAATTGGCTTGGCTTAAATGAAATACGATCTTGTAAACCTACTTTATTTAATACATCTATAGCTCTTTGATTTCTTTTCTCTTTATCAATACCTGCATAAATCAAAGGTAAAGCTACATTTTCTTGAGCGGTTTCCGAACTTAGAAGATTGAAGTTTTGGAATACAAAGCCAATCTTATTTAAACGAAGATCACTTAATGCATCATCATTCATTTCAGAAATATCTTCATCTTCAAATAGATACGTACCCAAACTTGCTCGATCTAAACATCCAATGATATTCATAAGTGTTGTTTTACCTGAGCCGCTAGGTCCCATAATCGCAATATAGTCACCTTGTACGACTTCAAGACTGACATCCTTTAATACAGGAACAATCATAGGTTCTTTACCGTAGTTCTTATAAATATTTTGTATATTAAGAAGCATTGGCATCACCATCCGTTTCCGTCTGATATTCTGTAGTTGTTTTCATTCCTTCTGAATAAGAATCATCAGCCCACGCGATATAGTCATCAACGTTGAGTCCTGATTTGATTTTTGTGGTATAGGTTTCTTCATCTGTTTTACCAAGTTCTACTTTTCTTTTCTTTAATTTACCACGTTCAGATACCCATACATATGAATTTCCATTGTCATCCGAAACAATAAAACTTGCATCTAGCCAGATACCTTTTTTCTTTGCAGATTGGCCATTATCCACTTCAATATATACGTGTTGTCCAAGCATTAAACCTTTGTTGTTGTCTAAAGAGACATAGAAAGGGTATTTGGATGCAGATTCCCCTGAATCCGCTCCATAAAAGTTATTGTTCGAATTCGATTGAGGCTCTGTTTCTACTTTTGTGACAGTCCCCTTATAGATTTGATCTTCATTTACACGACTTCTGACAATGACACTTGTCCCTTCAGAAATGGTGCCCATTTCACTAATAGAGCCTTTCACTCTAAAATCTGTAGTTTGCGTAATGGATACTAACGGTTTTTGGTTTCCACTCTCATCCGTTCCACCATCTTTATTTACTTCTTTAATAATTCCATCAATAGTAGAAAGGACAGTAGAATTTTCAATTTGTTTATTCAACTGATCGATTTCAGTTTGTGTAGCTTTGATTGTGTTTTGAGCTTGACGAATCGCATAACTCGCATCATTGATTCGTGCCTGAATCTCTACTTTATCTCCACCCTTATTTAGTTCGGCCTTATAATCTTCAATTGTATTATTTTGAGCGGCGATTTCATTGTTTTGGGCTTCAATATCTAATTTTTTTTGTGCAATCGAATTCGCTGCTTCTGTAGTGTCATAAGAAAATAATTTATCTCCTTTACTTACTTTTTGCCCTTCTTTTACATACATATCTGTAATGGATTTGTTTCCATCTTGATTAATATCAACTGTTTCTGAGGATTCTACAACACCTGAATAACGATTTTCCGTATAGGAAGATCCGATGATTGTTGAAACTTTTTGAACATAGATGTTTCCATTACTTGATTCCTTTGGAAACAAGTAATAAATGCCGATAACGACGATTAAAAGGCATGCTGAGATTAAAATTATAATTTTAGTCTTTTTTTTCATATTATTCTCCTGAAATTTAGTGTTATATGTATAGTATATCAAATACTGGTATAGAAAATTCCTTAAAAATACTTAAATTATGGTATACTTTAAAGGTTGTTAAAAAGAGAGGGATATTAACAAATGAATTCACTAAAACCGATGTTACTTTCATCACTTAAAAGCTATGATAAGTCTCAGTTTTTCAAAGATGTGACAGCTGGAATTATCGTCGCTATTATCGCATTACCATTATCGATTGCATTAGCACTTGCTTCTGGCGTTGGACCGGAAGCCGGTATATTTACTGCAATTGTGGCAGGTTTTGTCATTTCAGCACTAGGCGGAAGCAGTGTACAAATTGCAGGACCGACTGCTGCATTTGCGACGATTGTTGCTGGAATTGTAGCGCATGATGGAATGGATGGCCTTGTCGTTGCCACAATTCTTGCAGGTGTTTTTTTGATTTTGATGGGTCTATGTCATTTTGGAAGTCTAATCAAGTTTATTCCATTTACTATTACGACAGGTTTTACTTCGGGTATTGCCGTTACGATTGTGATTGGACAATTAAAAGATTTTTTTGGATTAACTTATCCAACGGGAGTAAAGCCTATTGAGACGGTTGAAAAATTTGAGACTGTGATCCATAATTTTTCTACAATGAATATGGATGCCGTGATTGTAGGTGTGGTATCTTTAGTTATCTTGATTATTGCTCCATATATCTTTAAAAGAATTCCAGGCTCACTTTTAGCCGTTATTGCTGGAATTTTGATGGTTCAATTCTTGCCTTTAAAGGTAAATACAATTGGAAATCTTTATACCATCAGCAATGCATTACCATCTTTACATTTTCCAAGCTTATCATTAAACATGATTCAAAATGCATTACCGAATGCACTAACCATAGCTGTATTAGCGGCCATTGAATCATTACTTTCTTGTGTTGTTGCTGATGGCATGATTAATGGAAAACATCGTTCGGATATGGAACTTGTTGCGCAGGGTGCTGGAAATATTGTGTCAGCTTTATTTGGAGGAATTCCTGCCACGGGTGCTATCGCAAGAACGGCTGCCAATATTAAAAATGGAGGAAAAACACCGATTGCCGGTATGGTGCACTCTATCACATTAGTAATTGTATTGGTTGTTTTAATGCCATATGCCGGAATGATTCCGATGCCTACCATTGCAGCAATTTTATTTATCGTCGCATACAATATGTGCCAATGGCGTACCTTTGTGAACTTAGCTAAAACAGCACCTAAGAGTGATATTATAGTTTTAGTCACTTCATTTGTGCTAACTGTAATTTTTGATTTGGTTGTGGCCATTGAAGTGGGAATGGTACTTGCTTGTTTATTATTCATTAAACGTATGAGTGAAGAAACAAAAGTCAATGGCTGGACATATGTAGATGAGGATACACTCGATGTTGATGAACACCTTCAAAAGCTTCCCCTTCAGATTCGTGTCTATGAGATTTCAGGACCCTTGTTCTTTGGAGCGACCAGTGTGATTGAAGAAATTGTGGTAAAAGATTTTACAACATGTCTAGTTCTTCGTATGCGCAGTGTTCCTTCATTAGATAGTACGGCACTAAACGCATTAAAGGATTTAGTTCAAGTTTGTGAATCCAAAGGAATCACGATTGTATTTTCACATGTGAATGATCAACCGATGAAGGTCATGGAAAAGGCAGGCTTTATTGAGCTTGTGGGAGAAGAAAACTTCCAACCAAGTATCAGTGCAGCACTAGATCGTGCTGAAGAAATTGTTCATAGTAAACAAGAAAAGACTTTTTCTGCAAAAAAGTCACACGTCTAAATGACGTGCCCGGTTCGTTTCCAGTCATCCGGTAACATTTCAATATTCACTCCATCTTTCTGAATCATTCGGTTTCCCGATTCACTCAGAAAGATGGAGTTTTTATTGTATGCTTTATTTATAAATACTTCAGAATTTCATCAATGATCTATGTACCTATCATCCAGTAAGATATCATAAACTTCTAGTTCTGATTATTTATCTCATTTAATCCACAAATCCCATGCCTCTTCGATTGATGACATAGGCTGCACAATAATGTACACTCAGTCCTTTGATCTTTGTATACTTTTCTTTTCCAATCCTACTCGTATTCTTTGGATCTACTTTAATAACATCCACTTCATTCATCAAACATTTTCTTTCCACTTTTTCTATACCATGAAGAGAAGACTGCAAAGGCTATGGTTGAAGGCATAGACCTTCTCGAATCAATATTAGGAGAAGATCTATTCAAAAAGGAAGTGGGGGTAATCAAGACAGATAGAGGTACTGAATTCTCAGATGTAGAAGGACTAGAAAAAGACAATGATGGCATCAACTCATGTCTTTTACTGCGATGCTATGCAATCATGTCAGAAAGGAAGTGGTACTACGTCAAGAAAAAGGACTCATAAAATAGATAAATTTTAAATTCTAAT
>OLPL01000743.1_pt1 | contig 23377 bp, 24 predicted proteins | sample 1673211 | NCBI WGS metagenome assembly OLPL01 (sample SAMEA3136766, study PRJEB25190) | human gut metagenome | reverse complement strand
GCCGGATGATTTCGCCTGGGCCGTGCAGACCGCCGAAAAGAAGAAAAAGTTTGATTGCAGCAAAGCGGAGTTTTTGACGATCGACGAGGGCCTTTGCGTGCAGATCATGCACCACGGTGCGTTTGACGATGAGCCCGCATCTGTGGCGCTGATGGACACGTTTCTCGCCGAAAACGGCTATATAAACGACTTTACCGCCGCGCGCCTGCACCACGAGATCTACCTCAGCGATGCCCGTAAGGTCGCGCCGGAAAAGTGGAAAACGGTCATTCGCCATCCCATCAAAAAAAGCGTAAAGGAGCACACCACATGAAAAAACTCATCACCCTGCGCGGCAATAGCGGCAGCGGCAAAACGACCATCGCAAGAGCTTTACAGGAAAAGTTCGGCAAAAACACCATGCTACTGTCCCAAGATGTCATCCGCCGCGACATCTTAAAGACGAACGACGGCGCGGGCACCCGCGCAAACGACGTGCTCATCATGCTGCTTGAGTACGGCCACGCGCACAACGAGCTCGTCATTTTAGAAGGCATTTTGAACAGCCGATGGTACACCCCGCTTTTCGATGCCGCAAAAGCGCTCTACGGCGAAAACATCTGCGCGTACTATTTTGACCTCCCGTTTGAGGAGACGCTCCGCCGCCACCAAACGAAGGACAAGCGCACGGAGTTCGGCGAAAAGGAAATGCGCAGATGGTGGAACGAAAAGGACTACGCCCCCGCATTAAACGAGCAGACCCTCACGCCCGACATGATGCAGGACGAGATCATCGACCGCATCTGCGCCGATTTAGAGCGCCTCGATACATAAACCATACATATAAATTCGGAAAGAGCGAGGTTCTCCCCGCTCTTTTTTGTATATTGTGTTATATTCTGCCCGAATTTCTATCGATGCAAAAATAATTTTATAGCATTTTGTTCGTATCTATGATAAAATAGACACAGTGATAATTTTTGTAAAGCTTAGAGGGGCACAATGGACAAAGAGGAGTACATAATTTTCTTTCCCTTTACAAACCGACATCACGGATTTAACAGGGCGGCGCTACAATGTAAGACCGAAAGCACGCACCTGATTTTAAAAAGAAAGTAAGGTCTTCACATGAAATCAATTTTTCACGCACTCAACCAGCTCAAGGTCTTCCGCGGGCTGACGGAACAGGAATTCGCATGGGTGCTCTACGACGTGGGCAACTCCGCGTTCACCATGCTCTCCTGCTCGCTCATCCCTATCTGGTTCAAGAGCCTCGCCATCGGCACTGCGCCGGGACAAATCAACTCGCATCAGGCAACGGCGTATTATTCCATCGCCGTGGCGGTCGTCACCGTTATCGTGGCGCTTTTAGGGCCGATCTTCGGCGTGCTCGCCGACCACAAAGATAAGAAAAAGGTGCTGTTCACCACCGCGGCAGCGCTCGGCATTTTCGGCTGCATTTTAAACGGCTTCATCACCGGCTGGCTGCTGTTCCTCATCCTTTTTGTGTTCACGAAGATTTGTTACAGCGCGTCGCTGACCATCTATGATTCCATGCTGAACGACATCACCAGCGAAGAACGCATGGACGAGGTTTCGTCCTACGGCTTTGCATGGGGATACATCGGCTCGTGCATCCCGTTCCTCATCGCGCTCACCGCCTATGTGCTTGGGCCCGATATGGTCGGCGTGCTGCCGGATATGCTCTCTAAAGGCATCGGCTTCACGGTGACTGCCGTGTGGTGGCTGCTCGTCACCATTCCGCTCATTCGCGGCTTTAAGCAGCGCAACTATGTGGAAACCGAGGGGCATGATATCCGCAAGGCGTTCGCGAAAATCTTCCACACCCTCAAAAACATCGCGACGCACGACAAAAAGGTGCTGTTCTTCCTCATCGCATTCTTCCTGTACATAGACGGCGTGGGCACCATCATCGATAACGCCATCAATATCGGCACAGACCTGAACCTCAACACGGTCGGTCAGGTCGTCTTCCTGCTCGCAACGCAGGTCGTTGCGTTCGGCGGCTCGCTCGTTTTCGCAAAGCTCTCGAAAAAATACAACACCGTCACGCTCATTCTCGTTTGTATTGCGGGCTATTTCGGCATCGCGCTGTACGCGCTCATGCTCAGCAGTCTCCTGCACTTCGCGATTCTGGCGTTCTTCATCGGCTGCTTCCAGGGCTCCATCCAGTCGCTCTCGCGCTCGTATTACTCCAAGATCATCCCGGCGGAAAACTCCGGCGAATACTTCGGTATCTACGATATTTTCTCAAAAGGCGCGTCCTTCCTCGGCTCTGCGGTCATCGCAGCCGTAAAGCTTGCAGGCGGCACCATCAACGTGGCGGTGGCATGTCTCGCAGTGTTCTTTGCGCTCGGCTTCCTCTTCCTGCGCATTGCAGATAAGCAAAAAGCCATTCGGTAAGGAAGCACCGGGCTTTACACCGTTCGCTCTTCACACCCGTGAAATATCGCTGTAAATCTTAATAGGACATGCAAAAAGGAACGGTGTACAAACCGTTCCTTTTTCCTTTACTCTTCATAAACCGGCTCAAAATCATCCGTTCCGTGCCCGCACAACGGACATGCGTAGTCCTCCGGCAGCACGCTGCCCTCATACACATACCCGCAAATTTTGCACCGCCAGCCGACGATCTTCTGCTCTCGCTCGACCTTCTCCGACTTCGGCTTCAGCTTATTCTGGTAATCCGCATAGGTCAGCGGAGCGCGGTCGCTGCACACCTCGGCTTCCGTCACCTCTGCAATGAACAGCGTATGCGTGCCGAGGTCAACACTGTGCGTCACCTTGCCGCTGAACCGCGCGCAGGTGCTCCAGTTCAGATACGGTACGCCACTTTCGTCTGTCGGCATCGGCAGGCTGTCCAGCTTATCGACGTCGCGACCGCTCTGCATACCGAAGTCTCAAACGAGCAGCTGTCATCCAACGCGCTCAACGTAAACCGCCCGCTTTCCTTAATAAGCGCACAGGTGTAATTCGTATTCAGCACGGAAACCGCCACGCGCACAGGGCTCCCCGCGACCTGCACGCCGGTATTCACAATGCAGGCGTTCGCCTTTTCCTCCGCTTTTGCCGCCAACAAAAACATGCCGTATGTCAAATTATAAAACGCTTTGTTATTCATTTTGCTCCTCCTATCAAAATAATAATAATTACTATTTTCATAATAACGGATAGAAAGCAAAAAGTCAAGCGTTATTTTCGGTGTATGCCAAAAGGAACGGCGTACAAACCGTTCCTTTTTTAGCTTTATATTCTATTTCTAAAGGCTGGCGAAAACTTTTAGCCACGCTTCCCGGCAGAACGGTGTTACTTCACGCTTTCCGAATCGCTCACATACGGTGCGGCATGTTCTCTTTCGAGCCTGCGGAACATTCTCACAAGCACGACAACGGCGATGGTACCGAGGATCAGCTCTGCGACGAACTGCGCATACGCGAGGCCGTACAGCGGGAACAGCCAATTCAGCACAAACAACGCGGGAATCTCCAGCACGATCTTGCGCACAACAGCGAATATGAACGATTTCATACCCATACCGCACGACTGGAACACGCCTAACGCGAGGAAATCAATACACAAGAATGGCAGCGCAAAGCAGAAGCCGCGCTGGAACGCCGCGCCGTACGCGACGATGCTCTCGTTCTTCATGAACATGGAGATGATCGGCTCCGCCGCAAACACGAACGTCAGCATCACGGCCAAAATAAAGCCAAGCGAAATTTTCGCCGTGAACATAAACGTCTTTTTCATGCGTTTGATATTGCCGCTCGTGTAGTTATAACTGATCAGCGGCATAATGCCCTGCGAAAAGCCCATCGCAATCTGGAACGGCACCATGTTGACGCGCTGCGCGATGCCCATGGCCGCCACCGGGTCAGAGCCATACGCGGACGTAAAGTTGTTGAGAATGGTCATGCCGGTCACATTCAAAAGGTTCTGGATGGAAGCCGGGATGCCCACGCCGCACACGCCCTTGACAATCTGTTTCGATGGGCGGAACATGGAGGGCTTGATGCACACGTACGTCTTGCCGCGCTTCACGAACAGCAGCACGAAGAAGTAGAGACACGCCACGGTGTTGGAAAGGCAGGTCGCGCAGCCCGCGCCCGCCGCGCCGAGGTTCAGGCCCCACGGCAGAATGAAAATCGGGTCCAGCACAATGTTCAGCAGGCAGCCGCACATGGTGCCGATGCTCGCGTGCAGCGAAGAGCCCTCCGCGCGCACAAGGTACGCCAGCACGACATTCAAAATGGACGGCGCGGAGCCGAGCAGCACAGTCCAGAACAAATAATCCGCCGTTGCCTGCATCGTTTCGGCATTCGCGCCGAGCATCACCAAGATCGGCGACTGCAATACGCCGTACAGCAAAGAAAACAGCAGGCTGCAAATCAAAGACGCGTAAAATCCGAACGCCGAGCTGCGGTACACGGTATCGTAGTCTTTACGTCCGAGTGCGCGGCTCATCATGCTGGAGCTGCCGATGCCGAACAGGTTGTTGACGGCATTAAACGCCAGCAGAAGCGGTGCCGCCAGCGTAACAGCGGCGTTCTGCACCGGGTCATTCATCATGCCGACAAAGAACGTATCGGCAAGGCTGTAAATGACCATCACAAGCGAGCTGATGACCGACGGCACCGAAAGCGTTATGACCGCCTTCGGGATCGGCATCGATTCAAACAGTTCTGTTTTGGAATTATCCATTTCTCCCTATCCTTTCCGTTCTTATCACGCAAGGCTGTCCAAAAGCAGCTTGCAGCAGCCGTAAATGCCGGCGTCGTTGCCGAGCACGGCCAAGTTGAACCGAACGTCGGTGCTCGGGTAAAATACGTATTTCAAGAAGCCTTTCTTCGCGCCTTCTACGAGCATCTCGCCCGCTTTCGAGACACCGCCGCCGATGACAACGACCTCGGGGTCTGCCACCGTGCACACGGCAGAGATGGCGTAGCCGAACGCATCGTACACATTCTCTAAGATTGCGTTTGCAGCGCTGTCTCCGTTTTTAGCAGCATCGAACACGTCTTTCGTTGTGAGCTTCTCGACACTCCGCAAAGCGCTTTCTCCCTCGTGTTCGGCAAGGTATTTTCGTGCCAGTCTCGCAATGCCCGAGGCCGAAACGTACTGCTGCACGCAGCCGCGGCGGCCGCACGCGCACGTCTCTGTCTCCGCGGGGTTGATCGTCATGTGGCCGAACTCACCCGCCGCGCCGTTTGCGCCTGCCACCATGCGTCCATCCGAAATGACCGCGCCGCCGACCCCCGTACCGAGCGTGATGAATACCACGTTCTCGCTGCCACGGCCGCCGCCTTTCCAGGCTTCACCCATCGCCGCAGCATTCGCGTCGTTCACGACCACAACCGGAAGCCCTACAGTCTCTTCCAGCGCCGTGCGCACATCAAATACGCCCCAGCCGAGGTTCACGCAGCGGTGCACCACACCGTCCGCCGTCACCGGCCCGGGGATGCCCGCGCCCACGCCCAAAATGCCGTCTGCGGGAATGTTGTGCTTTTCTCTGCACTTTTGAATTTCCGCCGCAATATCACGCAGCACCGCCGTGCCGTCGCCCTCAATCACGGTCGGAATCTCCCACTTTTCAAGCAAAGTGCCGTCTTCCTCAAATAAACCAAGCTTCACCGTCGTGCCGCCGATGTCAGCGCCGATGACATACTTTTTGTTTTCCATTTTTATAACTCCTCTCCGCGCGCGGTCTCCCACGCGTTTAATACGCATCTATATAAATTCCCTTTCGGTCTAAACCGTAATCCGCTTAGTAATTTAGTATACCATATTTCGCCGCCGATTGCAAAGGAAACTATGGAAAACTCCGTCTTTTTGCAGCCGCCTTGCAAACAGGGGAAATTTGTGGTATTCTTTAACGCGTAACCCAAACGGCCGCCTGCCGATGTACCGCCATTACGCGGCCGCTGTGACCAAATAACCCGGGAATCCCCCGGCGGCGCAGCGTTCTTCCGAAAACGGACAGAGGCAGACGGCAACATAGTCAATATAGATTCTTTCTCGCGTATTCTGCGCAGCGCACGTTTGCGTAAAACCCAGGAGCGCCGGAGAACCTTTTGCGCTCCGTAAAAAGAAAGGATTGAACAAAAATGGAGAGAACTTCTTCCAAAAAAGAAAGCAAAGTCAAGGTGTATCTACACCGCTACTTTATCGATGCCATGAGCGCCATGGCACAGGGGCTTTTTGCTTCCCTGCTCATCGGCACCATCATTTCCACGCTCGGCACACAGCTTAACATTCCGCTGCTCGATGAGATTGGCGGGTATGCAAAGTCCGCAGCCGGTCCCGCTATGGCGGTCGCCATCGGCTACGCGCTGCAGGCGCCCCCGCTCGTACTGTTCTCGCTCGTCGCAGTCGGCGGCGCGGCAAACACGCTCGGCGGCGCAGGCGGTCCTCTCGCGGTGCTCGTGCTCGCCATCATCGCGGCAGAGCTCGGTAAGCTCGTCAGCAAAAAGACGAAGGTAGACATCATCGTCACGCCGCTCGTCACTATTTTTTCGGGCTGCGGCCTCGCGTACTTATTCGCGCCGTACATCGGCACGGCGGCTTCCAGCGTGGGCAACCTTATCATGTGGGCAACCACCCAGCAGCCGTTCCTCATGGGTATTCTCGTTTCCGTCATCGTCGGCGTTGCATTGACGCTGCCGATCTCCAGCGCGGCCATCTGCGCGGCGCTCGGTTTAACGGGCCTTGCGGGCGGCGCGGCCGTTGCAGGCTGCTGTGCGCAGATGATCGGCTTTGCGGTCATCAGCTTCCGCGATAACGGCTGGGGCGGCTTCTTTGCGCAGGGCATCGGCACTTCCATGCTGCAGGTGCCGAACATCATCAAGAACCCGCGCATCTGGCTTGCGCCTACGCTTGCTTCCGCTGTGACGGGCCCCATCGCGACATGCATTTTCGGCATGCAGATGAACGGCGCACCGATCTCCAGCGGCATGGGTACCTGCGGCCTTGTGGGTCAGATCGGCGTTTACACCGGCTGGCTGAACGACATCGCTGCCGGTGCCAAAACAGCCGTCACCGCTATGGACTGGCTGGGCCTTGTGCTCATCTGCTTCGTGCTCCCGGCTGTGCTTTCTTTTGTCTTTGACCTCATCTTCCGCAAGATCGGCTGGGTCAAGGACGGCGACATGAAGATCGACGCATAAAAATCTCCGTTTTCCGGCAAACGCCTAAGGCTGAAACGCTTTAGGCGTTTTTCATTGTGCTAAGTGCGGTACTGCACGACGTTTTTCTTGTACGGAATTACCCTTGTTTTTCCGTCCTTTCGCCCGTATAATCAAATAGAAAAGTCTATTCTCGATTTGGGAGGTACAAAATGCAGTTTCAATATCTTGGCACCGCCGCCGCAGAGGGCTGGCCTGCCGTATTCTGCCGCTGCAAATATTGCTTAGAGGCGCAGCGCCTCGGCGGCAAAAACATCCGCACACGCTCGCAGGCTATCGTCAACGACGATCTTCTGCTCGACCTGCCGCCGGATACCTACATGCACAAGCTCATGAATAATCTTGATCTCAGCCGTGTGAAGTATCTGTTCGTCACGCACTTTCACATGGATCATTTCTACCCGCAGGAGCTCACCGTGCGCGGCTCCGTTTACAGCCTGGAGATGATCAGCCCCGAGCTTGAAATCTACTGCGCACAGGAGACCTACGATTATTTCCGCCGCTGTGCCGATTGGGAAATTGACGAAAAAAGCGACAGCGCCATGCACTGGCACATCTTAAAGCCGTTTGAGACCGTGGAAGCCGGTCCCTACCGCGTAACGCCGCTGCCCGCAAACCACATGAACCCCTCGCACCAGCCGTTCGTGTACCACATTGTCGATACACGCGAGGATAAATCTATCTTCTATATGCACGACAGCGGCTACTATTTTCCAGAGGTGTGGGATTACCTCAAGGCGCAGAAAAAGCCCGCCGATCTTTTCAGCTTCGACACTACGCTCGGCTATGAAGACTGCGGCTTTAAAAGCACGCACATGGGCGCGCCGGAGGTCATCCGCCTCAAGGAGGAGCTCGAAGCGCTCGGTATTGTTGACAAACACACGCACTGCGTGATGAACCACTTCTCGCACAACGGTCATCTTCTGTATGACGAGCTCGTGGAGCTTGCCGCGCCGCACGACATCGAAATTTCCTACGACGGCATGAAACTGACACTTTAAACTCTACTTACATGCAAAAAGCGGAGACGCCCCGGTTTTTAAGGGCATCTCCGCTTCTTTCTTTGATGACAATAACAGGAACAAGTAATATAAAACCTCACTGATTGTACTTTTGTGGCAATAACTATTGCCCTTTTTAAAAATCCGTTCCGTCAATTTCGCTTCTCGTTATATCAAATTTGCATACAATTATATAATTCTGTATATTCAGGCGCTTTCCGGTCGAATTTCTTGTAAAAAAGAAAAACGACAGAGCAACCCCTGCCGTCTTCATAGCGCATGTTGTTTTCCGTTTACTTGCAGCGGCGCACAGCTTCTTCAATCTTCGGGAGAAGCTCTTCCTTATTCGCGTCCTTCGTGTACTTAAAGATAGCGGCAACAATCTCCGGAATATCGGAAGCCTTGTAGTGCTCAGTCGTAGCAATCTGCAAACCGGCATATTCATTGCGGGTCAGCAAAGGCGCAAAGCGGCGGGCATTCTTTCTGCCGGGTCCGTCGTTGATGAAAGCTGCAATGAACTGGTAACCGATCAGATTGTTGATGATGACGTGGAAGGAATTCTTCGCAAACAGCGGATTCTCCGGGTCACGCAGCGCAATCTCCATGATCTCTGCGCGGTTCAACGGACGGCCGGCCTCCCAAAGGAGCTGCATCATCGCAAATTCGGAATTCGTTAAACGGATATATGGCTTTTTTCTTTTCATGCTATATCCTCCTGACAATTTTCATATTCCATATTGTTTCAACTAATTCTGTCGAAAGTAATATCAGTATATTTTTATTTTTGCAATTTGTCAAGGGATTTGGAATAAAAAAACTACTGATGAGGCAGTTTTTTCAAAAAATTCACATTTTAGAAATAAAAAGAAGACCGGCAGCGCATTTTACCTACCGATCTTCTGTATTTTACGCCTTTTTACGCGTCGTTTTCAATAAACAGCGTCTTAAAATACGGCAGTTCCTCTGCCCATGCGCAGAACACGTGCCACTCGTCCAGCTTGTGGTGGCGGCGCGCAAAATACATGTTCGCAATGTTCTCGTAGTTCATGGTACAGGTGCGCATCTGGTTGTAGCTCGAAGGCAAAAGCTGAATGAGGCTGTACCAAAGGTCTTTGTCCTTCGTCTCCACAAATTCCACGCGCAGCTTTTCCAGCACGCCAATGGTCTGCATCAGGCTCTCCTTTGCCGCGGGCACCATACGGTCACAGCTGAAGTCCGCTTCTTCAAACGTCTTCGCCTGAATTTTGTGCATCGTGCTCGTGGAGTTCGCCACGGTGCCCACCTTATACGTGTCGAATTCCTTCCACCAGTAGATCGGCGCAGTGAGGTCGACCGAAACGAAGATCTGTCGGATGAATTTGCGGTGATCCGTACCCGCCTTGCACAGACGTTTTGCAAGGCTCAGGTCGTTTTCGCCGAAAACGAACGTGCCGTCCGGCTCGGTGTGGCTGTCCATGCGGCCCCAGCTGTTCATGGGGTTGCGTGCGCCTCTGATAGCGTTTTCAAAATTCATGACGCTTGTGCGTTCGATCTTAATCATGTCGTTCAACCTTTCGTATTCAAATTATTTGTGGTACTTCGTGCCCGCGTTGATGGAAAACGCGCGGTACAGCTGCTCGCACAGCATAACGCGTGCCAGCTGGTGCGGAAACGTCATCGGCGACATGGAAATGCGCTTCGAGCCCTGCTTCACGCTGTCGTCCAGCCCGTGTGACGAACCGATAACGAACGCTAAGCTGCTCTCCCCGTTTACGGCCGCCGCGTCGATCTGCTGCGCGAGCTGCGTGGAGGAGACAAGCTTGCCCTCAATGCACAGCGTGTAAAGCGCGCTGCGACCCGCCGCCGCCAAAATCGCCTTCGATTCCTCGCCGAGCGCCTTTGCAATCTCCGCCGCATTCGGATCCTGCGGCAGGCGCGCTTCGTTCAGTTCGATGATCTGGAACCGGCAGAATGCGGAAAGTCGCTTTGCGTATTCCTGCACGGCGTCACGCCAATATTTTTCTTTGAGCTTACCGATGCAAATCAGCTTTACCTCCAGCATATTGTCTCCCTATGTTAAAATGTGATGGCGCCGCCGGTCAGGTTTTCAATCGGCGCGACCTGCAATATGTAGTCCTCCGTGTTCTCCACGCCCGCCATCTGCATGCCGCAAACGGCGGTCTGCCGCGCAATGTCCGGCGTGTTGTTCTCGCGGCTCAAATGCGCCAGCAAAAAGTGCTTTGTGCCGTCTTCAAAAAGCTCCGGCAGCAGGTCGGCGCACGCGGTGTTTGAGAGATGCCCAAAGTCCGATAAAATGCGCCGCTTTAAGCTGTACGGGTACGGCCCCGTGCGCAGCATACCGATATCGTGGTTCGATTCGATGACCGCAAGATCTGTGCCGTGCAGGTTCTCTTCCACCTCCGGCGTGATGTGTCCAATGTCCGTCGCGACCGTGACGGTGTGTCCGTCTTCGGCTTCTATGCGGTAGCCGAAGCTCTCCGCGCAGTCATGCGGCGTGCGGAACGCGTTTACGTGCATTCCGGCGAGTTCTAACGTGTCTTCAATCGTGTAGGCGGGATATTTGTCATTTAAAATTCCCATCGATTCCAAGGCCCCCAGCGTGCCCTTAGAGGCAAACACCGGAATATGGTATTTGGAAGCGAACACACGCAGACCGCTGATGTGGTCGCTGTGCTCGTGCGTAATGAGGATGCCCTGCACGGAAAGCGGGTCTATACCGCAGCGCTGCATGACAGTCGTCACTTGCTTGCAACTGCGTCCGATATCCACCAAAATGCCCGAAGATTTTGAACCGATATAATAACTGTTTCCCGTGCTGCCGCTGAACAGCGGGCAAAGCTCTGCCATTTGCACCCTCCCTGTTTTCATAAAAAACGCCCTGACAAGGTTTTGTCGGGGCGAAACGGTCTGTATACGGTTTTAACCGATCTTTGCGGTATCGCTGTTTGTGGGATCGAGCATCAAATACATGTCCGCGCCAAGGCCGACGAACTTCTCCACAATGTCCTCATAGCCGCGCTGAATGTGCTCAATGTCCTCGATTTTCGTCACGCCATGCGCAGCAAGACCGGCAATGATCATCGCCGCGCCCGCACGCAGGTCGGTCGCACGCACCGGTGCACCCTTCAGGTATTCCACGCCCTCAATAATGGCGCTCTTGCCCTCTACGGTGATCTGTGCGCCCATGCGCTTCAACTCTTCCACATAGCGGAAACGGTTTTCCCACACGCTCTCATTTAAAATACTCGTGCCCTGCGCAATGGAGAGCAGCGCCGCGATCTGCGGCTGCATGTCCGTCGGGAAGCCCGGGTGCGGCATCGTTTTCACGTTGCACTTACTCAGCGGGCCGTCGCAGCGCACGCGCACCGCGTCGTCATATTCCACGACCGTCACACCCATCTCCATCAGCTTCGCCGTGATGGATTCCAGGTGCTTCGGCGTCACGTTTTTCACAAGCACATCGCCGCGCGTTGCAGCCGCAGCCGCCATGTACGTGCCGGCTTCAATCTGATCCGGAATAATCGAATACGTAATGCCCTTCAAATGCTCCACGCCGCGAATCTTGATGACGTCCGTACCGGCGCCGCTGATGTTCGCACCCATGGAGTTTAAGAAGTTCGCAAGATCGACCACGTGCGGTTCGCGCGCGGCATTTTCAATAACCGTAAGGCCCTTTGCCTTTACGGCTGCAAGGATAATATTCATCGTTGCACCGACGGTGACCATGTCAAGGTAAATGTGCGCACCGCGCAGCTCCTTTGCGGAGACCTCGATCATGCCGTCGTTGAGGCTGTACGTGCAGCCCAGCGCCTTAAAGCCCTTGATGTGCTGGTCAATGGGGCGCACGCCGAAATCGCAGCCGCCGGGAAGCGGCACAATGGCCTTGGAGCAGCGGCCGAGCAAAGCGCCGATATTGTAGTAAGAGCCGCGCATTTTGCGGCCCAACTCGCTCGGCACCACGTTCGTGTGGATGGTGGTCGGGTCGATCTCCACGGTGTTCTTGCCGAGCCAGCGCACAGTCGCGCCCATCTCGGTCAGGATGCGTGCACTGAGCTTCACATCGGAAATGTTCGGTACGTTCTCTATACGGCAGGGAGATTCCGCCATGGCTACGGCCGGAATGATCGCCACAGCCGCGTTTTTCGCGCCGCTGATGACAACCTCACCGTGCAGGCGCTTTCCGCCCTTGATGATAAATTTATCCACTGTAATTTTCCTTTCTGCGGGCGCGGCATATCCTCGGCAGTCAAAGGCACACTGCCTGCCGCCACACAGCGCCGCAACGCGCTGCACGAAGTAGGATCTTTCGTTATGCCCGCCGGTCCGTGACCGACTGATTTATTCCTGAAACGGGCTGCCGCCGATTGGGCAGCTACACAGCGTGGGTACGAAAAAAGCCCAATGCCGTGCGCAAAAAACTAAGGCAGTCTAAAACAAAACATACACTGCCGCATCTATTTAAAGAAAAAGTGATCGCAAAATATAGTATGACCAGTAAACATAATAATACACAATGGAAAAATTGTCAAGAAGCCACAGGCTATTTGGGAGGTTTTTCCAAGATTATGTAAACGAAAAGTGCCAAACTCGGCCGTTTGCGCGCCTTTTTCTGTATAGGTACCGCGCTTTACACTTACTTTTTCTTAAAGGAGATCGTAGATTCCGTGCCGTTTCGGATGCGCTTAATATTCGCGCGGTGCTTGATGATAACGGTAGCGCCGATCAGTGCCGCCACAAGTGTTGCCATTACAACGTAAAGCACCGGCAGCCCGCCCACGCAGCAGTCCACAAAATACGTCATGCAGAACGTCACAACGGGATAGATCGCCGCCGCCGTAATAGACGAAAGCGAGACCATGCGCTTTTTCAGGAACACCAGAAGGAACACCGCAAAGCAAATGAGGAACACGCGCCAGTCGAGCAAAAGCATCATCGCAGCCGTGGTCACAACGCCCTTGCCGCCGCGGAAGCCGAAGTACAGCGGGTACATGTGGCCGATCATGCAGCAAAAGCCCGCCGCATACATGCCAAGGCGCGCCATTTCGGGGTCTACGCCGTTTGCAACGCACGCGTGCTTTACAAGAAAATAGCCGATCAAAACGCTCGCAACACACTTGCAGAAATCGAGCAGAAACGTCAGCGCAGAGGCTTTTTTGCCCGCCACGCGCAGCACGTTCGTTGCGCCCGCGTTGCCGCTGCCGTGCGCGCGCACATCTTCGTGCGCAAACGCTTTGGTCAGCAAAATGGCAAAGCTGATACTGCCAAGCAGATACCCCACAAGCGCCGAAAGCAGCAGCGGCAAAATTAAAGAACCGAAATTTTCCATGTAGATCAAGTCCTTCCCCGTCAGTCTGCCTTATCGCCGCGCTCGCGCACGATCATGCGCACCGGCGTGCCCTCTAAGCTGAAGATTTCGCGGATGCGGTTCTCCAGATAGCGCTGGTACGAGAAGTGGAAAAGCTCTTTGGAATTTACAAAGCAAATGAACGTAGGCGGTCTGGTGGAAGCCTGCGTCATGTAGTAGATCTTCAGGCGCTTGCCCTTATCGGTCGGCGGCTGTACGCGTGCCGTTGCCTGTGCCAGAATGTCGTTCAAGGTGCCGGTCGTAATGCGCATCGCGTTGCTGGAAGCAACCTTGTGGATGAGTTCAAACAAGCGGTCAAGTCGCTGGCCGGTCTGCGCGGAGATGAAGATGATCGGCGCGTAGGACATAAAGGAAAAGTCCTTTTCAAGCTTCGTCTTATATTCCTGCATGGTTTTGTCGTCTTTTTCAACGGCGTCCCACTTGTTGACCGCAATGATGCAGCCCTTGCCCGCTTCGTGCGCGATGCCGGCAACCTTGGAGTCCTGCTCCGTAAAACCGACCGTGGCATCGATGAGGATGACGCACACGTCTGCCCTGTCCACCGCCATTTCGGCGCGCAGGTTGCTGTAATGCTCAATGGAATCCTCCACCTTGCTTTTGCGGCGCAGGCCGGCAGTATCGATGAACGTAAATACGCCGTACTTGTTTTCGATGGTGGTATCCACCGCGTCGCGCGTCGTACCCGCAATGTTGGAAACGATGCAGCGGTTTTCGCCGGAAACGCGGTTCACAAGGGAAGATTTGCCGACGTTCGGCTTGCCGATGACGGCGACCTTGATGATCTCGCCCTCGTCCTCCTCTTCCTTTTCCTCCGGCAGATGCTCGAAGACGGCATCCAACAGGTCGCCCGTGCCGTGTCCGTGCACGGAAGACACCTGAATGGGGTCGCCGAGGCCGAGGTTATAAAACTCATAAAAATCCGCCGGCGGGTCGCCCAGCGTATCACACTTATTGACGCACACGATGACCGGCACATTGCTGCGCTGGAGCATCTGTGCGATGTTGAGGTCCGTTGCGACCATGCCGGTGCGCACATCGGTCACGAAAATGATGCAGTCCGCAGAATCAATGGCAATCTGCGCCTGCGTGCGCATCTGGGACAAAATAATATCCTTCGATTCCGGCTCGATGCCGCCCGTATCTACCAGTGAAAACTTTCTGTTTTTCCATTCACACTCGCCGAAAATGCGGTCACGCGTCACGCCCGGCGTGTCCTCCACGATGGAAAGGCGCTGCCCGATCAGCTTGTTGAACAGCGTGGATTTACCGACATTCGGTCGGCCCACGATGGCTACAATAGGTCTTGACATACGGTTTTCCTCCTTCTTTTTTCCTTACTCCGCAGTGCCCAAAATGTCCTTGAGCTCGCCTGCGGCGTCTTTATGCATTCTGTAAGCCGGCACACCCAGCTTTTCGCTGAGCTGCTGCACGGTCATATCGTCTAAGAAAATATCTTCGTCCGCCATAAGCATAGACGGTGCAAGCAAAATTGCGTCGCCAAGGTTTTCGCGGCTCAAGCGGTTCACAAGGTCACGCCCCGTGAGCAGCCCGGTCACGTTGACCGTACCGCCAAAGAAATCGTTGTGCACAGGCACAAGGTTGATCTCGAGCCCCGGGAATTTTTCGCGCGCAAAGTCCATCACATGCTCCATAAACGCATACACGCCTTCGCCCGTCGGGATCGTCACGCGGCGCTTTATGTCGCGCTCCGGCTCGTCTTCAACCGCCCAGGAAAATTCTTCTTCTAAGTCGCGCAGCATACCCACGCCGTTTTCAATCTGCGGGAAGTCCTCGTAGAATTCATACGGCGGCAGCTCGCGCTTTGCAATGAGGTAGAACTCGTCGCTCGGGAACACGGTTCTCGAGCCGCGCTCTGCCTTAAATTTATCGCCCCACCGCTCCAAAATCTCGATCGCCGCGCGCGCCGTATCCTTGTTAAACGTCTCCAGCGGATACAGCCCCTCGCGGTAGCGCGTCACGCCGACCGGTACGCAGGCGACGCTCTGTAAGCTCTCGCCGAGCGCGTACATTTCGGAAAGCGTAAATTCCAGCTCCTCGCCGTCATTCAGCCCCGGGCACAGCACGATCTGGCAATTCAGCTTGATGTTGTGCTCCGCCAGCTTGCGCACAAAACGCAGCGCGTCGCCCGCAAAGCGGTTGTGCATCATCTTGCAGCGCAGCGTGGGATTCATCGTATGCACGGAAATATTAATGGGGCTGATGCGCATTTCAATGATACGGTCGATCTCACGCTCATCAATGTTCGTCAGCGTGATGTAGTTGCCGAACAAAAACGAAAGGCGGTCATCATCATCCTTAAAATAGAGCGTTTCGCGCATGCCGGGCGGCAGCTGGTCAATGAAGCAGAACACGCACTTGTTGCGGCAGGAGCGCTGCCTGTCCATAAGATACGTTTCAAACGCAAGGCCCAGTGCGCCGTACTGCGGCTTTACGAATTTCTCTTCGCGCCGCTCGCCCTCCGCCGTTTCGTATACCACATGCAGATGGGTGTTCGTCTCGTAAAAACGGAAATCGAGAATATCCGTGATGTCATGCCCATTGATTGAAATAAGCTTATCGTGCGGCTTTATGCCGGCCCGCTCGGCAAGGCTGTTTTTATCCACGCCGAAAATTTCAACTGCCACAGCTTTTCTCCCTTCCGTTTTGAGGTAGTATGCGCGAAATTTGCCGCTGTTTTACGGCTCGGCACCAAAAAATGCCGACAAAACAATAGAGAAGGAGCACGCAAATGCCCCTTCTCTATCTGGCACAATTATTGTTTCAGGCAAAATTATGCTTCCTTCTTAACAACTTCTCTGCCGTTGTAGTAACCGCAGTTACCGCAAACCCTGTGAGGTGTCTTATACTCTCCGCACTGCGGGCATTTCATAAGGGCAGGAGCGCTAAGCTTCCACACGTTAGAACGTCTCTTATTCTGTCTGGCACTGGACACTTTTCTCTTGGGTACCGCCATCGTCAGCACCTCCTTATATTAAACTAAAACTTTGGTTATCTGGAATTATTGTAGCAGCTGCCGCAGAGCCTCCAGACGGGGATCTGTCTGCTGCTTTGCACAGGCGCAGTCGCCTTCGTTCAGGTTTTTGCCACAAGTGGGGCAAAGCCCTTTGCAGTCTTCCTTACAAAGGAATTTCGTCGGCGTCAAAAGGATGATATCGGAATAAATCAGCTCGTCCAAATCCAGCTCATCGCCTTCAATCACGATATAATCTTCAAAATCCTCTTCATCATTCAGCTTGTTCACAATCACGTGAGAAATGTTGTGACAAAGTTCTTTACGCGTCAACGTCAAGCACCTGTTGCACGGCATCGAATACGCATAGCGCACCTCCACGTTCAGCTCCGCACTGGAAGCGAACGAACGGATGCTGCCCTTGACCTGAACCGGCGTGACAAACGGCTTACAGCCGTCAATCTCCACCTCCGACAGATCGACCGTATAATCGATCGCCTGTGAAATATCCTCTCCCGAGAAATATTTTTTCAAATCGATAAGCATAGTTTTTCCTCATACCGTACTTGATATATTATAAATACCACGCGCGGTTTTGTCAAGAAAAATTTGAAAATTCGGCATTATGCCGCGAAAAAAAGTGTTCGGCGGGTCGTTTCCGCCGAAACACTGTTGCTTTTTTCGTTTTTGCACTGCCTTTCGTTACTGTTTCGGGCGGTGCAAAGGCTTTTTGAGGCCGAAATTACTTCGCGACAAATTCCCGAACGGAAGCCGGCAGTTCCTCTGCGTCAGCAGAAATGAGCAGGCAGATGTTCACGTTGGAAGATTCGCTGAGCGTCTTGAGCTTCGCGGCAAGCGGCTCAACTTCCTCAACGCCCTTGCCGGTGATCTTCAGGGTGGAGTCGACGAAAACGTCCGTCACATCGTAGTTTGCAGCGCAGATGCCGCTGACAAAGCCTACAAGTGCGTCCAGACCCTCAATGCCGTAAGCGTCGGAGTCAACAAGACGTGCCTTGTGGGAAATATCGTAAGTAAGCTTAAGGCCCTTTTCGATAACAACAACGTTGCCGTTGGAGTTCTGAACCGCTTCGTTTGCAAGCTCGATGAGCTTCTTGGTTTTGCCGGAGCCTTTTTTGCCGATTAAAAGAGTGATCATAGTGAAGTCCTCCTGTGTATTTTTTCCGCAGGTGCGGATTTACGCCTTTTTATTTGGAAAGTCTTGCTTCCAGTGCTTCTTTTTCGCCTTCGTAACCCGGCTTGCCGAGCAGAGCAAACATGTTCTTCTTATAGCTTTCAACGCCCGGCTGGTTGAACGGGTTCACGCCGAGGAGATAGCCGGAGATGGCGCAGGCCTTCTCGAAGAAGTAGATGATCTGGCCGAGGGTATCCTCGGAGAAATCGGGAGCGGAGATCACAACGTTCGGCACGCCGCCGTCGTTGTGTGCCAGCACGGTGCCCTCAAACGCCTTGCGGTTGATATACGCCATGCTCTTGCCCTCGAGGAAATTGAGGCCGTCCACGTTTGCCGGGTCGTTGCCGATGACAACTTCGCGCTTCGGCTTCTCAAACAGCATCACGGTCTCAAAGAGGCTGCGTCTGCCGTCCTGAATGTACTGACCCATGGAGTGCAGGTCTGTGGAGAAGACAACGGATGCCGGGAACAGGCCCTTGCCGTCCTTGCCCTCGCTCTCGCCGTAAAGCTGCTTCCACCACTCGTTCATGAGCGTGTAACACGGCTCGTAGCTGACCATCACTTCGGTCGTCTTGCCCTTATTGTAAAGAATGTTGCGAATGGCAGCATACTTGTAACAATCGTTTTCTTCCATGTTCGGGTTGTTGTAGGCAGCCTGTGCCTTCTGTGCGCCCGCCATGAGTGCGTCGATATCCGCACCGGCCACAGCGATGGGCAGCAGACCCACAGCGGTGAGAACGGAGTAACGACCGCCGACATCATCCGGTACAACGAAGGTCTCGTAGCCTTCTTCGTCCGCAAGGTGCTTCAACGTGCCGCGCGCCTTATCGGTCGTGCAGAAAATACGCTTCTTTGCTTCTTCCTTGCCGTACTTCTTCTCGAGGATCTCGCGGAAAACACGGAACGCGATAGCCGGCTCCGTGGTGGTGCCGGACTTGGAAATCATGTTGATGGAAATATCCTTGCCCTCGCAGATCTCAACCAGCTCCGCCAGCGCGGTGGAAGAAATACTGTTGCCGGTGAAATAGATGTCCGGCGTATCTTTCTTCAGTGCATTGTAGTGCTCGCTCTTGAGGAACTCGATTGCTGCGCGTGCACCGAGGTAGGAGCCGCCGATGCCGATGACGATAAACACATCCGTGTTCTTCTTGATGCGCTCCGCAGCCGCCTTGATGCGTGCAAATTCCTCTTTATCGTAATTGGTGGGCAGGTCCACCCAGCCGAGGAAATCATTTCCCGGACCCTTGCCGGATGCCAGAAGCGCATGTGCATTCTCAACCTGAGAAGCCATTGCAGCGTATTCGTGCTCGCCGATAAAGCCCTTCAAGTATCCGCATTCCAATTTCAATGCCATTTCTATTGCCTCCTATTTGCATGATGATGCTTTTGCACGTGTGAAACCGTTTTCACAGCCCCACTTTATGCAAGGTACACCACAAGTCAAATCTATGTGCTTTCATCATACAATAATTTGACGCATTTTGCAAGTGCACAACGCGGATTTCACGAAAAGTTAACGAAGGTTTTTTTGCAAATCAGATTTCATGCCGCTTCTGCTGCGAAAAAACAAGCCAAAAAATATTGCAATGCGGAAGAAAATGTGATGGCGGGCGCTTCGGTTTTCGCCGTGATTTTGAGCGACTGCACCGTGTCGCCGTTCAGCGTGACCTCCGCCGTACCGAGCACATCCCCCGGTTCTACCGGCGCAGGAACGTTTTCCGGCAAAATGAGTTTTATCCCGATCTCCGCACCGCCCGAGGCTGTTAAAACGCCGCGTGGGGCTTCACACGCAAGCGAAACGGCGCTCACCATGCCGCCCGTAACGGGCAGCTCGGGCAGTTCCGGGAGCTCCGGTGTCGTCAGCTTCCAGTTTGCAAAGCCGTAATCGAGCAGCGAAGACGCGGCCGAAAAGCGGTCTTTCGTATTTTCCGCACCGAGCACTACCGCAATGAGCCGCATACCGTTTCGCTCTGCCGCAGCCGAAATACAGCTGCCCGCCGCACTTGTCGTGCCGGTTTTCAGCCCCAAAATGCCGTCATACGTGCGCACGAGCTTATTTGTGTTCACAAGCTGCGTCTGCCCATCACGCACATAATCAATCCAGATGAGCGTGTAATCAAATATTTTCTCGTGCTGCATCAACGCACGGCTCATCACCGCCACATCATAGGCGCTCGTAATGTGCCCGTCTTCGTCAAGACCGTTGCAGTTTTTAAAAACGGTGTCGTTCATGCCTAACTCCGCCGCGCGGGCGTTCATGCGCTCCACAAATGCGTCCTCACTGCCCGCGACTGCCTCCGCCAAAACGACCGCCGCGTCGTTCGCGCTCATCACCACGCACGCTTTGATGAGGTCGTCTACGGTCATCTGCTCGCCCTCCTTGAGCCAAATGTCCGAGCCGCCCATGCCCGCCGCGTGCGCCGAGGCCGTGAGCACATCGTCCAGATGCAGCGTGCCTGCATCGATTGCCTCAAATACGAGCAAAAGCGTCATCACCTTCGTGATGGACGCACAAGGTCGCTGCACATGGGCAGACTTTTCGTATAACACCTGACCCGTGGAGGCTTCCATCAGCACCAAAGCCTGCGCGGGGAAATCCGGCGTCTCGGCACGCGCAAGCGGACAGAACACACCGATCAGCAATACAGCAGTCAAACAGAAGCCAAGAAAATGTCTTTTCATAAGTAAACACCCCCGCACCAAAAGATATGCGGGAGTGTCCTTCAATCATTCTATTAAATTTCACCGGCGCACCGGGATGCCGTTTTCCGCAAGGTAACCCTTGAGTTCCGGTATGCCGATCTCGCGGAAGTGGAAAAGTGATGCCGCCAAAACCGCGTCCGCCTTACCCTTTGTAAACGCGTCCTTAAAGTGCTCCATCTTGCCCGCACCGCCGGATGCAATGACCGGAATGCCCACGCTTTCGGAAACCGCGCGGGTCAGCTCCAGGTCATACCCGGCCTTCGTGCCGTCGCAATCCATGCTCGTCAGCAGAATTTCACCCGCGCCGAGCTTCTCCGCGCGCTTTGCCCATTCTACGGCGTCAATGCCCGTATCCACGCGGCCGCCGTTTAAATACAGCGTCCAGCCCGCGCCGTTCGGGCGGCGCTTCGCGTCCATCGCCATCACAACGCACTGGCTGCCGAATTTATACGCCGCGTCCGCAATGAGCTGTGGGTTTTTCAGCGCGGCGGAGTTTACCGAAACCTTATCCGCGCCCGCGCGCAGCAGCGCCGTGAAATCCTCTACCGTACGGATGCCGCCGCCCACCGTAAACGGGATAAATATGCTGTTCGCCACGCGGGAAACGATATCCAGCATGATACCGCGCGCATCGGAGGACGCGGTGATGTCGAGCAAAACAAGCTCGTCCGCGCCCTGCCGGTCGTATTCGACGGCAGCCTCCACAGGGTCGCCCGCATCGCGCAAATTCACGAAATTTGTGCCCTTAACGACCCTGCCGTTTTTAAGGTCAAGGCACGGGATAATGCGTTTGGCGTACATTACACGCCCCCCTTTCCCTGCGTCATGGCGGCGAAGTTTTCGAGCAGCTTCAGTCCCAACGCTCCGCTTTTTTCCGGGTGAAACTGACATGCCATGAGGTTATTTTTCTGCACCGCCGCATGAATTCCCACACCGTACTGCGCCGTAGCGGTCACAACATCCTCTTCGGCCTTTAAATAATACGAGTGCACAAAGTACACGTACGGCTCGCCCGTAATGCTTCGGAACAACCCGCCGTCCTTTTTGATTTCAAGCGAATTCCACCCGATATGCGGAATTTTCAGCCCCGGCGCAGCAGGAATACGCAACACCTTACCTTTTAAAAGCGACAGGCCGGAGACGCCCGGGGATTCCTCGCTGCTCTCAAACAGAATTTGCAGCCCTAAACAAATGCCCAAAAACGGCTTGCCGGAGGCGACGAACGCTTTAATCGGCGCTTCCAGTTCTCTCCCGCGCAGCTCGTACATGGCGTCGCCAAACGAGCCGACGCCCGGCAGCACGGCGCCGTCGGCTTTCATGAGAACGCTCGGGTCCTGTGTGACTTCGACCTCGCAGCCGATATGCATAAGCGCTTTTTCCACGCTGCGGATATTGCCCGCGCCGTAATCTATAATTGCGATCATCCCGTCGCCTCCCTATTGCTTTGATTTAACGTGATAATATAGTATCACATATTGTTTTATCCGTCAACAGGATTTTTCGCTTCCCGCAATCAAAACAGCTTTCTTTGATTTTGGGCAAAAAGAAAGCACGCAGAAAATTGGCTTAACAGTGATAAGGAACTAATTTACTTATCAACTGTTAGCTGACGGTTTCCGGGGTGCATACGGACAAATCCCGTCTGATTTCTAACAGGAAGTCAGACGGGATTTTCGCTTTATATTTCGAATTATGGAGGACATACCATGAAAACCTTAATATCTTGTTCTTACACTATGGATAATTGCTGTGTGGAACTGAAATTCAGGGACGGCAGAATGATTGCGATTGACACTATCGCTGTTGAGAACGAGATTGCAGACAATATGTATCAGCGGTCAGAGTTGGATTATTTGATCTACAATGACCCGATAGCATATGCTGACTTGATATTGAATGGCGATCCCGAAACCTATCTGAAAACTGTAACAGAATACAAGCCTTTGGATAGCTGACAACACGCTGCCCGCAGGAGAAAATCCTGCGGGCGTTTTTCTGTTTATATTATTTCCCTCCGTTGGATCTCAATTTAGGAAAGAAGATGACAATCTTGAAGCCCTTTCCCCACTGGGAAGTAGCTTCCAGATGAAGATTTAGATCGTCGGCCATCTTCTTAACCAGGTAAAGTCCCATACCGGTAGCCTTCTTTCTGCTGTCAGTAGAATCCCCGGTAAAGCCCTTTTGAAAAATATACGGCAGATCATATTTTTTTACGCCAATGCCGTTATCTTCAACAGAAAGGATATCTGCGGTCTCCGAATGTATCATGGAAATCGTAAGCATGGGACTATCGCTGCTATATTTGATGGCATTGCTAACGATCTGTCCCAACATAAACTGAAGTCCTCTACGGTCTGTATAGACTGTTTCAGATTGCAGTTTGTTGAGAATGACAAACTGCTTCTCTTCAAGAAGTGGGGCATAGTCCTCCAGAACTTCACCCAAGCAGTCATTCAAATTGACATCCTCAAATCGGTAATCCTTTGTACTGCTCTTCAACCGGGCATAGTACAGCATCTGCGTGACATCCTCCTGAAGCTGACTGCGGACATAATCCAGCTTTGCTTGCAGGGAAGGAGAGATTTCATCGTTCCGGTTATCCAAGAGCATGGTCAGCAACGATAGGGGCGTTTTCGCTTCATGTGCCCAGCCCTCCACGTATTCTTCATAGTCCCGTAGGGCATCCGCCATATTGTTACTCTCGTTTTTGTATTCCCGTAAAACCGAAGCCAAAAATCGGACAGATTCTCCTTCTTTCTGACTAATGGCACTGAGCAGCCGTTCTTCATTGCAGATGGTAGGATCACTGAGGAAATCCCGGAACAGTTCCATGTGGGTGTTCTCCCTCTTGTTTAGTACAAACAGAATCGCTGAAAACAAAAGGATGCTCGTCAGAACTACTAACCCGATCAAGGTTTGAAATGCCTGAATGTCAGAAATCCAAAGAATGATAGCACAAAAGCA
>OLPL01000710.1_pt1 | contig 24023 bp, 24 predicted proteins | sample 1673211 | NCBI WGS metagenome assembly OLPL01 (sample SAMEA3136766, study PRJEB25190) | human gut metagenome | reverse complement strand
GATTCAGCAAGTTCTTTAATCTGCCGGAGCTGATGAACCTGTTCAAAGAAGTGGCGGACATCAAGACCGCCGACCAACTGAACCTGCCCACCCCGGAGGTGGAATACCACAACATCGTGGCGCAGCCCACCGAACATCAGCAGGAAATGGTGAAGGCACTCTCTGAGCGCGCTTCCGAAGTACACAGAGGCAGTGTGGACCCGTCGGTGGATAATATGCTCAAAATCACCTCGGATGGCCGCAAGCTGGGACTGGACCAGAGGATCGTCAACCAGATGCTGCCGGATGAACCTGGCACAAAGGTCAATCAGTGCGTGGACAACATCATGCAGATCTGGCGGGATGGCGAAGCTGACAAGCTGACCCAGCTGGTGTTCTGCGACATTTCTACACCGCAGGCAAAAGCTACTGCAAGCAAGGCGGCGAAAACGCTGGATAATCCACTGCTTCACGCACTGGAAGGTGCCGTGCCTCTGCCGGAGCAGGAACCGACCTTTACGGTATATGACGATATTCGTCAGAAACTCATTGCTCAGGGGATGCCTGCCGACCAGATCGCTTTTATCCATGAAGCCAACACCGAAGTGCGGAAAAAGGAGTTGTTCTCTAAAGTCCGTACCGGTCAGGTGCGTGTCCTTTTGGGCAGCACCGCCAAGATGGGCGCAGGCACCAATGTGCAGGACCGTCTGGTGGCACTTCATGACCTGGACTGTCCGTGGAGACCGGGAGACCTTGCCCAGCGCAAGGGCCGTATCGAGCGCCAGGGTAACCAGAATCCTCTTGTCCATGTGTACCGCTATGTGACCGAAGGAACCTTTGACGCATACCTCTGGCAGACGGTGGAGAATAAGCAAAAATTCATCAGTCAGATCATGACTTCTAAATCGCCGGTGCGCTCCTGCGATGATGTGGATGAAACCGCCCTCAGTTTTGCAGAGATCAAGGCTTTGTGTGCCGGAGACCCACGTATCAAAGAGCGCATGGATTTGGATGTGGAGGTATCCCGCCTGAAGCTGATGAAAGCCGACCACCAGAGCAAGCAATATCGTCTGGAGGACCAGCTGCTCAAATACTTCCCGGAGGAGATTGAAAAGCACAAAGGCTTTATCAAGGGCTTTGAATCCGATCTGGAGGTTTTGGCAGCGCACCCGCACCCGGAGGACGGTTTTGCTGGTATGGAAATCCGGGGTGATCTGCTGACCGATAAGGAGAACGCCGGCGCAGCCCTTTTGGATGCCTGCAAGGAGGTCAAAACCTCCGATCCGGTGCAGATCGGCAGCTACCGGGGCTATGCCATATCCGTGGAATTTTCCGCTTGGAAACAGGAGTATACGCTCCTGCTGAAAGGACAGATGACCCACCGGGCAACCCTTGGTACAGACCCTCGCGGAAATCTTACCCGTATCGACAACGCACTGGCGCAGATGCCCCAGCGTTTGGAAGCGGTCAAAAATCAGCTGGAGAACCTTTACCAGCAGCAGGCCGCAGCCAAGGAGGAAGTAGGAAAGCCGTTCCCCTTTGAGGACGATCTGCGGGTCAAGTCCGCCCGTCTGGTGGAACTGGACACCTTGCTGAACATTGACGGCAAGGGTCATGCCCAGCCGGAAACTGTGGTTGCCAAGAGTGCGCGGCCATCGGTGCTGGACAGCCTGAAACGCCCTGTGCCGCCACGCAGCCTTGAAAAGAAACCAAAACAACACGAGGAGGTACGATGATTATGAATGCAACAGATTGGAATACAGCTCTTTATGAGAAAATGTCTGATGAACAGGATAAATTCCGGGACTGGCTGAAAAGCCAGCCCCCGGAGGAAATCCTGCACCACACCTATGAGTACACGGTCCGGGAGGACATCGTGATGGCGATGGAGCAGCTGGAGCTGACCGACGCACAGGCACAGGCGCTTTTGGATTCCCCCTCGCCGCTGGCTGATGTGTACCGTTATTTTGAAAAGCTGGAGACCGGCTACATGGATGTGATCCGGGACAGCATTGAAAACCGTGCCGATGATGTGTGCAGGGCGCAGGAAGAATTACGAACTGCCCCTCTCTACCCTCATTCTGCCTCCTATGCGTCCCAGCATGGGGAGATGGCACAGTACAACCTCTCATATCAGGCGAACAGCGCCTGCAAAGAAGCCATTGAGCAGACCATCAGCGCCCACTATGCAGAGAACCGGCTGGATACGGAGGCGGCGGTCAAAGATGTGCTGGAAAAGTTCGGGGCGGAACGGGTACAGTTCATTCTTGCAAACACCATCCAGCACAAGAACCATGACGGGCGTATCTCTCAGGACAATAAAGCCTGGGCAAAAACCATTCCCATGCCGGAGGACAGCGGCGCTTCCCGCCACTGCGCCTATCTGGTTGTGGATGGGGTCAATCCCGGTCTGACCGATCTGTTTACCAGGCAGGCCAGAAAAACCATGCAGGAACAGCAGAAAAGTTCTGTCCTGCAAAAGCTCAAACAGGAACCGCCTGCCCATAAGCCTGCCGCCCCGAAGAAACAGGAGCCGGAGCGATGAGCAGCCCCAAGCGCAAGCGGGATGTGCCGGTTCTGTTTTGGGTATCCGCTGATGAAATGGAGTTGATTCAGCAGAAAATGGCACAGTTTGGGACAAAAAACCTGAGCGCCTATCTGCGGAAAATGGCTGTGGACGGCTATGTGGTGCAGCTGGATTTGCCGGAACTGAAAGAACTGGTATCCCTGCTGCGCCGGAGCAGCAACAACTTAAACCAGCTGACCCGCAAGGTGCATGAGACCGGGCGGATTTATGATGTCGATTTGGAGGATATATCCCAGCGGCAGGAACAGTTATGGGACGGAGTTAAAGAGATACTGACACAACTCTCCAAACTTTCGTAACCGGGACAAATACCCCATCTGCGGAGGGAGGAACGGCGTTTCTTCGCCGCGCCTTCCTCCGCTTTTTCTTTTTGCCCGTATCCTTGCCTTTTGGCTGTGAGACAGGGATAATGGAATCAGGAACAGGAACTGTGATTTTGGGAGGAGGCATAACAATGAGGGCATTGGTATTTTTGTTGAAACTGCTGTTGAAGATCGTGATGGTTCCGGTGATTCTGGCGTTGACCCTGTTCGTTTGGATTTGTGTGGGGATCGTCTATGTCTCCGGTCTGGTGCTGGGGCTTATCAGCATGGTGATCGCCCTGCTGGGTGTGGCGGTCCTGCTGACCTGTTCCCTGCAAAACGGCATTATCCTGCTGGTGATGGCATTCCTTATTAGTCCCTATGGTCTGCCGATGGCTGCCATCTGGCTGCTGGGCAAGGTGCAGGACTTGAAGTTTGCCATTCAGGATTTGGTTTATGGATAAAATGCGCGGTCACAAAAATGCCAGACAGTGTCTGTTAAATTGCTATATTTACTTCTGTGCTACATCCGTGTATAATAGTAGCACGAAAGGAAGTGATGGATGTGACCAAATCAGAACGGTTTGAGCAATTAGACAGACTTCTGACCGAGCATGATGGGATGCTGCAAACCGCACAGGTAATCGCCAGCGGAATTGTAAAACCCATTTTTTATGAATATGTCAAAGAGAAAAATCTTCAGCAGGTTGCTCACGGAATTTATGTCTCCGAGGACACCTGGATTGATGCGATGTTTCTGTTACATCTGCGATGTGGTCAGGCAGTGTTTTCCCATGAATCAGCGCTATTTTTCCATGACTTGACAGACCGGGAACCATCTCCATACGCTATCACGGTGCGCAGAGGGTACAGCACCACTCGCTTAAAGGCAGAGGGCCTTTCTGTTTACACCATCAAACCAGAACTATATGAGGTAGGGCTGACAACTGGCCAAACACCTTTTGGGCATACGGTTCCTGTCTATGATATGGAGCGCACCATCTGCGATCTGCTCCGCAGCCGAAGCAGCATGGAAATACAGACTTTTCAAGGTGCGCTGAAGATGTATGCCAGAAGAAAAGACAAGGATCTGCGGACTTTGATGCGGTATGCCGGTATGTTCCGGGTTGAAAAAATTTTACGGCAGTATTTGGAGGTGCTTTTATGATAAAGACAGCAAGGCAGCTAAAAGATTTGATTCGCAATCTTTCCAGAGAAAAATCTGCGGATGCACAGCTTTTAATGCGAAACTATATGATGGAGCGTTTTCTGGAGCGTATTTCCCTTTCTGAATATCGTGATAAATTTATTCTGAAAGGCGGGATGCTGGTAGCGGCAATGGTTGGACTGGATGCCCGTTCCACGATGGACTTGGACGCTACTGTAAAAGGAGCCAATGTTAATGTAGAGGAGATCGAGAACCTGATTTCTGCTATTGTGAGTGTACCGATTGATGATGGCGTCAAATTTCAGCTGAAAAGCATTTCAGAGATTATGGATGAAGCGGAGTATCCTGGGATTCGGGTCAGCATGACTACAACCTTTGACGGTGTGGTGACACCTTTGAAGATTGACATTTCCACAGGGGATGCCATTACCCCCAGGGAGGTACGCTACTCTTTCAAGCTGATGCTGGAAGATCGCTCCATTGACATTTGGGCATACAATCTGGAAACCGTTCTGGCTGAAAAGCTGGAAACAATCATCACCAGAACCACCACCAACACCCGCATGAGAGATTTCTATGACATTTATATTCTGGATCAGCTCCACGGGAACACATTGAACCGGCAGACGCTCTATGATGCACTGTTGGCAACTGCCAAAAAACGCGGAACCGAACGGCATCTTGCAGAAGCTGTGGATGTTTTGAATGAAGTGGAAAGCAGTCCTGTGATGCAGAAACTTTGGGAATCTTACCGCAGGAAGTTTTCCTATGCGGCAGATCTGGAGTGGAGCATCATCATGGGGGCGGTTCGCAGTTTATACGCTCTATGTGAAAAGGGATCGAGCCTATGAAAAAACACGGTCATTATTGCAAAGTCTGCGGAGAATACAAAGCCAACGAAAAATTTTCCGGCAAAGGCCATGCGGCTCATATCTGTAAATCCTGTGCTTCTTTGCCGCCGGAAAAACAAGCGGAGCAAATGACAATAAATCGCTTGCTAAATCTCCCCTGGCGATTATCAAAGGAACAAATTTCCTGGCTGAAAAACCGAATGGAAGATAAGCGCCCGGAAGTCCGTGCGCTGGCGAAAGAACAATACGAGATGAGGTTCCCTCCAAAACAGTTAGAGGACACCGATGACGATTTTGATTTTCTTGATGAGAATGATTTTATAGAATAACGAAAGCGGTCTGCACCATGCAGGCCGTTTCTTTTTTGGAAAGGAGGCCCTTCTATGGCAACCACACGCATCATGCCCCTGCATATCGGCAAGGGACGCACGGAGAGCCGAGCAATCAGCGATATTATTGATTATGTGGCAAATCCGCAAAAGACTGACAACGGAAAACTAATTACCGGCTATGGCTGTGACAGCCGGACCGCCGATGCAGAGTTTCTGCTGGCGAAGCGGCAGTATATCGCCGCCACCGGGCGGGTGCGCGGGGCGGACGATGTGATCGCTTACCATGTGCGCCAGTCATTCAAACCCGGAGAGATCACACCGGAAGAAGCCAACCGTCTGGGTGTCGAATTTGCCAAGCGGTTTACCAAGGGCAATCATGCCTTTGTGGTCTGCACTCACATAGACAAATCGCACGTTCATAATCACATCATCTGGTCGGCGGTCAATGCAGATTGTGACCGAAAATTCCGCAACTTTTGGGGCAGCACCAAGGCGATTCGCCGGCTAAGTGACACCATCTGTATTGAGAATGGACTGTCCATTGTAGAGAATCCGAAATCTCACGGAAAGAGCTATAACAAATGGCTGGGCGATCAGGCAAAGCCCTCTCACCGAGAGCTGCTGCGTGTGGCGATTGACAACGCATTATCACAAAATCCTGCTGACTTTGAAGAACTGCTGAAGCTGTTGCAAGAGTATGGTTGTGAAGTCTCAAAGCGCGGAAAATCGTATCGACTTAAACTCTCTGGTTGGGAGAAAGCCGCCCGCATGGACAGTCTGGGCGAAGGATATGGATTGGAAGATTTGCGGGCAGTTCTCTTAGGGAAGAAAGCACATACCCCGCGAAAGAAAACAGTCACACAGGCAGAGCCGCCGAAGATCAATCTGCTGGTGGACATTCAGGCAAAATTGCAGGCTGGAAAAGGTGCTGGCTATGCTCGATGGGCTAAAGTTTTCAATCTGAAGCAAATGGCGCAGACCATGAATTACCTGTCAGAGCATAACCTGCTGGAGTATGCGGTTTTGGAAGAAAAGGCTGCGGCTGCCACGGCACATCACAATGATCTTTCGGCGCAGATCAAAGCGGCTGAAAAGCGCATGGCAGAGATCGCTGTTCTGCGTACTCACATCGTAAATTATGCCAAGACCCGCGAGACCTATGTGGCATACCGCAAGGCGGGTTACTCTAAGAAATTCCGGGAAGAACATGAGGAAGAAATTCTGCTCCACCAGGCTGCTAAGAATGCCTTTGATGAGATGGGAGTCAAGAAGCTTCCCAAGGTCAAAGAGTTGCAGACGGAGTACGCGAAATTGCTGGAAGAAAAGAAAAAGACCTATGCCGAGTACCGGCGTTCCCGTGAGGAAATGCGGGAGCTTTTAACGGCAAAGGCAAATGTAGATCGAGTGCTGAAAATGGAGGTAGAACAGGATGTTGAAAAAGAAAAAGACCACGGCCAGCGGTAAGCTGGTCCTGGTCAAAAGCGTTCGCAGAACGCGCAGCCACAGAATGAAATTCTGTGTTCAAAGGGGCTTGGGGGCGCTGCCCTCAACAAGCAAGCGGAGAGGAAAATCACAAAGGGATTTTCTTCTCTGCGGGCCTGTGTGTATTAACACAGGCATTGCTTGCCGGTAGTATCAGGAATTCACGATACATGTCTGATGATATGCGGAAACTCGCCGTAGCGTATAATGAAAAACGGAAAATTTTCGGAAAAGAGAATGAATATTTTTTCCCCTCATGGAGTGGCAGAAGTCTATCGCAGAAGCAAGTTGACTATTTTCTGAAAAACGCATGGAAAGATGCAAATCCTGAATGCAAAAATCTTCCAGGAATCAGAACTTATGATCTTCGTCATCGCTTTGCTTCTGCTGTTTTAATGCGATGGATTGACAAAGGAGAAATTCTTCCGGCAAAGCTGCCATATCTACGAACCTATATGGGACATGAAAGCTTATCGGAAACAATACAGTATATCCATATCCTTCCGGAAAATCTTGTTAAAACTTCTGGAATTGATTGGGATGTATTTGATGAACTAATACCGGAGGTGGCAGAATGGGAAAGATAAAAGACACAGATTTCTTTTCACTGATACATGATTTTTTTAAAATATATCTTCCCAGCCAGCGTAAATCCAGCCCCCATACAATTAGGGCATATCAAAAAGCATTAGACGGACTTCTGGATTATACTGCTGCACAAAAAAATATTTCTCTGGGAAATCTGTCTTTTGAATGCATTGATTATGCGATACTATCTGGGTTTCTTGACAGTATAGAGAAAAAAGGAAACTCTATTACTACCAGAAACCATCGTTTAAAAGGAATACGGGCTTTTTACTCTTATGCTGCTATGCGAAAAACATCTCTGGCAATCTATCAGGCAGAAATATATAAAGTTCCCTTTAAAAAAGCAGAAGCGGTAACGGTTGTTGACTATATGAGTGAACCAGCGATAGCCGCCTTATTAGCACAACCAGATCCGTCTAATAAAAAAGGACTGAGAGACCAATTCCTTCTTCTGCTTCTGTATGATACAGCGGCACGGGTTCAGGAAATCGTGGATCTCAAAGTCTGTGATATAAGGCGTGGAAAATCACCCACAGTCCTTTTACATGGTAAAGGTTCAAAAATAAGGACAGTTCCTCTAATGAAAAAGACGATGGGACATTTCGAGAATTATGTTAAAATATTTCATCCGAATGAAAATGAGTATTCAGAACATCCTCTTTTTTATTCTATAGCCAGAAAAAATCTTTCAGCATTAGATGAAAGTTCCGTGAGAAAACTGGTTTACACATATGGAAATGCTGCAAAGAAAATTTGTCCAGAAATGCCAGAAACAATACACCCGCATATGCTTCGGCATAGCAGAGCCATGCATTTATATCAACACGGAATGGATCTGACATTGATATCCCAATGGCTTGGTCATGCACAGCTGGAAACAACATTGATTTATGCACACGCAGATACAGAACAAAAGCGAAAAGCGATTGAACAGGCAACGCCCATGGATAGTCCATTGAAAAACCGTTTGAATTCAGAAAAATATCAAGTGACTGATGATGAAGTTTTAAAGTGCCTCTATGGCTTAAAGTAGTCCAAAAGTTATCAGGAATCCATTGCTTGTTCTCAAATGTCATCATTGGGAAAAATTAAGAATAAGCAAAAAGTTATCGGGAATTTATTTTTGTAACTAAAAGGAACAAAAGGGATTACAAACCAAGTTCCTGATAACTCGGAATTCCTGATAACCAGTATTATCCCGAATCTGGACTCGTAAAAACATGAACGGGCTATTTTCTTGAATTTCGTCCAGGCGTGTGTTATTATAAAATCAGTAAGTTATAATTAACTGATTGGAGTGAGGATAATGGGAAATGCCAGTTTCAATCAAGACTGGTACGGTATGCAGGCCAAAGTTCTGGCGCAAAGTGATGATCGTGTAGTCGTAGATTATGGTTGCAAAGGCCGGGGAATTGTAAAAAACTATAATCTGTTTGAGGGAATACAGCTTTGTTTCCTCGATTTTGAATCAGATGAGTCTATGGAAACACAAAAGTTTAATCCAGATATTATTCAGATCACGCACTGCCAGACCGGCCGGTATGAATGTGAATTTGCTAACCACACTGTATCGTATTTGCCAGAGGGCTATTTTAGCGTTGCGGCAACAGAGCATTTGCCGGTTTCCTTTTCTTTCCCTTTGGGAAAATATTACGGCGTCAGCCTCGTCATTGACCGTCAGGCGCTTTCAGATGGAACACGCCGGATGATGCAGACAATCCCTATTGACCTTGATAAAATAGGAACAACGCTGGGACTTGAAACACGGTGGTATGTCAGTGATACCCCAGCGCAGTTGAAGCATCTGTTTTCAGAATTATATTCTGCCGCTGAGACGGAGCCAATCGGCTATTTCAAAATCAAAGCTATCGAATTACTATACCACATGGATCAGTTGACACAGATTAACGGGTGCGATTTGAAGTATTTTGATAAGAAACAGATACAGACCACAAAAGCGATACGAGAATACCTCATTTCCCATTTGGATGAAAAAGTGTCTCTGGAGCAGTTGGCAAAGGAAGCACACTTAAACCTCTCTGTTTTTCATTTGGTTTTTTCTCATATCTACGGAGACACACCCTATGCGTATCTCAAAAAATACAAAATGAATTTAGCAGCCCAGTGGCTCTCGGAAGATAAAATGAAAATCGGGGATATAGCTTTAGAACTCGGATATAGCAATGCCAGCAAATTTGCTAAAGCGTTTCAATCTGTGTATGGGATGTTACCAAAGGACTATCGAAAAAATAAATAGGAAGAACGGGCTATTTTCTGCATCATCTCAAAGGAATGGAGCGGAAAAAATTGAGGAACTGTGTATAATGGGTTGATGTAGTTAGCTTTATCTAACTGCATCAACCCATTTTTAGGAGGTGGTGATTTGTGCTTGTTATAGACACACGAATAAAGTTGTTGTTATTCATTCTTATCAACTTTATGGTGTTCGGCTTGAAGGATTTCATTCTTGGCAGCGTGTGTTTTTTCTTTATCTGTATCCTTTCGTGCCTGATGGGGCAGAAAAAGATTGTATTGAAATACCTTATCTTTTATGTGGTGATTGCGGCCATACAGCAGCTTTGCGCCTTCCTTCCCCAGGCCATCGAAACTATTTTGTCGATCTTCACATTGTTTATTCGGGTGATGATACCCGTGGTACTCTTTGCCTCAACCTTTATCGCTACAACGAAAGTCAGCGAATTGATTGCGGCCATGTACTCGCTAAAAATTCCTCGGAGCATTACCATTACATTCGCTATGGTATTGCGCTTTTTTCCGACTTTCAGTGAGGAGATCCACAATATCTATGACGCGATGAAGTTAAGAGGCATCGCACTTTCGTGGAAAAATGTATTCACGCGCCCTGTGCTCATTCTGGAGGCAATCGCTATCCCCATCGTGATGCGCTCTGCTTCGATTGCAGAAGAATTATCTGCTTCTGCGGTGACACGAGGCATTGATAATCCGGCACAACGAACTTCGTTCATTCAGCTAAAAGTTCATGCTAAAGATTGGATGGTACTGTGCTTCTTTCTTATTGCCTTCGTTGTGCTGTTTTTCTGCAAATACCAGATATATGGGAGGATATGATGATGATTGATATTGACCATGTATCTTTTCAATATTCCGGCGCTGAACAGGAAAATCTGCAAGATTTCAATTTGCAGATTAAAAAGGGGGAGTGTGTTGTTCTCACTGGCGAATCTGGATGTGGAAAGACTTGTGTGACCAGGTTGATAAATACGCTTATTCCCCACTTTTACGAAGGGGAAATGTCCGGGGCGGTCCTCATTGACGGAGTTGATACCCGCACGATCCAACCGCACGATTTGTCAGACAAGATAGGCTCTGTTTTCCAAAATCCGCGCAGTCAATTCTTCAGCCTGGATACGGACAGCGAGATTGTGTTTGGTATGGAAAATAAGGGGATGCCTTATCAAGTGATGTTGAACCGTTACCAACAGACTATCCGGGAATTACATATTGAAAAGTTAAAGGATCGCAACCTGTTTGACTTGTCCGGCGGGCAAAAGCAGACCATAGCCTTTGCCAGCGTTTACGCATTAAATCCTGATATTTTTGTCTTGGACGAGCCTTCCTCAAACTTGGATCCGGAGGCCATCCAAGAACTACGGCGGCTGCTTTTGCTGATTAAGGCGCAAGGAAAAACGATTGTTGTATCCGAACATCGCCTTTACTTCTTGAATGGGATTGCAGACCGCATTGTCCTTATGGAACATGGTAAGCTGAAACAATCTTGGTCCGCCCGTGATTTTGCTTTACTCAGTACCGAGCAAATCAAGGCGCTGGGACTTAGAAGCTATACGCCTGCAAGGTTAGAACTTCCAGAAACAATGCCATCTCGAAACGATACCCCGGCTGTTGAAGTTAAAGATCTTGCGATTGGATATGAGAAAGGGAAACCCGTGGCGCAGCACCTGAATTTTCGTGTCTACCCAGGAGAAATTGTTGGTGTGGTAGGAAAAAATGGCTGTGGGAAATCAACTTTAGCCCGGACCTTATGTGGCTTGCAGAAGGAACTCCGTGGAGAAGTTCTATACCAAAACAGTATGATCCCAAGCAAACGGCGGATCAGGAAAGCATATCTTGTCATGCAGGACCCGGACTATCAACTGTTTACCGATAGCGTTTACCAGGAACTACTGCTGGCATTATCTGACCAGAAGGATAAAGACGAAAAGAGAATAGACGATATTCTGGATGAGCTGAATTTGACGATTTATAAAGAGCGGCATCCAATGTCCCTATCAGGTGGGCAAAAGCAACGCACTGCTATCGGCGTTGCGGCTCTCCGGGATGCAGAGGTACTTATTTTTGATGAGCCTACAAGCGGCTTGGACTACAAAAACATGGAGAGTGTTGCAGGAATTTTAAGTGCGCTGTCCAAAAGAGGGAAAGCCATCTTGGTGATTTCCCATGACAATGAACTACTGATGAAGATTTGTTCCCGTGTCATTCGCATGGATGAAAAGACTTCATCTTAGTTATATACCAATAATAGAAAGGGGCTATCTATATGAGTGAACAAGCAAAAGCTGTCGGCGTGTCCGACAAAATGAAGGCAAAGGACTATATTACACTGGGCATTTTTACGGTTCTGTTCTTTGCCGTAGTAATGGTGTGCATCTTTGCCTCCGCAGCTACCGTGGTGACCTTTGCGTTTGGGAGCGCCATTGCTGCAATTCCTGGAGGCATTATCTATATGCTGATGCGCGCTAAAGTGCCAAAGGCCGGGAGCGTTCTCTTGAGCGGTGTGGTGATCGGTCTGATTGAGTTTCTGATTGGCGCAGGATGGGCGGTTGCTGTCGGTTTTATTGCCGGTGCCATAATTGCGGAGCTTCTGGCCCGTATCGGCCACTACAAGAGCTTCTGGCTGAATACCATTGGCTATTCCGCCTATATGATGTTCTTTGCGCTGGGAACCTATCTCCCTATGGTCATTATGACCGGCTATGTGGATGATATGTCCACCTCTAACGGTGTGAGTGCTGAGTATCTGGCAGAGTTACATAGCTTTATGAATGGAACAATGGTAGTCATTATCGCCGTTGTGACTTTCGTTGCAGGCATCATCGGCGCTTTGATTGCAAAAGGTGTGTTCAAAAAGCACTTCCAGAAGGCAGGCATTGTCTAAGGGCGATATAGTTGCGACTAACTCTCTGGTATCTTTGGGCTATTTTGGACAGTGGAACAGAGTTATGGAGTAGCAGGCAATTCCAAAGGTTGATAAAATGAGTGGTGAGGTTAGAAACTGCTAACCTCACCATTTTCAATTTTAAGGAGGGTTCATGCTATGTCAAACGCAAAGTCGAAACAAGCAAAACCAAAGACGGGTTTGGCGCGATGCATGGAATTGGCTTCTGACAGAAAGGGCCTTGTATTCTTAGCTGCGGTTCTTTCGTCACTGGCGGCCATTGCTTCGTTCATCCCGTACATAGCGGTCTATTTTATGATCCGCTCAATTATCGGTGTTTTCCCGAACCTTGACCAGTTGGATATGGGGATGGTCATGAATTACGGCTGGCTGGCGCTCGCCGGGATCGTGGCGAATATCCTGCTGTACTTCCTGGCTATTTTCAGTTCACACATGGCAGCGTTCGGAACGCTGTACGAGTTGAAGGTTTTCTTTGCAGACCATATTACTAAAATTCCACTTGGGTATCACCTGACGATTGGCAGCGGACGTCTGCGGAAAATCATGGATGAAAACATTGAAAGCGTAGAGGGCTTTATTGCTCACCAGTTCCCGGATTTTGTCGCTTCTATTACAGCTCCCATTGTCATGGTCATCATCCTACTGGCCGTTGACTGGCGGTTCGGTCTTGCCTCTCTGGTCGGTATCATTCTGGCGTTTGTTGCGGAGTTCATTGGCTTTGGCAGCGGCGAGATGAAGGAGAATATGGGTAAGTACCAAAAAGCCCTGGAAGAAATGAACAACGCTTCTGTGGAGTATGTTCGTGGAATGTCGGTTGTAAAGGCGTTTAACCAGACCGCATCCTCTTTCAAAAAACTCAAAGAAGCAATTACCGGATATACAGAGTGGGTCCTGAAATTTTCCCTAGGCTGGCAGAACTGTATGCCCGCCTTCACCACAATCATCAATAATGTTTATCTGATCCTTGTACCTGTCGGAATTTTAATCGGCTCCAGGTCGGATGATTTTGCTGGGTTTGCCATGACCTTCATTTTCTATCTGCTCTTTGTACCCGCAATTTCCGGTGTACTGAACAAAATCATGTATATCTCCGAATCGTTCATGCAGATTGATGGGAATGTGGCTCGGATGGATGAAATTCTGAACATCCCTGAAATGCCGGAAACATCTCATCCTAAGAAACCTGTTGGGGATGATGTTGCTTTCCACGATGTCAGCTTTTCCTACACGGGGGATGTTTCCGAGAAAGCCCTGGAAAATGTATCTTTCTCAGCAAAACAGGGACAGATCACAGCTATTGTCGGCCCGTCCGGCGGCGGCAAGAGTACGATTGCCAATCTGATTTCTCGGTTTTGGGACGTATCTTCCGGCAGCATTACCATCGGCGGCGTAGATGTGCGCGATATGGCGGAGGATGACCTGATGCGCCATGTCAGCTTTGTGTTCCAGGATATTTTCCTGTTCAAGCAGAGCATCTTGGATAATATCCGTATGGGCAATCCTTCGGCCAGTGAGGAACAAGTGATTGCGGCGGCGAAAGCGGCGCAGTGCCACGAGTTCATCTCCAATCTGCCCAACGGGTATCATACGGTGGTCGGCTCCAAAGGCATCCATCTCTCTGGCGGCGAGCGCCAGCGAATTGCCATTGCGCGGGCCATTATCAAGGACTCGCCCATCATCGTGCTGGATGAGGCAACGGCGTTCAGCGACCCGGAGAATGAATACCTGATCCAGAAAGCTTTTGAAAAGCTGATGCAGGGTAAGACAGTTATCATCATCGCACACCGCCTCTCCACGATCCGCAATGCAGATAAGATTATTGTCATGGAGAAAGGGCACCTGATCGAAGAAGGAAAACATGACGAGCTGGTGGACGCAGGCGGACGCTATGCGCAAATGTGGAACCACTATACAGAAGCGATTGGCTGGAAAATCAGCGGAAAGGCGGTGTAACTATGAGCAGATTACAAAAAGCTCTCTTTTTATCAGACAAAGGTTACGCAGATCTGAAAAAAGCAATCTTCGCCTGCACATTGACGAACTTGGCTATGCTTCTTCCGTTCTGTGTAACTGTTATGATTTTCAGTGAAATTCTGACTCCCTTTGTCAATGGCGGCTCCATTCAGTGGAACCATATCTGGATGCTGTGGGGCGCGGGTATTGTTTCGGCCATTCTGGTATTTCTGGCTGCCAAAAACGATTACCGCAAAACCTATATTGCCTCATATAAAGAGTCGAACACGACCCGGCTTCGGATTGCGGAGCATCTGCGGAAACTTCCGATGAATTTCTTTAACACCAAGGACCTTTCTGAACTGACCACAAATATGATGGCAGATTGCAGCAGCATGGAATCCCTGCTCAGCAGCACGATCCCTCCGCTGATTGCAAACGGCATCACGGTGACCCTGACCTGCATCCTGCTGGCCTTCTTTGACTGGCGGCTTGCTTTGTGCGTATTTATCACGGTTCCGATTGCCTTCCTCATTATCTGGCTCAGCCGGAACCATCAAAAGAAGCTGTTTGAAAAACAGGTTGACGCAAAGCTGGATGCTTCTGACCAGGTACAGGAATACTTGGAAGGCATGAAGATCATCAAGTCCTGCGGGCTGTCCGGTTCTCATTTCAGCGCGCTGGATAAAGCTCTGTTAGCAATGAAAAAAATCGCCATCAAAGTGGAGATGGCTGTCGGCGTGTTCATGTCCAGTGCAAGTATGATTTTGCAGGCTGGCATCGGTATCACGATTTTTGTTGGCGCTATTCTTCTAACACAAGGACAGATTGAGCTTCTTCCTCTGCTTATGTTCCTGCTGATGGTCACACGGATTTATGGACCGATCCTGGCGATCCTGGCGAACCTGTCCTCACTGCTGAATTTGAATGTGGTCACAAGTCGTATGCGTACCCTGCTCACTACCCCTGCGATGGACGGTGAAGGAAAAACGGTCCCGAACTGCGATATTGAGCTTTCCCATGTGACCTTTGCCTACAATCAGGAAGATGTCATCAAAGATGTTTCTTGTAAAATTCCCCAGGGGAGCGTGACTGCCCTTGTTGGTCCGTCCGGCTCCGGTAAAAGCACGATTTCCAAACTGATTGCCCGGTTTTGGGATGTTCAGCAGGGAAAGATCACCGTGGGCGGAAAAGACATTAAGAGTATGGAGCCGGAAAGTCTCATGTCTTATATGTCCTTCGTGTTCCAGGATGTGACCCTGTTCAATGATACGGTCATGAACAATATCCGTCTTGGCAATCCAAACGCAACGGACGATCAAGTAATTGCTGCGGCCAAAGCCGCCTATTGTGATGAATTTGTCCGGGAAATGCCGGACGGGTATCAGACGGTCCTCGGTGAGAACGGCAACACTCTTTCCGGCGGTGAGCGCCAGCGTATTTCCATCGCCCGCGCATTGCTGAAAAATGCGCCCATTATTCTGCTTGACGAGGCAACAGCATCCCTTGACCCGGAAAATGAAGTCCTGGTTCAAAAGGCGATTGCCAAACTGGTGGAGGGTAAGACGGTCATTATGATTGCTCACCGGCTCCGTACAGTTGTAGATGCAGACCAAATCCTCGTCCTTGACAATGGACGGTTGGTAGAGCATGGAACCCACGATGAGCTGATGAAGAAGAACGGTCTGTATCATAAGCTGTTCCATATTCAGCAGGAAAGCCTTGGCTGGGCTGTCTAACCTCTTTAAGAAGGGAGGTCTTAATGAAACTTCATGCGTCCGGGGAGGACTATCTGGAAACCATCCTTGTTCTCCAAAAGAAACTCAGCATGGTACGCTCCGTGGATGTCGCTCGGCACCTGAAGGTGTCAAAGCCCAGCGTGTGCCATGCGGTGGCTACCTTGCGAGACGGCGGCTTTCTCACAATGGATGAAGATTACTTTCTCCATCTGACCGATATGGGTCGCGAAGTTGCTGAGAAAATTTACGAGCGGCACCAGTTTTTTACGATGCAGTTGATCACTGTGGGCGTAGACCCGGAAATCGCCGAATACGAAGCCTGCCTGATTGAACACGCCGTCAGTCAGGACAGCTTCGAAAAAATCAGGGATGCGCACAAACAGGAAAAATAGAATAAAAGTTGCCCGTCGTTCCAACTGCGCGGACAAAAGCAGCCAGCGGGTTAAGATTGTGCGTCTATGCCCGCTGGCTATTCTATAAGTCAAAGCGGCTATCCGCATGGATGGTCGCTTTTACTCACCGTTTTTCAACTTCTCTGCGCTTTGGCACAATGCAATATACCGCTCCGCTTCTGCATCACTCTTTCCGGCAAAGAAATCTGCCACAACTTTTGGAATTTCACGCGGTTTTTCGTCGTGAAACACCACGGCGTCAAGGCTGATTCTCATCTCCTTGGAAATGAGAGCCACGGTTTCAAACTTCGGATTGCTTTTGCAGTTTTCAATCTCAATAATCGTGCGCGTACACATGTTCAGTTTTTCAGCCAGTCCACGCTGTGTTATCTTCTGCTGGATTCGCTTCTCCCGAAGTTTGAGGGCAAAAAGGTCAAGAAAGTTCATCAGAAATCACCTCTCCTATATTTTATGGTGAGTTCTAATTCATCTAAATATACACCCAACTCATGTCAAATGAGTTATACGTCACAAGTACGAAATATGTGAGGATGTCTTATGGGATTGACTGACAATAGGAGGTATCGCTAATGCGGCTATCCACCGCAAAGGAAGTGGATGCAGAACATCTCAAAAAGAAGCAGGTGTTGTAGAGACTTTTGCGAGCTGCACTCATCTATGTGAGTTGCAGCTCGTTTTCTGTGCATCACAGATTATCTGCGATATAGCTCCGCCCAATTATGAAATAGAATTGCAAGGCACTCGTTCAGGCTTTTATGCCTGTGCGGGTGCCTTTTTGTTTGCACTGTTTTTCTTCTCTGTGGGCTGCCGCTCCCCGCCGCCCTTCGTTCAGACCTTTTTACCCACTCGGATCTGAACGGAGGAACAAAATGTTTAATAGGAAAAGCATCTATGCGCTGAATAAGAAAGACCCCGATGCCATCGTTTATATGGACGCCAATGAAGTCATCGTCCGCCTGACCCGCGAGGACTTTGCCAGCGAGGAAGAATTTCTGAAATGGAAATCTTGGTCGGATGGAAACTACCACACTGAGGACAATCAGGATGTGGTAGAGGGGAAACACAATACGTCTATTGACGGCCTGTCCGAAGCCGCATTTTCCATTCCTGCCATTGATGTGGTTATGGAGCGCCAGCACGAGAAATCTGAGCGGCGCAGAGTGGCTTCCGCGATGGTTTCTCAGATCAGGGACAAGCTGACGGAAACACAGTTCCGCAGGCTTTGGATGTACTACGTTGACGGAATGACCGTTGATGAAATTGGGCGGATTGAGGGCATCAGACACCAGAACATTTCCAAAAGCATCGGCTCCGCAATGAAGAAAATCAAAAAATTTTTCCCGTAAGCTCAAAAACAGGGTGCAAAAATGCCCTAAAAAAGATGATAGGTGAAGGGACATTCTCCACGAAGCCTTTCGTTGAACGTTGAAAACTGAATAGACCATGATGCAGGCACAAAACCCGCGTGATAGCGGCATAAGGTGCGCCGCCACGACGATGGCTTCAAGGAGGTGATTCCGGAAAAGCCATCCGAGCGATCTACGCAGCCTTAGACCCGATTCGGCAAATCGGGCGCGATGACAGCGCGGCGGATAATGAAACTTGCTCACGCCCTCCCACAGACTTGAGGGGGAACCCTGCGGTATGCGCCAGCTCTTTGAGGCAGCGGTATCGTGGAGTTATGACAGCCCTGCCAAGGGCGGCCTGCATCATGCCCACTATCCGGGGCGCGTGGCAAATAGGATGGATCTTCTCAAATGGACAAGCAGAGCGGCTGCGCCGGTATTCGCCATTATGTTATGTGGCTCCAATTCTACCCGCGCAGCCGCCTCTCAAAGTCAGATACCATGCGCTGACGGCCTTTCCGTCAGCGCATTCATGTGACCTTGAGGAAACCCACCAAACCGAGAAAGGAGATCGCCATGATGCAGCCAACGCCAAACGAATCCCGAATCCACACGGATGAGCTGGTGGACATCCGGGAAGTATCTGTTGACAAAAATCTTCCCAAGGAAGAACGTATTGCCGCCTTTATCCGCCAGATCAAAAATCCTTACCGCTTCCGCTGCGGCGATTTCGTGGTAAACGCCTGCTTTGCCGGGAACGGTGTTACGTTAGAGGAATGTCTGCAAGGCATTTTGCGCTGAGCGACATCCTCGCTTTTTTCCGCAGAGAGTGCTATGATCGGTGTGGAAAAGGATGAAAACCTAATAGCCAGATAACCACTCTTTTCATGCGGGAGCAGTCCGGGAGAAAGGAGTGCTTTTTCATGCCCAAATACAAAGCAACCGCTTATATCCGCCTGTCCTATACGGACGATCATTCCAGCGAAAGCGACAGCGTTTCCAATCAGCGCAAGCTCATTGAGAACTTTGTAGAGCGCAACCCGGATATTGAGGTCGTTTCCGAAAAGATCGACGATGGATACAGCGGCATTATCTTTGACCGCCCAGCCTTCAAGGAAATGATGCAAGATGTCACCGATGGCAACATCAACTGCGTCATTGTAAAAGACCTCTCCCGGCTGGGGCGCGAGTACATTGAAACCGGCCGCTATCTGCGCCGGGTATTTCCGGCCTATGGGGTGCGCTTCATTGCCATCACCGACAGCATCGACACCGCCCACGACAGCGGCGATGATCTGACCGTATCGGTCAAGAACATTATGAACGAAGCCTACTGCCGGGACATTTCCATCAAGACCCGTTCCTCTCTGGATGTGAAGCGGCGCAACGGCGATTTCGTCGGCGCGTTCCCGGTGTACGGCTACATGAAAGCCGAGGGCAACAAGAATTTACTTGTCCCTGACCCCTACGCCGCCCGCGTTGTCTGCGACATTTTTCGTATGCGGCTGGAGGGCGCAAGCGCCTCCAAAATCGCATCGGAGCTGAACCGGCTGGGTATTCTCTCCCCGCTGGCATACAAGAAGAACAATGGCCTGCCCTATGCGAAAAAGGGCTATGCGGACAAGGCTGACTGCAAGTGGTCGGCTACCACCATCATCCGCATCTTACAGGACGAAACCTATACCGGAACGCTGGTGCAGGGCAAGCAGGGTACGCCGCATTACAAGATCAAGCAGATGGAGCAGCGCCCCGCCTCCGAGTGGGTGCGTGTCCCGGATGCCCACGAAGCGCTGATCGCCCGTCAGGATTTTGAGCTGGTGCAGCGCATCAAGGGGCTGGATACCCGGACCTCTCCCAACGAGGACACGGTGTACCTCTTCTCCGGTATTCTGATCTGCGGGTGCTGCGGAAGCCGCATGACCCGCAAAACCAACCGTGCAAACGGCAAGGAGTACCACTACTATTATTGTCCTACCGGCAAGAAAAAGGGCTGCGCTCATCCGGTCATGCTGAAAGAAAGAAGCCTGATCGACTGTGTGCGGGACAGCCTGAAAGCCTATATCGGCAATATTGCTTCGCTGGAGGCGCTGCTGACCGGCATTGACCAGTCCAGCATCAATCAGGCACTTGCCAAGGAATACAGCGACCACATCACCGACAATGAGCGCCGGTTGGAGCAGGTGCTGGAGTTCAAAGCGCGGCTCTATGAAAGCCTTGTGGGAGGTATGCTTACCAAGGAAGAATACGCCTCCTACAAAGCCAAGTACACCAAGCAGGCCGAGGACATCCGTGAGAGCGTCCGCGTTCTCAAGGAAAAACTCACGGAGGTTTTGGAAAACCGGAGTGAGCGCAACCGCTGGATTTCACAGTTTACGCAGTTCTCCACGCTGGAAACCTTAGACCGCAGGGCGCTTATTCACATGGTACAGAGCATCCGCGTCCGTGGCAAAAAGGAGCTGGATATTACCTTTACCCATGAGGACGAATACAAAAAGGCGTTGCAGCTTCTGGCGCTGGCAGCGCAGCAGAAAGATTACAAACAGAGAAAGGTGGGCTGAGCATGGCGAGAAAAAGCAGAAAAGAAACGGCTGCGGTAGTCGTGCAGGAGGCCGACGCCACTTGCCGCGCCGCGATCTACGTCCGCCTTTCAGTGGAGGATACCCACACGCACAGCGTATCCATTGAAACCCAGCAGATGATTATTGCCCGCTATCTGGAGCAGTACCCGGAGATCAGCGTATACGATACCTATATCGACAACGGCGCGACCGGGACAAACTTCCACCGTCCGGGCTTTCAGCAGATGCTCTCGGATATTGAGGCCGGTCATGTAAACTGCGTGATTGTCAAAGACCTTTCCCGTTTGGGACGGAACACCATCGACACCGGCTATTACATCGAGCAGTATTTCCGCATCCGTAATATCCGCTTTATTGCGGTCAACGAAAACTTCGACACCGCCAACCCGGAAGATGCCCATTCCGGTATCATCATCCCGCTGCGGAACATGATAAACGAAGCCTACGCTTTGGACATTGGGCGCAAGATCAGGGCGCAGCAGCGGCAGGCCATGAAGGACGGAAAGTTCATCGGTGCGCGTACTCCCTACGGTTATCTGAAAGCCGAGGACGATTGTCACCAGCTTATCATCGACCCCGTTGCCGCCGTTGTGGTGCAGCGGATGTTCCGCTGGGCTTCCGAGGGCGCTGGCCTGAATACCATCGCCGTGCGGCTGAACGAGGCTGGCATCCTCACCCCCAGCCACTACAAGAAGATGCAGGGCAAAATCACTCATGAGAATTTGCTCGGCAGCGGCAAGTGGCAGACCCGAACGGTCGGCGTTATTCTCCGCTCCGAGGTCTACACCGGAGATCTCGTTCAGGGGCAGACCAAAACCGTGGATCACCGGCAGGTCAAGGCCGATGCCGAGGAATGGACGGTGGTGCGGGACACCCATGAGGCCATCATCAGCCGGGAACAGTTCGCGGCGGTGCAGGAAATTCTCAATCAGACCGCCAGCCGCGCCAAGGCGCGGCTGGTCAAAGCCTACACGCCGAATTTGTTCAAAGGCAAGGTGTTCTGCGCCCATTGCGGCGGCAGCCTGCACCGGCAGCGGAATATCCGCAAGAAGTCCGACGATGTGTACTTCTACCATTGTCTGAGCCAGAGCCGAATCAGCAAGGATGCCTGCCCCGGCGTGACCATCCGCGAGGATGCGCTGCTGGATATGCTGGCGGATATGCTTCAGGAAGCGCTCAACACCGCTTTGGGCGACTACCGCCTGTCGCTTGCGGAGCTGCCCCGGCAGGCCGCTGACCGCGCTGAGCTGCGGGAGAAGATCACCAGCCGCAAGCAGGAAATCCAGCGGCTTCGCGGTATCGTGCGGAGCTTATATGAAAACCTCGTCCAAGGTGTTCTTACCAAGGATGAATACTTCGATTACAAGGAGAAGTACGAAAGCCGCATTGCCGACCTCGCCGTGGAAATGGAGCAGTTGGAGGACGGCCTGCGAACGATAGATACGCAGATTGAGCAGCACCGGGCGTTGGAACAGGACGCCGCACAAATCAAGACCGACCGTGCGCTGACCGGCGCTCTTATCGAGCGGCTGATTGACCGCATTGAGGTATCCCACGACAAGCAGATTACGGTGCGCTATCGCTTCCAGAGCGAGTTTGAAACCTATGCGGGGGTGCTGGAACAATGCAGAAATATGTAATCGCCCTCTACATCCGCCTCTCCATCGAGGATTACAAGTACGACAGCCTGAGCATTGAAAATCAGAGCCTTGTCCTCCACGAGTACGCGGCTTCCATGCCCGAAGCCCTGAACGCGGAGATTATGGAGTTCATCGACAATGGGTACAGCGGCACAAATTTTGAGCGTCCGCAGATACAGAAGCTCATTGAGCTGGTGCGGGCCAATCAGATCGACTGCATCATCGTCAAGGATTTTTCCCGCTTCGGGCGAAACAGCATTGAAACCGGCTACTTTATCGAGCGCGTGTTCCCACTGTTCCATACCCGCTTCATTTCCATCAGCGACGATTTTGACAGCAGCAAATTCAAGGGTGACACCGGCGGCATGGACGTAGCATTCAAGTATCTCATCAGCGAGTATTACAGCCGCGATATGTCCATTAAAACCAAGAGCGCCAAGTACGCCAAGATGCAGCGCGGCGAGTATCAGAGCAAGATTTGTCCCTACGGCTACCGCAAAAGCGCCGATGGCAGAATGGAGCCTGACCCGGAGGCCGCTGCCATCGTGCAGCTTATCTTCCAGCTTGCCACCGAGGGGATCAACGCCACCGCCATCACGCGGGAGCTGTTCCGCAGAAGCATCCCCACTCCCGGCCAGTACAAAGCGGCGCACGGCAATCACACCCACGATATTTCCCGCTGTCACGGGATTTGGAGTACATCCACCATTCTCCGCATTTTGGAGGACGAACGCTACACCGGCGTGTATGTGATCGGCAAGCGGGCGGTTCTCGAAGTAGGCGGCAACAGAAGCCGCCTAAAGGACAGAGAATCATGGTACATCATCCCCGACCATCACCCGGCCATCATAGAGAAAGCCGTGTTTGATACCGTGCAGGCCAGCCAGCTCCGCTTTTCCCAGCCAAACAAGAAAAAGCGGGACTACCCGCTGAAAGGCAAAGCCTTCTGTGGCTGCTGCGGTCATGCGCTGTCCCGCACCATGCAGAAAACCTCATATTATCACTGCCGCCATTCCGAGGCGGACGTAGAAAGCCGCTGCCACAAGATGCGTCTGAACGCCGCAGAGCTGGAGCAGGCGGTATTCCTGACGCTGAAAAAGCAGATGGAAGCCGCCGCACCGCTTGCCCCTGACGGTACGCTCCGGGTAGATGCTTCCGTACCGGAACGCACCGAATATGAGCAGCAGATCGAGGCACTGCAAGACGGTAAGCGCGCCTTGTATGAACGCTATCTCATGGGTGAGATCGACCTGAACACCTACAAAGCAGAAAAGGCTGCGTGTGACGAGCTGCTGCTGAAAACAAAAAACGCCTATGCCGCAGTATTGGCACAGGCGAAGCAGAAGCAGGACGAACAGGCACGGCAGGACAGCCGAAAGGAAGCGTCCAAGGCGATTTTTGATGCGGACGCACTGACCACCGAGCTGGCCGAGCTGCTGATCGACCGGGTGCTGGTGTACCCCGATAAGCGCATTGAGATCGCATATAAAATCCAAGACATTTTCGCTTGAGGTGGCAGTCATGAAAATCGCTTTCTATTGCAGAGTGGACGGACAGGGCTTTGGCTTTGTCCTCCCCGAAGAAGCTGACAAGCTCCGCGAGTTTTTCGCCGAGCATCAGGATAAGCCTGCGCTTGAAAATCCATCAAGCGCAAGCTAAAAATTTTTGTCGTGTGCTTGACATACGGGTGGCGCAAATCATGGAAGCGAATCCTGCGCAGACCGTTCTCTTTCAGCAACTGTGGAAAGCCTGTCGTCACGGAATCCGGCTGGATCAGGTTGCCCATTGCATCCACAAATACATAGCCAAGGTATTCTTGGTTATAGCAGTTGCCGCAAATTTTCTGGTTGTATTCCTGCTGCTCTTTGACGGCTTTTAAGCGTTCGGC